>Ga0163150_10006964_pt1 | contig 13562 bp, 12 predicted proteins | sample OliLakLV19P2IB_FD_148628 | JGI IMG/M metagenome (GOLD analysis project Ga0163150, IMG submission 148628) | Freshwater microbial mat bacterial communities from Lake Vanda, McMurdo Dry Valleys, Antarctica - Oligotrophic Lake LV.19.P2.IB | ecosystem: Environmental > Aquatic > Freshwater > Lake >...
CCGCCCCCTGCCCTCGGAGAGCCGTGGAGAACCCCCTTGTCCGCACCTTGCGTGAGCAGAAGCTCCTGACGGAGGAGCAGATCGCGCAGGCCGTGGCCGCCGAGCGCGAGACGGGCTGGCCGCTCGACAAGGTGCTGCTCAGCCGCGGCGTGCTCTCCGAGCACGACCTCTTGAAGGCCCTCTCGCAGGGCCTGGCGCTGCCCTACTGGGAGACGCTCGGGCAGGTGAAGGTGCCCGAGAGCTTCGTCGCCAAGGTGCCGGTGCACTTCGCCCGCAACTACTATCTGGTGGGCCTGGACGAGAACCACGGGACGATGCGCGTCGCCACGGCCTCGCCCTTCGACGCCTACCCGATGGACGATCTGGCCGCCATGCTGGGGCTCGAGCTCGAGCCGGTGCTCGCCCCGCGCACCGAGATCACGAGTCTGATCAACAAGGCCTACAAGAACAAGGCCGACATCGTCTCCGAGTCGATCGGCGACATGGAGGACACCGACCTCGAGTCGCTGGCCGAGGGCCTGGAGGGCAGCGAGGACATCCTCGACGTCGCCAACAAGGCGCCCATCATCAAGCTGGTGAGCATGCTGTTCTTCCAGGCGCTCAAGATGCGCGCCTCGGACATCCACCTCCAGCCCTTCGAGGACCGGCTGCAGGTGCGTTACCGCATCGACGGCATCCTCTACGACATGGAGACGGTCCCGAAGAAGCTGCAGGACGCCGTCACCTCGCGCATCAAGGTGCAGGGCAAGCTCGACATCGCCGAGCGCCGCCTGCCGCAGGACGGGCGCTCCAGCCTGAAGGTGGGCGATGCAGACGTGGACGTGCGCATCAGCATCGTGCCGACCAACTACGGCGAACGCGTCGTGATGCGTCTGCTCGACAAGTCGGCCCGCCAGTACAAGCTCGAGCAGATCGGCCTGGTGGACGAGAACCTTGCCATCGTGGACCGCTTCATCCACTACAACCACGGCATCATCTTCGTCTCGGGTCCCACCGGCTCGGGCAAGACCACCACGCTCTACTCCGCCCTCTCGCGCATCAACTCCACGCAGCTCAACGTGATGACGATCGAGGACCCGATCGAGTACCACCTCGCCGGCATCAGCCAGATCCAGGTGAACGAGAAGAAGGGCCTGAACTTCGCGTCGGGCCTGCGCAGCCTGCTGCGCCAGGACCCCGACATCATGATGGTGGGCGAGGTGCGCGACGTGGAGACGGCGCGCATCGCCATCCAGGCGGCCCAGACCGGTCACCTGGTCTTCAGCACGATCCACACCAACGACGCCCCCACCGTGGCGACCCGCCTGCTCGACATCGGCATCGAGCCTTACCTGGTGGCGTCCTCGGTGCTGCTGTGCATCGCCCAGCGCCTGGTGCGCCAGATCTGCAAGGATTGCGCCGAGACCTACGACCCCGACGAGGCCGACCTCGTCAAGCTCAAGCAGCTGGTCTTGACGCCCGAATCGCTCCTCGACGGCAAGCTGTCCCGCGGGCGCGGCTGCGGCTCCTGCTTCGGCAGCGGCTTCATGGACCGCACCGGCATCTACGAGATCCTGGTCCTGGACGACGTCATCCGCGAGCTCATCGTGGAGCGCTCGAGCGCCAGCAAGATCAAGCGCGCGGCGCTCGGCCGCGGCTTCCGCACGCTGCGCATGGACGGCGCCATCAAGGTGCAGCGGCACATCACGACGCTGGACGAGATCCTGCGCGTGACGCAGCTGGACATCGTCTAGGCGCTGCACAGTGCCTGTCTACGACTACAAGGGACTGACGGCAGCCGGCTCCACCAAGGCCGGGATCATCGACGCCGACTCCCCGCGCGAAGCGCGCTTGAAGCTGCGCTCGCAGAACGTGCTGGTGACGCAGATCGAGGAGCGCGCCGGGACGGTGCGCCGCGAGAACCAGAAGCAGAAGCTGCTCGACTTCCGCCGCAGCGCCCGAGGCAAGTCCGAGGTGCCGATGTACACCCGGCAGCTCGCCACGCTGCTCAAGGCGGGCATCCCGTTGGCGCAGGCCATGTCGGCCCTGATCGAGCAGTGCTCGGTGCCCGACCTCGAGGCCTGCTTCCGCGACGTGCGCGAGAAGCTGACGCAGGGCCTGGGGTTCGCCGAGGCCTTGGCCTACCACCCGGTCTACTTCAACGACCTGTACGTCAACATGGTCAAGGCCGGCGAGGCCGCCGGCAGCCTCGACCGGGTGCTCGATCGGCTCGCCGACTACCTTCAGCGCCAGGCGCAGATCAAGAACCGCATCAAGGCGGCTCTGGCCTACCCCATGGTGATGATCATGGTGGGCATCGTGATCGTGTTCGTGCTGATGAAGTTCGTGGTGCCGCGCGTGCTGCAGGTGGTGGAACGCAGCAAGCAGCAGATCCCCACCATGACCAAGATGCTCAAAGCCGCCAGCGAGTTCCTCGGTACCTGGTGGTGGGCCATCCTGGGCAGCGCGGTCCTGATGGGCGTGCTCCACAGGTTGGGCATGCGCGGGAAGGAGTACCGCTACAAGTTCGACGCCTTCAAGCTGCGCATCCCCGTCGTAGGCGAGCTCCTCAAGAAGACGGCCGTGAGCCGCTTCGCCGTCTCGATGAGCACGCTCCTGAAGAGCGGCGTCCCGGTGCTCGAGGCGCTCAAGATCGTGCGCGACATCGTGGGCAACGAGGTGCTGGGCCGTGTGCTCGAGACGGTGCAGAAGCGCATCGTCGAGGGCGCCGACATCTCCACCCCGCTCAAGAAGTCGGGCGTCTTCCCTCCCGTCGTGGGCTACATGATCGCGGTGGGCGAGCAGACGGGACAGCTCGAGCAGATGCTCGACCAGGTGGCTGCGGCCTACGACGAGGAGATCACGGTCCAGACCGCCAAGGTGACGAGCTTGATCGAGCCGCTCTTGATCGTCGGCATGGCGCTCGTGGTGGGCTTCATCGTCATCGCCGTGATGCTGCCGATCCTGCGCATCAGCGACGTCCAGAACGTGCGCACCCGCTGAGCGGGGGGCGCGGGGGGCGTCCCCCGGCGTGGCGGCCAGGCTGGAGCCTGGCGCTCCCAGGCGCCCCTGGAGTACCGACGCCTGCTCCCGGGCCGCCTCGCCCCGAGCCAGGGGTAGGATGCGGTCTTGACGGCGCGGAAGATGCGTGCCGCCGTCGGCGTCCGAGGTAGCGTCGGTCCGTGCAACACGGGGTGCCCCCGGCGCCCCCTGGAGAGTCCGTCATGAAGATGCGCCGCTTGGCAGGCTTCACGCTGATCGAGCTGATGGTGGTGATCGTGATCCTGGGCAGCCTGATCGCACTCGTCGGGCCCAACGTCTGGAACGCCTTGTTCACCAGCAAGCTGACGATCGCCCAGACCCAGATGAGGAACTTCGGCGCGGCCATCGACAACTACCGCATGACGAACAGCGGGAAGCTGCCCGACAGCCTGGAGACGCTCACCCAGAGCTCGGACAGGAACCCGGAGCCCTTTCTGCCCGACGTGCCCAACGACCCCTGGGATACCCCCTACGAGTACCGCGTGGAAGGCAGCAAGAAGTACTCGATCCGCTCGCATGGCGAAGACGGCCAGCCGGACACCGCCGACGACATCGTCTGGCCCTTGACGAAGGAGTAGATCGTCGTGCGTCCTGCGTGCGTTCCGCTGCGCGAGCAGGGCTTCACGCTGATCGAGCTGATGGTGGTCTGCGCCATCGTGGGCGTGGCCCTGCTGATCGTGCCGCCGTCCTTCGACACCTTCGGCGCTCGCGGACGGCTGACGTCTTCCACGAACAAGCTGCTCAGCGAGATCACGGCCGCGCGCGAGCAGGCCGTCCTCGACGGCTACGAGGCCCGGTGGGAGATCGGTCGGTTCCCCAACGACGAGGGCGAGCGCGCGTGGGGCACGCGTTTCTGGTTCACGAACGTGCCAGCCAAGGGCACGCAGGGCGAGGAGGGCCAGCGCGACGTCGCCAAGGAGCGCGCCACGAGCCGCGCCGAGGAGCGCCAGTGGCTCAACTCGGCCTGGCACGCCCTGCCCGACGGGGTGATTGTCTCCGGCATCAGCCTCGAAGCCGGGCACTGGGAGAAGCTGGGCGAGGGCGACAAGACCTTCCAGGTGAGGTTCTTCCCCGACGGCGGCGTGGAGCGGGGCTTCGGCGTGCGCTTGGAGAGCCAGGATCTCGACGTGCGCGTGGACGAGCGCTCCGTGACCGTGCTGATCAACCCGCTCACCTCCGAGCCCTCCTCCCACGAGGGCCTGCGCGAGCTGACCAAGCAGCGAGACGCCAGTGAGTTCAAGTAGCCGCCCCCAGCGCCCCCTGCCTTGCCGCACGCGGCGCGTGCAAGGCTTCACGCTGCTCGAGGTGATGTGCGCCCTCGCCATCCTGAGCATGTTGACCGCCATGATCGGTGAGATGTGCCACACGGCCTACGAGCAAGGCAGCACCGCCACCGACCTGCGCGACCTGCGCGAGGCGGCCGACACGGTCTTCCGGCGTCTGGCCTACGAGGACGGACGTCACGCCGACGGCCTACGGGCCTCGCTGGACGACTTCTACGCCACGTGGGCCGAGCTGCCGAGTCAGGAGCGCGACCGCTGGCGGCCGTTCATCATGGAGTTCCGCCGTCGTCCACGCACCGCCGCGGGCGAGGCCGGACCCAACGGGGCCGAGCCCGTGGGTGGCAACGGCACCGGCGGGCGAAGTTCCTCAGGGCGCGGCGGTACGGGCACGGGTGGCACGGGTACGGGCGGCACCGGGACAGGTGGCACAGGCACGGGCGGCACAGGCACGGGTGGCACGGGTACGGGCACAGGCACGGGCGGCACAGGCACGGGTGGCTCGACCACACCGGACGAGGAGATCCCGGGCGTCGAGCTGATGCAGCTCACGCTCACCATCTGGCACGAGGACGAGCCCGGCACCCACCTGATCGTGCTCCAGACCTTCATCACCCCCCAGGGCGATGGCAGCGGCGGGACCCCCAGCGCGGGCAGCGGAGGCGCGCGATGAGTCGCCAGCGCGGCTTCACGTTGATCGAGATCGTCGTCGCCCTGACCATCCTGAGCGCGCTCGTGGCCATGGTGCTCACCAGCATGCAGCTGACCGTGCGCGGCCGCGACGACCTCCTGGAGCGCCTCAGGCGCCCCAAGGTCGCCAACGCGATCATCTCCCAGATCATCAAGGACCTGCGCTACCTCTGGTTCGGCGGCCTGACCGGCAACGCCGGGTTTGTGGGCCGCTCGCAACAGGTGGGCGGACGCGACGGCGACCGCATCGACTTCGTCACCGCGCGTCTGGCCCGCACCGTTCCCCTGGACGAGGAGAACCGCTCCGAGGACGCGCCGCAGGCCCAGCTGGCCGAGGTCGGCTACGCGCTGCGTCCGGGCGAGGACGGCCAGCACATCGAGCTGTGGCGCCGCGAAGACGCCTACGTGGACGACGACCCGACGAACGGCGGCTCCTACACCTTGATCTACGACCGCATCCGAGAGGTGTCGTGGACCTACTACGACCGCCCAGGCGAGGCACAGGATGCCAAGGGCCAAGAGGAGTGGGACTCGCGCGTGAAGAAGCGCGTGCCCTACGCGCTGATCCTGCAGCTGAGCTTCGACGCCGAAGAAGGCGGGGATGCCGGCGCCGAGGCCGAGCCGCAGAAGGTGGTGCGCATCTTCCTCTTGAAGCCCGGCGGCACGATGGCCGTGGACTGGCCCGGTGGCTCAACGCCCGCCGCCCCGGCCGCGATGAACTGAGGGCGCGGCGCGTTCGTCGCCTGCTCCCACGTCACCTCGGGCCTCTTGGGTTGCCCTGGGAACGCCAGGCTCCAGCCTGGCTCTTCCGCGTCAGTCGCCGGCTCCACCCATCACCTCGGGCTTCTTGGGTTGCCCTGGGAGCGCCAGGCTCCAGCCTGGCTCTTCGTCGCCTGGGCACGTCAGAAGGGACGAACCCTGCGCTCACACCCTCGCTTCCCCGCGCGCCTCTCGACCCTCTCCTTAGCGGGGTCGCCGAGATCCGAACTCCGACGCCGGCCTGAGTTCGTGGCGCCGAACCATGCGGCGCCTGGGAACGTCAGCTTCGTCGTCGCCGGAGCCAGGCTGGAGCCTGGCGCTCCCAGGGCAACCCAAGAGGCCTAGTGTGGAGTGGCGGCGCAGGGTCCCGGCCCGTCGTCGCCAGAGCCAGGCTGGAGCCTGGCGCTCCCAGGGCAACCCAAGAGGCCAGGGACGTGCCCAGCGCCGTACCGTTCACACCGGCCGCAAGACCTCCCGCCCGCCCATGTACGGCCTCAACGCCGCCGGGATCCGCACGCTCCCATCCGCCTGCTGATGGACCTCCAGCAGCGGGATGAGGATGCGCGGCGTGGCCACCACCGTGTTGTTGAGCGTGTAGCAGTGCCGCACGCGCCCCTGGGCATCGCGGTAGCGCAGGTTGAGGCGGCGGGCCTGGTAGTCCCGGAAACGGCTGGCGGTATGTGTCTCGCCCCAACCCTTGCGGCTGGGCATCCAGGCCTCGATGTCGTACTTCATGGTGGCCGCGCGCCCGATGTCGCCGGCGGCGGTGGCCACCACGCGGTAGGGCAGCTCCAGGGCCTCGAGCACGGCCTCGGCGTTGGCGATGATGTCCATGTGGTGGGCACGGCTCTCGGCCTCGTCGGCCTCGCACAGGATCACCTGTTCCACCTTCTGGAACTGGTGCACGCGGTAGATGCCGCGCGTGTCCTTGCCGTAGGTGCCCGCCTCGCGACGGAAGCAGGGCGAGATGCCGGCATAGCGGATGGGCAGCTTCGCGCGGTCGAGAATCTCGCCGGCGTGCAGGGCCGTGACGCTCACCTCGCTGGTGCCCACCAGCCAGGACGACTCGTCTTCGGCCGTGGGGTTGGCGATACGGTAGGTCTGCTCCTCGGCACCGGGGAAGTACGCCGTGCCCTTGAGCGCCCACTCCTTCACCACCACCGGGACGGAGAGCGGCGTGAAGCCACGCGCCACGATCAGGTCGAGCCCCAGGCGCAGCACCGCCAGCTCGAGCATCACGGCCTGACCCTTGAGCACGTAGGAGCGGCTGCCAGCCAGCCGGCCGGCGCGCTCGATGTCGAGCATGTCGAGCCGCGTCAGCAGCTCGATGTGGTCCTTGACGGGGAAGGACGGCGTCGCCGGCTCCGCGCTGCGACGCACCTCCACGTTGCCGCGCTCGTCCTGGCCCTCAGGCACCTCGGCGTCGGGAGGGTTGGGGATCTGAAGCTGGAGAACTTCCAAACGCGCGTCGAGGGGCGCCAGGAGCGCGGCGTGCTCCGCCACCTTGGTCTTGAGGTGCTTCAAGCGCTCGAGCGCCTCGACCTTGGCCTCACCGCCCAGGGACTTGAGCTGCTGGCCCAGCGCGTTCTGCTCCGCGCGGGCGTCCTCGGCCTGGCGCACGAGCACGCGGCGCTCTCCATCCACGACGAGCAGCTCGTCCACGGGGCAAGGCAGGTGCTTGCGCCGGGCCCCCTGACGCACCTCTTCGGCGTGTTCCCGGATCCAGGCCAGGTCGAGCATGCCTCACCTCCGCTGACCGGCCACGGCGCCCGCAGGGCCCGCGGCGGCGTCATCCGCCCGCACGATCGCCAGAAAGCGCTCCAGCGCCTCCTCCTCGCGCGGACCTATACGGTAGCGGACGAACCGCTGGACGTACTCGACGGCCGCGCGCGGCTCCAGCCCGTGCTCCTCCGCCCAGGCCCGAGCCAGGTTCGCCCGCAGGGGCAGGCCCGCGTCGGCGGCCTGGTCGAGCAAAGCGGCCAGCGCGACGCTCTCGGCCGGGAGCAACCCGGCGCGCGCGCGCCAGCGCGCGAACACGAACGGCAAGCCCGTGCGGCGCGTCCACTCGCCTCCCAGATCGAGGACCCCACCCTTCCAGGTGCGCGCCTCGGCCCGTGCCGGGTCGCCGATCACCAGCACGGCGTCGGCGGCTTCCGCCGCCGGGCTGGGGCCGGCGCGCGACGCCGGCGCACACAGCGCCCTGCCGCCGGTGGCATGCGCCACGAGGTGGCGCGCCAGGGCAGCACTGGTGCGGCTGGCGGGATCGAGCGCCACGTGGCGCACCTCGGCCAGGGGACGTTTCAGGAAGAGCAGCACGCTGGCCACCGGTCCTTCGCTGGCGATGCCATGGCGGCCCAGCCACGCGCTCCCCACACCGCGTGCGGCCTCGGCCACGGGCAGCAGCGCGGCGTCCAGATCCCCGGCGGCGAGCCGGCGTGAAAGCTCGTCGGGCGCAGCACGGCTCAACACGGCGTGCGCCTCGAGCCCCGCCAGCAAGGGAACGGCGTTGAGCCACGGAACGGTACCGATGCGGAACACGCGCTCTCACCTCGGGGCAGGAGTGGACGGCGCCTGCGCCCTCCAGGGCGCGGCTGCCTGAGCCTGAGGCACGGCCTGCACGGATCGGCGTGAAAACGAAGACGCCCGCGGCTCGCGCGCCACGGGCGTCTCATTGACTGCTTCTGGGACGACCCGAGCGGCTTGGCAGCGCCCCTGCGCCGCGGCACCCTGCCTGGGCCCAAGCTGCGTGACTCGACCGGCGTGCGCTGCGGGCCCACCCCTCCCAGAGGGGCTCGCAGGCACGCAGACGCGTCAGCGCGAGCAGCAGTAGCGACCGTCGAGGACCTTGAAGTCCCCGCGGTACGGGTCGTTGATGTCGTAGTTGAGGAAGTACGTGTCGACGAACTCCTCCACGTTACGAGCGCCACGAGCCTGCTGGCGCAGGATCATCTGGGTCTTGGTCGTACAGCCGCCGCAGGGGCTGTAGCCGCTGGCCTCTTCCAGACCGGGTGCGATGGCGCGGCAGCCCGCTGCTGCCAGACCGGCCACCATGAGACCCGCCACGAGTGCTACCTGCTTGAGCATCTGACCTCCGTTGACGGCACCGTGCGAGGCGCCGCCACCTGCCTACTGTCTGCCCGACTCCCTGCGCGTCTGTCCTGCCCGGAGTCACGCCTCGCGCGACTCCGCAGGGCACCTTCGATACCAAGCCCCCCCCTCAGGGTCAAGGGTGCTCAGCCCGAGGAAAAGCACCCAACTCTCGACGCCTACGCTGGTTACGCTTCCATGACATTGGCGTATCGAGAGCCCCCCGGGGCGTGCACAGCGGCAGCGGGAACGACGCTCGCGCCGCCCTCGAGCGGCCGCTCCTCGGGCGGCCGCGCTCAGCGCTTCGACGTGCTGGGATGGAAGGGATCGCTCCAGCACAGGCCGCAGCCAGCCAGCGAAACAGCGCCGAAGACCACGGCGAGCACCAGGACGAGACGACGCATGAAGCGCTCCTTCCAAGGGCCGAGGACCGCGAGGGCCCGGGTCGGCGCCTGCCACCCTCCTGCCTGAAGGGCCGCCGGATGCTACCGAACGCCCTGCCCCACTTCCAGCGCCGAGGCAGGGTCCGCGCCCCAGGTCCCAGCGTGGACCGCCGCGATTGTCACCGGCGTGTCAGAGTCGGGTCCGGCCCCCCGACGCCTCCCGGCGGCGGGCCGCCGCGCTCGATCGCACGCGCCTAGGGTCGGCTGCGCTCGGCCAGCTCGACCTCACCGGAGCCGGCGCCGCCCGGCTGATAGAGGTGGTGGTCCCGGATGTAGGTGCGCACCGCAGGCGCGAGCAGCTCTCCGACATCGCCGTCCGAGGCGAGCAGGGCCCGAAGGCGCGAGCCCGAGACGTCCACCTCGGCCGACTCCAGCCGTTCCACCGGCATGTTGCGACCCTCGAACTCGGGCGGCATGTCGAGCTCGTGGCCGGGGCGCGCCGCAACCAGCAGGATGGCGCGCTCGAGGATGCCCTCCCAGTCATGCCAGGTGGGGAACTCCTGGAAGGCGTCGGCCCCGATCACCAGCCGGAAGCGGGTGCCGGCCGGATAGGAACGCGCCAAGGCCGCCAGGGTGTCCACGGTGTAGGAAGGGCCCGCGCGGCGGCCCTCGAGCTCCAGCACCTCGACGCGATGCAGGCCCTCTACGCCCAAGCGGGTCATCGCCACGCGGTGGTGGAAGGCGGTGCGCGTGCTGTCCTGGCGCTTGTGCGGCGGCGCTCCTGCGACCACCACGAGCACGCGATCGGTCTGACGCACGGCGGCTTCCACCAGCGCACGGTGGCCGACGTGGAACGGATCGAACGTGCCGCCGAAGACCGCCACCGACGGCCCCACCGGGACCGCCTGGGGTGCGATGGGCCGGGAGGCGAGCACGTGCACGCCCAGGTGAAACGCGGCAGCCAGGAACAGCCACGCGAGCGAGCTCGGAAGGATCCCCTGCCAGGCGAGCAGTGCCACGACCACGAAGAAGACCGCTCCCCCGAGCAGCAGCGTCCGCGTGCGCTGCGTCGCCTCGCGCAGAGGGCGCAGGAAGGCCAGCCCCGCCACCCACCACGGGACCACGCCCGAAGGGAAGGTGAGGCCCGGCCAGGCCGAGATCAGGCACAGGATCGCGCCGAACCCGAAGGCCACCATCCGGCCCTGGCCCCGTTTCAGGCGCAGCGGCATGCAGGCGCCGGCGGCCACGAGGCCGCCCAGCGCCGCGATGACGCCCACGGCAGCCGACCCCTGAGGAGACGCTTGGGTGGAGCCGTTCGAAGCGCGCTGCGAGACGCTGTCGGCCAAGTTGAGAGCGAGAAGGCCCAACCCCACGAGCGCCAAGAGCAACGGCATCCAGAGGTCGCGCTTCTCGCTCACGTGTGCGGGGGAGGGTACCACAGGGGGAGTCACGCGGAGCAGCGACTGAGCCACGCGCCCACCCCCTGCCTGCTGGGCGCCACGGCCTCAGGCAAGAGCGCAGTGGCCCTCGGCTGCGCACGTGCGACGCGCGGCGAGGTGCTCGCCTGCGACGCCTTCAGCGTCTACCGCGGACTGGCGCTGCTCAGCGCCGCCCCCGTCGCGCCCCCCGAGGTGCCGCACCATCTCGTGGGCATCCTCGATGCAGGCCAGCGCTTCTCGGCGGCCGCCTTCGTCGCCGCAGCCGATCGCCTGCTGGAGGACATCCGGGGGCGCGGTGGCACGCCGTGGATCGTGGGCGGCACGGCCCTCTACCTGCGCTCCTGGCTCAAGGGTCTGGGCGCGCCCGTCGCGCGCGACGAGGCGCTGCGCGAGCGCCTCAAGCGTGAGGCCAACGAGCAGGGCCCCCAGGCGCTGCATGCCCGCCTCCTGGCACTCGACCCAGCGCGAGCGCTGCAGGTGCATCCGCATGACGAACGCCGGCTGATCCGCGCGCTGGAGATCATCGCCGCCACGGGCGCGCCCGCGAGCGCGGCGCGCGGCCAATGGGAGGCCCCCGACCGTGTGCCCGCGCGCCTCGTGGGCCTGAGCCGCACCCTTGACGATCTGGATCGGCGTATTGCGCAGCGCACCGAGTTGATCTTCGAGGCGGGCGTCCTGGAGGAGGCGCGCGCGTTCCTCGCCGCAGACCCCAGCCCCGAGGCCCGCAAGGCCTTGGGGCTCGAGGTCTTGGCCGAGGTTCTCGCCGCAAGCCGTTCGGAGGCTTCGGCGCGTGAAGAGATCACGCGCCTCACCCGCCGCTTCGCGCGCCGGCAGCTGACCTTCTTCCGCTCCTTCGAGGACGTCACCTGGCTCGACGTCGCCCCCGACGAGCCCAACGAACGGACTGCCGAACGCGTTCTGGCCCTGCTACCGCCCTAGCCCCACGGCGGCGCCTCGCTTGCGAGGCGCGAGCCCATCAAAAGCGAGCCCATCAAACACCGACGTCGGCGTAAACCCGGCGGGCCGCCTCGATGCGCTGGCGGTGCTCGGCGACCAGGCGCGCGGGTGCCACGATGCGTGCGCGGTGGCCCAGCTCGCTGAGCCAGCGCAGCAGACCCTGCTCGCTACGCACCTTGAGCTCGAGCAGCCCCGTGCCGTCGGGCCGGCGCGTGAGCGTGCCCACGCCCCGCAGACGGCGCTCCATCAGCCAGGTGGCCGTGGCGTCGAGCTCGATCTGCACGGGCAGCTCGGGACCGTCGGCGATCTCGAACTCCTCGACGTCCACGTGACGCGAGATGTCGAAGTCCTCCGGCACCTGGTAGGCGTCGTCCGTGCGGTCCACCAAGCCGACCTTGCCGCGGATGCGGTCCATGCGGAACTGTCTGAGCAGCTTGCGCTCCTCGTCGAACCCCACCAGGTGCCAGTTGCCCTGCGCCATACCCAGGCCGTAGGGGCGCACGACGCGCTTCTCGACCTTGGTCTCGCCCGGCTTGACGTAGCGGAAGCTGACGCGGCGGCGCCGACCCACGGCCTCGCCCAGCACGGTCATGTGCGCGCGGCCCAGGTCGCGGTCGGGCCGCCCCAGCGTGAGCAGGTGCTGCTCGCCCAACGAGGCGCGCAGCGGCTCGGGGAGGCGCGAGTCGATGGTGAGCTTGGCCAGGGCGCTCTTGAGGTTGCGGCCGAGCGGGTCGTCCACCACGCCCAGAGTGCGCTGGAGCACGGCCAGGAGCATGGCGTCCTCGGGCTCGAGGGTGGTCTCGCGCAGGAAGTAGCCGCGCGGGTCGATCACGTAGCCGGCACGCCCGAAAGAGTCGCTGGTGATGTAGTCGATGTTGACGCCGATGGCGCGCAGGTCGGCCTTGTCGCGGTCGAACCGCTTCTCCACCGCGTCTGGCGTGGCCTCGTCGTCGTAGCCGACGACCTTGCCGCGGATGTCGGAGAAGGGCACCGGCGCGCGCGCCGAGAGCAGGTAGGAGACGAGATTGAGCTGGCGTTCGAGCTTCAAGACCTTGGGGTCGCCAGCGTTCACGTCCGCTCCCTCTCGCCAGCCGCCTTGCAACCCGCCGCCTTCAACCCGCCGCCTTCACCCCGTCGCCTTGGAACCCGCGCGTGGGCTCAGCGGAGGACCTTGGTGGCCCAGGTGCCGAGGCGGAACCATACCACGTACGCGATGGCCACGACCAGATGCAGGACCACGGTCACGATCCACAGCGCGCGCAGCCCGTAGACATCCGCCCGCGCGGCGGCCCAGGCACCCAGCGGCAATGCCAGCACCCCGAAGATCGCCGTCTCGAGCAGCAGCGGGAAGAGCGTGGCCCCGGCCCCGGCCAAGGCCTGCGAGATCACCAGCGCGACGGCCACGAAGACATAGGCCGAGGCGGTCACCAGCATGTAGGTGCGCCCGATGCGCAGCACATCGCCGCCGGACTCCCCGCTGTCGAAGCCCATGATGCCGATCAGCTCCTCGCCGAAGAGCACGAAAGCCCCGGCGAAGAGCAGCATCATGGCCATGTTGAGGCCCAGGGCGATCCAGGAGGCCTGGATGGCGCGGTCGGGCCTCCCGCGGCCCAGGTTCTGCCCCACGATCGTGGCCGCCGCCGCTCCCCAGCCGAAGCCGCTGAAGAGGGCGAAGGTCTCGAGCCGCAAGCCCACCGTGAAGGCCGCCTGCGCCGCGGCGAGACTCTCGCCCGCCTTCTGGGCCGCCTCGGCGAGGAAGTACATCAGGTAGCCGCAGGCCACCATGCGCATGACCCACTGCCCGCAGGAGGGGAGGCCGACGCGCAGGATCGTGGCCATCGGGCCCCAAGACCAGGCGAAGCGCCGCAGCCGGATGCCGCCCACGCCGCGGTAGAGCAGGGCCAGCCCCAAGAGCGCAAAGAGGCCGCGCGAGACCACCGTGGCCC
>Ga0163150_10006966_pt1 | contig 13559 bp, 6 predicted proteins | sample OliLakLV19P2IB_FD_148628 | JGI IMG/M metagenome (GOLD analysis project Ga0163150, IMG submission 148628) | Freshwater microbial mat bacterial communities from Lake Vanda, McMurdo Dry Valleys, Antarctica - Oligotrophic Lake LV.19.P2.IB | ecosystem: Environmental > Aquatic > Freshwater > Lake >...
CCAAAAAGCCATTGAATAGCATATACCTGTCCGGGTAATTGAAAAGCCATGGCTTCATCTTCACAATGGAAAGGATCAAACACAGGAGTGAGTATTGGTCCTGCAGAAATTTCCACCTGATGTTTTTGAGTGGTTGTACAACCGCTGACCATCGTAACCGTCATGGTTACTTCATAAACACCTGCATCTGCATACGTATGGGATGGGTTTTGTGCTGTTGATGTATTGTCAGCTCCACTTAGAGGATCATCGAAATCCCATGCCCATGAGCTGATGGTTTCACCGGGGATGAAGGTAGTGAGGTCTTCGAATATGATTGGAGCTGAAGCACAAATACCATTGAATTTGAAATCAGCTACAGCACGAACTGTATCCGTCAATTGTTCAAAATGACCGCATGTGGATGCGTCGTATGGAAATCCGTTGAGTAGCCCAAACATGACAACGTGATAGTATCCTGGTTTCTGATAGGTATAATCAAGCACATCTGCATTGATATCCGCAATGACGCCCTCACTGTTGCTTCTGATAAACCAACGGATTGATCCAGGGGTGATACCTGCTACAAGCGGTGTGAATTGATGAATATTACATGCTGTCTCAGCAGCTGCAATGGCGAAATCATTGGGTACAACTGCACACCCGCCCGGAAGGCCGGGAAAACCAAAACCGCATGAGGAGGGCGCGCAACAATTAATAAATGAAATTTTCTGTGAAACCGTCTTACAGCCATACTGGTTGGTCACTTCGACGTGATAGGCACCGAACGTAGTGACTGCAAACACAGGTCCTCCCGGACCGATCAATACATCATCCAGAAACCAGAGATACTGATAATCAGTACCGTCAGTATTTGCTACTATCTCTACACCACCGGGAATATTGGTACAATACGTTTCTTCAAATGCACTAGACAGGTGTACGATGGGTGCGGGGTATGCATCGATCTGCACAGATTTTTCATTGATACAACCAAAACCATCAGTGAGCATGACGCCAAAGGAGCCTGGTGATAACAAGACATTATTTGAAACGCTGATGAGGATATTATTTTCATCCACCCATGCATGAGTCATTGCTGGCTGGTCCGTTGATAATGAGACAAGTTCATTCGCACATGCTGCCGTTGGACCAAGGACATTGAAAGTTGGGAGTGCATGGACAAGAATAGTTTTGTCGATGATGGTACCACAAGCATTTAGTCGAAGCGTTGCGTTTCCGGATTGTGTCCAGAACACTTCAACGTTGCTGAGGTCGCTTCTTCGGACCTCACCATGATCGGCGGGAATGATTTCCCATGTATAGTCAGCACCACTGATGTAATCGGTGGTGAATGTATCAATGGCATTTAAACACGCCTCATCCGGCCCAATGATATTCAAGTCGGCAGAGGAGCCCAGGGTAAGCGTTACTGGTTCTGACCCGCAAGTCATGTATTGAATGTCGGTATGATACGCTAGCACCATGTATGGGGGGGTTGGTCCGAAGGCATGCTGAAAGGACTGACCATTATACGTCACCAGTGAACTTCCATCCGTGATAAACCATGTAGTGGCATAATCGCCTGCACTTTCAATGGTGAAACCATACAATTGTCCAGGGCATATTTTTTGTTCACCATGAATACCTAATGGCTTGGCAGGTATCGCTGTAACCTGAATCGCAAGTCTTGCTGTTTCTGTGCAATATCCGGCGGAATTATTTGTAGCCACCCATGTATATTCACCAGGAGGGTAACTAAAGTTGTGCAAGAATGTTGAGGATAATCCAGGAGCGGCGTAAACCACATTGCCATTGGCATCTTCGATATGCCAATTGACATTGGCCGGCGAAAAAACATTGAAACCTGCTTCAGCAAAAACAGAGGCGGATGCATTTTCACATACCCGCACTTCGCCTGTCAATCTGATTTGAGGCGTGATAGCAACATTTAATATATCATGTCCAAAGCATTCCAGGAAACAATTATTATAGTAAACTTCAACAATCGTTGATACAGGGGCATTGACATTATCCCATTGTACTGTTACCCCATTGGTATTCTGCCCACCGAGAATAGTTCCTGACGGCCCGATCTGCCAGTGATATTGCGTACCAGGAAAGTAAGGGGCCGTATAAGTGGAGATTTCTCCTGAGCAGACACTGGCATCACCATCCACTGGTCCATCCGGGGTGATGATCGGTACCCGGAAGATATTGGTAAAAGAGCAATACGTCATGGAGCAACCACTGACTGAAAGTTCAATAATGCCATCAGGGCCTTCGTGCCAGATGATTTCGATAAAATCATCTGTTGTCCCACCTCCATTGACTATGGTTCCATTTGAAGAAACAGACCAGATATATTGTGAGCAGCCTGACGGGGTTACTGTGTAGCGTTGACGAGTTTCGGGACAAACACTATTGACACAATCTAATGTTGGTGCCGGCGCAGGCAGTACTTCGACCACTATTTGTTTTTCATCCCCACAATCACATATACTGTTAGCGGTTAAAGTGACGGTATAGAATCCTTCTGCTAGATACGTATGCGCTGCATCAAATCCATTATCCTGTGTGCCGTCACCAAACTGCCAGGTGTACGATATACCATTAAAGGAGAGGTTTTCAAAATTAATTTCCTGTTTTTTACACACCGTGAGGGTGTCATTAGTGGCTGCAGGTGAGGTGTTGAAATCAGCAACCGGCAAAGGAAGTATATCAAAACAGAGTGAAACAGTACATCCCTGGCTGAAAATGGTTACTAAACCTGATCCACCTGCACCCCATTGAATCACTAATGTTGAAGAATTAGCTTCCAGTGTATAGCTCTCAGCCCCGGTGACCGTGTATTGAAGCGTACCGCCAGGGTAAAATATCGATGTCTCTGAAAAGGCACATACTTTGTAACAACTGCCTGGTGAGTCGGCATGTTCATAACACCCAAGAACCTCCGGGAAAAACTGATTTCCGTATACAGAAATGGTAATGCTATCCCCTAATATTAATCCGTCCACGGTTGTTGAACTGGCAATAAGTATATAGGTACCGGGAATAAGGAACTGGATCTGAGCAGAATACACATCACCGAAAATTAAGGCACCTGGATCAGGCACCAGCGTCCATGTAGTCCTGGTTAGTTGTGCACTTGTTTCGATGCTGTAGATATTAAATTCTGAGGAACAAAGATCTATGTCCGTAGGACCGAAAACCTCATAAAATTGACCGATCGCAGGTCTGGCAAAAGAAGTACAGAGGAATAAAAAGATGAATGATCGAAATTTCATAAGGATATGCGGAGTTTCAACAATAAAGATACAGAAGCAGAGATACAAGCCTGCCTTTTCTTGCTGCCTGCCTACTTCAATAATACCTTTACCCTCCATGATCAGATTTATCTGGGCATAGGTGTTGGTAAGCCGGTCACTGGTTTAATGCACGTTTTCACGTATGCGGCTTGAGTTCAGGTCCATTCAATTTAGTATTTTGCAGATAGAATACTGACTTATGAAACATTTGAAAATTATTTACCTTCTGGTTGCTGCTCCATTTTTGAGTGGGATGATACTTTCCTGTAAAGAGGATACATCATCAGCAAAAGGAGCCCCGTTTCACGTTCTGATCTATACCAAAACCAAGGCGTATCATCATGAGTGTATAGAACTTGGGAGCAAAGCGCTACAATCCTATTTTAGTAAATATGATATACTCACCACGGCTACGGCAGATTCTTCTGTCTTCTCCGCTGAGCGACTTAAAGATTTTGATGCGGTGATGTTTTTCCAAACAACGGGTAATGTGTTGGATAGCACGCAACAACTGGCATTTGAAAATTATATAAAATCCGGAAAAGGATTTATCGGCGTACATGCGGCATCCGATACCGAATATGAATGGCCCTGGTACGGCAAACTTGTCGGAGCTTATTTTGCCAACCATCCGGATATCCAGCAGCATGTTATTGAGAAAGTGGATACCGCTCATATATCTTGTAAGCATCTTCCTATGCGGTGGAAGCGAATGGATGAATGTTATAATTTCAAATCACTGCCATTACATGTGAATGTATTGCTCACCGCAGATGAAAGTACGTATCAGGGTGGGACGCATGGTGATTTCCATCCGATGGCGTGGTATCAGATGTATGATGGTGGCAGATCATTTTACACTGCATTGGGACATACCGTGGAGAGTTACCAGGATACTTTGTTTCTTGAACATGTGCGTCAGGGGGTGATTTGGGCGGCACACAAATGAAAAATGATGGTTCGACTACGCTCACCAACCGAAATGGTTCGACTACGCTCACCAACCGAAATGGTTCGACTGCGCTCACCAACCGAAATGGTTCGACCTGCTGTACTCATCCAAATGCTACACTTCGACTGCCTATCTCTCAGCCATGTTCTCCCGCGCAGTGCGGCGCAGCTCACCAACTATCCGCTCACCAAGCCGCAGGCGGATATGAAAAAATCAAAGTTGAGCTTAAGTTGACTTAAGCTCGCGTGATACGGATCAAAAAAAGCTTTCGCCAGGGAACAATTATCGATGGCAGTTTTTAACTGCTGGAAAATGATTGTGTCGTTTCGACTCCGCTCCACAATAATTATTTCATATATTCCGATCCTTCCTTATAGCGGCCGAAGGCCGCTATAAATAAAGTAAAGTTGAGCTTAAGTTGACTTAAGCTCGCGTGCTACGGATCAAAAGAAATCTTTGCAATTGCAAAATTACCGATGGCCGTTTTCAACGGCATGTAGATATCTAAACCATTTCAACCACCTCATTCGAAATTCTTTCAGATCTTTCTATTTCAAATATGAAACTGAAAAAACTTCTTTTCTTCGCGCTCCTCCTCCTCCTGCTCGCCGCTGCAGGCCTGCTCTGGCTCATCGTGCCGGTGGCCAATGGCTATACGGCAAAATATCTCTGCTCATACACCTATACATCAGGACTGGATCCGAAAAGGGCACTGGAGCGTTATATCAAACCAATGCATTTACTTTTCAGGGGTGTTGTACCAGAAATGGATACTGCCCGAAAAGAAGTGACGGTGCGGTACTTTGGATGGCTGAGGCCGCGTACGGCGGTGTGGAGAGAGGGATGTGGATGTACATTACTGGTCAGTAGTACAGCCGAAGCATTACACAAGCGTCATGATAAGTCGCATATCGATCATGAAAACAGAAGAATCGATTCTCTTGATGCTGAGTGGCCTCAGGGGAATCGGGTGAGTCGTGATAGTATCCAGGGGGATATCAATTGGCATGCGCTTGATGAGCTACTCGACGACGCCATGCAGGAGGCCACAGATGATCCTGCTACGCAAAACAATACGCTTGCGCTGGTGGTAGCTTGGAAGGGACGAATCATCGGAGAGCGCTATGCCGAAGGGGTTGAGGTAAATACACCACTCCTCGGTTGGTCTGCCACCAAAAGTATTACAGGTGCGCTGACAGGAGTGATGGTGAAAGAACATGGTCTTGATATACATGCTCCGATCGATATACCGGATTGGGAAGATGATGTCCGTAAAGAGATCAATATTGATCATCTGTTGCGGATGGAGAGTGGTCTTGACTTTGATGAAAACTATACACCACTGGCAAATGCCACGAAGATGTTGTATGCAAGTGCAGACATGGGTGTATTTGCTAGAGCACGTCCGCCTGCTGCAAGGCCGGATATGCGCTGGGTCTATTCAAGTGGTTCGTCCAATCTACTTGCTGATGTTTTATACACACATATTGGCGGCACGTCTAAGGCGCTGCATCATCTTGCCTACGATGAATTTTTCAATCGCCTTGGCATCACTACGGCAGTGTTTGAGCATGATGAATCGGATGCTTTTGTGGGATCGAGTTATCTCAGCATGAGTGCGCGTGACTGGCTGAGTGTCTGCAAGTTGTACATGGATGATGGTGTGTGGAATAGCGCGCGCATCCTGCCGGAAGGTTGGGTGAAATATTCACTCACCCCTACACCTCATGCACCTGATGCATGTTATGGTGCGCACATATGGCTCAATGCAGCTCCTGATCCTGCTGACAGGAAATTGCCGGGTCTGCCGGCAGATACGTATTACTTCAAAGGATTCCAGAGTCAGTGGATCGTGGGTATTCCTTCCAGGGATCTGATGGTAGCACGACTAGGTGTGACGAACAGTCAAGAGGGGTGGAGCCCGGAGGAAGTGATCATGAAGGTACTAGAGGTGCTGGAGCAGAAGTGATACACAAGGAATGATAATCATGATCCACCCATTCAGGTCACAGGTGCCCGCATTGCTAATTTTTGTATTCATCCAAACAAGGCCTTCCACAACAATTTGTCTGGGATGGGGTTATAGTAGTCAAACCTACCTTTTATGAAAAAGCCAAACCCAACGGACGATCACAAGCCGAACCCATCCAAAGATACTGTGGAAGGATATCCGAAATACCCTGCAAAGGACGACATCTATAGTCGTGCGAAAGAGGAAAAGGACATAGATCCGGCTGATCTCTCCAAAATCAAATCTTCAGAGAAAAAATGGGAGATCGATCCGGATGAAGAAATAGAAATCGATGGTGACCTCCCGGGAGATGATCTTGATGTTCCCGGTGCTGAACTCGATGATGATCAGGAAGACATTGGTAATGAAGATGAGGAAAACAATTACTACAGCATCGGAGGGGATAACCATGAAGATCTTGAAGAGGATAATCAAACCTATGATTTGGATGAGGAGGATGAATCGTAAAGGGTGAGTTGTCAATGGTGAGTTGTGAATAAAAATGACCTTTGACCGTGGGTCAAATTATTGATACAAAATGTAGAGGCGCGATTTATCGCGCCTTTATTATGTATAACGCTTCCTTGATTAATCGTGTCGCTGCCTCTTGTTTTTCACCCAAATCCTCATTCCTTATCTCACCAACGTCACATTCCCCTTGATTAGTGATCCGGGCATCAAAAGCCCGAAGGCGTTCGACGCTAAAACAGCAGGAATGAGCGTGCGGCTTTTAAAGGTGTTATGAATATTGTATTTGCGCAAACAAGTGAAACGCAAAAGCATATCAAGTCGCCCCACGCCCCATCCCCCAAATAAATCCTACTTTAGCCGTGAAAGGTGCAATCACTCCTAAAGCCGCACCAATTAAGCAAATGACCCAAACCCGCAAGCTCGCCGCCATCATGTTTACCGATATCGTCGGGTATACCGCACTGATGGGTTATGACGAACACAAAGCATTCGAGTACCTAAAGAAAAACAGAGAAATTCAAAAACCACTCATCGCGCAATTCGATGGTCGATGGATCAAGGAACTAGGCGACGGCGTGATGGCCAGTTTTAATACCGTATCAGAAGCAGTGCAAGCTGCTATTCAAATTCAAGAAGCATGTAGTGCAGCTAATGACTTTCAACTGCGTATCGGTATTCATCTCGGGGAAGTGGTGTTCGAGAATGAAGATGTATTCGGCGATGGAGTCAATATTGCTTCACGGATTCAATCTATGGCGCAACCCGGAAGTATCTATATTTCAGAGGCAGTGCATCACAATGTTTCCAACAAGCAAGGTATCCAGACCAGGTTCGTGAGCGAAGAAACACTGAAGAATGTAAAGGAACCCCTGAAGATTTATGAGGTCCTCATGACAAACAATCACGTTCCGATGGCTGAACATAAAGCCGTACAAGTTCGACCTAATAGTATTGCCGTGTTACCTTTTGCCAATATGAGTAGCGACCCGGAACAAGAATATTTCAGCGACGGATTGACGGAAGAAATTATTTCAGACTTGTCCGGAGTTAAGACACTGCTTGTGATCTCCAGGAGCTCTGTGATGACATTGAAAGGCACGCAGAAAAAGATGAAGGAAATCGCCGCTGAAGTTAATGTTCGCTATGTACTGGAAGGCAGTGTACGCAAAGCCGGCCACACGATTAAGATTTCAGCTCAACTCATTGATGCCATCAACGATATACAGCTATGGTCAGATAAATACACCGGGACACTGGATGATGTCTTCGATATCCAGGAGAAAGTGTCGAGGTCTATTGTCGAAGCCCTCAAGTTGAAATTAAGTCCGGAAGAAGATCAACAACTGGCAGAGCGACCTATCACAAATGTAGATGCATTCGAGTGTTACCTGAAAGCGAGGCAGGAAGTATTCCGTGGTAGCAGGGAGTCGATGGCGTTTGCGATGAAGCTGATCCAGGACGGCCTCGATATCGTAGGACCAAATGATTTACTGTATGCCATGTTTGGATATATTCATCATTTTTATTTCCGTTATTTCGACAAGAGCAACAGGTCGCATTTGTTGCAGGCGAAAAAGTACGCGTATATGGCGTTCGAATTGAACCCGGATTCCGCACTCGGACATGTCGTCAATGGATGGGTGCTTTGGTCAGAGGGCCATCTGCAAGAATCTTGTAATGCCATGAAGAAAGCATTGCTAGTCGAACCGAATAACCTCGATGCCCTGTTTGGGATCACCGAAACCTATCTCTATGCTGGAAAGAGCAAGGAGACCATGTATGTGGCAGACAAACTAGTTGAGATCGATCCGCTGACGCCAATGAATCAAATCATGAAAGCATCCTTCTATCTGGATACACAACTTGCAGATGGGATGCCTTTTTTTGAGAAGGCTTATTTTATGGATCCAGAGAGCCCGCTTACACAGTGGATGCTGGCCTCTGCCTATTGTTGGGCTGCAAGATATACTGATGCTTATCCTTTGATCGATCAGTTGGAAAGGAATGCGCCGGATTGGGCATTTACGAAGCAAGTACTATTTCTCAAATATGGCCTGCAGGGCGACAAAGTAAAAGCATTGAACTACGCTACGGATGACCTTGAGACTGAAGCCCAAAACGATCATCACTTTGCTTTTCACCTGGCAGAATGTTATGCTGTGATCGGTGAAAATGAGAAAGCACTGGATCTTTTGGAATATTCAATGCAGATTTTTTATCCTTATGTTTTTCTCTCTACTAACCCACTGCTGGCCGATATCCAAGGTGAGGAACGGTTTCAAAAAATGATGGAGGAGGCGAAGGTGAAATCTGCGGCATTTGAGATTTGACTAGAATAGTCTGTTACGCATGCATGTTTGCCTGCCCATTACAATCCATTGTATCCGAGCACTGAGGATAATGAAAGGAGCGGTAAAAAGATCTTGAATTTTTAATTGAAATTCCTATTTTTGATTTCGTAGATATTCGTGTTTTCTTCCATTTTCTGAAAAACGAGATACAGTGTTTAGCGATGAGCCCTGCGGGCCAACTGTTGAGTGTATGGCCCGTACGGGCCAAAAAATAAACTTTCAAAACACTGTGACCACCAGCAATACCAAGTCGTACCCTTTTATAAAGCACTATACCTTGATCTATAGAATTAGGCTGTGCTAATTAAAGTCAATTGCTCATATTGATTTGATGTATCTTGGAGTTGTGCAATCAGCACCATGATTTTAACCCTTAGCTGACATCAGCGAATCTTTAGAGTTTTGCTTTGAAACAGATTACCACTTTATCCACATGTTGATACTACGAATTATTCTCTATATTTTTTCCGTCATTCTGATCATCACAGTGCTGTTGCCGCTTTGGAAAAAGGACATTTGGATTGTCAGGATATTTGATTACCCGCGCCTTCAAAAATTTTCAATGATTGTAGTGCTTTGCTTTTTCTGGTTGTTCTATGTGTATAGGGGAGCTGCGTGGTATGACTACCTTTTGTTTGCCATTTTATTAGGTTGCCTTTTTCACCTCCTGGTGCTCATACTTCCATTCAGTCCTTTCGGTAAAAAGATGATTGGAAAGGCCGCATCAACAGACGACAGCCCCATCTTCAATGTGCTGGTCAGTAATGTATTTCAGGACAATCAACAGTATTACAAAATGTTGCAATTAGTTCAGCACAGAAATCCTGATATTATATTTTTGCTCGAAACCAACAATGATTGGCTGGAAGGAGTGAAAATATTGCGCCAGGATTTCCCCTATGCTATTGAGCTACCACTCGACAATACGTATGGGTTATTGTTTTATAGTAAATGGCCTATCCTTCGTCAACAGATAAACTATCTGATAGACAAGGAAATTCCATCCATTGTGGCCGAAGTAGCCTTTCATCATCATTCGATTAAAATTTTCGGCCTTCATCCCTCACCACCCGTACCTCAGGAGAATACGTATAGCACTGACCGCGATGCCGAAATACTCATGGTGGGGAAAATGACTAAAAAGGAAACAGGACCTTGTCTTGTGATTGGTGACTTGAATGACGTGGCATGGAGTTATACGACAGAACTCTTTCTCAAAATAAGTGGTTTGCTCGATCCGCGAAGAGGCCGCGGCTTGTACAGTACCTTTCACGCCAGGTATCCTTTTCTCCGTTGGCCCCTCGATCATTTTTTTGTGAAAAACATTTTGACCTGATAGGAATGAAAGTGGAAAAGGATGTAGGCTCAGATCATTTTCCCATCAGTATCAGTCTGCTTATTTCAAATAGGCAGATGAGTAGTCCTTTAATAGGGGATGCCGATGATACGAAACTGGCGAATGAAAAAATTCAGGCAGCACTGGAGGATGATCCGAGATAGTGTTTAGCGATGCGCTCTGCGGGCCATCTGTTTAGTGTACGGCCCTTACGGGCCACTGTTTAGAGGGTTTGGTGTGATTAAACTAAACTTTCTAAACGCTGTGCCCACCAGTACTATCTGTCAAACCCTTAAACCATTATACATTTAAACATTTCCCCATTCACCCAGATACGTTGTTAATCAATCCCTAAGCGCTTAATGCTTAACTTATTATGAGTACCTTTGCGCCCAATATGGCTAATCGTTAGCTATTGTTATGCAGATTTTATGATGACGTTTCAAGACATGGGCCTCAAAAAGGAAGTCCTCAGCGCGCTTAGCGAGATGGGATTTGAGCAGCCCACCTCTATTCAGGCCAAGGCGATTCCCCAGATTATAGCATCTAAGCAGGATTTAATTGGAAGGGCTCAGACCGGCACAGGTAAGACCGGAGCCTTTGGTATCCCCATTCTAAACAACCTGGATCTCAAATCAGACCATGTACAAGCATTGATCCTGTGCCCTACGCGTGAACTCTGCCTGCAGATCACCAGGGAGATGCAGAATTTTGCCAAAGACTTGCCATCTGTAAAAGTGATACCAGTATATGGAGGATCCAGTATGGATACCCAGGTATTTGCTTTGAAAAATAAGTGTCAGATCGTCGTCGCGACTCCAGGAAGGGCACTTGACCTGGTCAACCGTAAAAAACTAAAACTCGACCAGTTGCAATGGCTGGTCCTGGATGAAGCAGATGAAATGTTGTCCATGGGTTTCAAAGATGACATGGATGCCATACTTGCCACCACCCCGCCAGAAAAACAAACACTTCTTTTTTCTGCTACCCTGCCGAAAGAAATCATGCGGATCGTCAAGACCTACATGAATGAACCCGTAGAAATCGCCGCAGAAAAAGTACAGACCGGTGCCGATAATGTAACGCACCACTATTATGAGGTGCAGGCAAAAGACCGCTATGTAGCCATCAAACGTATTCTTGATGTACATCCGGATATATATGCCATCGTCTTTTGTCGCACACGCGCTGAAACGAAAGAGATCGCTGAAAAACTTTCTGCGGATGGTTATAACTCTGATGCATTGCATGGGGATCTCAGCCAACAGCAAAGAGAATATACAATGGGGCGTTTCCGTAGCAAAACACTTCAATTGCTGATCGCAACAGATGTAGCCGCACGAGGTCTTGATGTCAATGATCTGACCCACGTCATCAATTATAATCTTCCGGATGATCCGGATGTCTATATCCACCGCAGCGGACGTACTGGACGTGCGCATCGCAAAGGAGTTTCGATTACGATCATACATTCACGTGAGCACAACCGTCTCCGTGATCTGGAGCGTCGCATCGGTAAGCCTTTTGAAAAGAAACTTGTTCCGACAGGAAAAGAAATTTGTGAAAAGCAACTCTATCACTTGGTAGATAAAGTAGAGAATGTAGAAGTAGATGAAAACCAGATCAAAGATTACCTGCCGGTGATTTTTAATAAGCTCGCATGGCTTGACCGGGATGAACTGATTAAACGTTTTATGTCGATTGAGTTTAACCAGTTTCTTTCCTATTACAAAGATTCGAGAGACATCAATCTCGATAGCAAAAATCGCAGTGATGATCGTGGAAGAGGTGAAAGAGGCGGAAGAGAGCAAGGAGCAAGGAGCAGGGAGCAAGGAGGAAGAGGAGAAAGAGAGCCTTGGAAGAAAAAGGAATACGGATCACGAGATGACAGAGGGCAAGGAGCAAGGGGCAAGGAGCAAGGAGAAAGAGAACCATGGAAGAAGAAGGAATATGGTTCTAGAGATGACAATGGGCAGGGAGCAAGGGGCAAGGAGCAAGGAGAAAAAAGTTACGGCAAAGAAAGATCCGATCGTTATGGTGACAAACCAGCACCGGCTAAGAGAGGAGATGACAGGCCGAAAGGTAAGTTTGCTTCACTAGTGATCAATGCAGGGACAGTTAACAAATTCAATCCGAAGACACTGCTCACGCTGATCAACCAATATCTGCCTGACCAGGAAGCACAGATTGGAAAAATAGATATCCAGTTTTCACATACCATTTTCGATGTCGAAGAAGGATACAAAGACCAGGTGATCAACGCTTTTAGAAAAGCAAAATACAAAGGGACAGCACTGGTGGTGGATGATTTGAAGAAGAAGGGAAAGAAGGAGTGAGCGTGATAAGCTATCTGCTCTCAGTGTAAATGTAGAGCTGCCCCTGTTGAGCTTAGATTGCATCTAAGCTCGCGCACGGAGGGGGAGAAGATAAAAGTTGTGATACGTTGAAGTTAAGATACACTTATGAAGAGGCAATTTCCATTTGTTCACATCCTTCAATTAGGTGTTATTGGGTGGGACTATGTTAAAGTAAATATTTTATTATTTCCAGAAGTCATCTTACTGCCTGAAAGGCAAATTTGAGATCCTCCAGGAGGAAGTATTACTAAGATATTTGATGACATTCTGAGCCCTAAAGTGGAAACTGATCAGGAGCAAGATTAACTTTTTTGTACGGGGTGCTTTTGTATTACCGCAATAATGTCACAGACCCCTTATACACCCTCCGATCTCCATTTACAAATTCAACACGCGCCATCCATGTGAACGCACCCTGAGGTAAAGCCTCGCCGGTGTTATCCAGTCTGCCATTCCAGCCCTCCAAAGGCATTTGGTCAACGATGGCAGTACTCTGCCATACACGTTGACCCCAAGGCGAATAAACCGATATATTGTAATCAGCTAATCCGATCCCCACGGGTTTGAAAAGGCGTACCAAGGAATCCCCATGATCCGGACTGAATGCATTGGGCGCAAAGAAGGTCACCAGCCATTCGGGTGCAATTTCTTTTGAAATACTATCCACACACGTGATGATGCCACCATTATCGTGAAAGGCATAGAGCGTCGCCAGGATATTGCGATTGATATTGTATTCGTGCAATGGATTCAATTCATTCGATGACAGTCCATCACCGAAATCCCAATGGAGT
>Ga0163150_10006970_pt1 | contig 13551 bp, 19 predicted proteins | sample OliLakLV19P2IB_FD_148628 | JGI IMG/M metagenome (GOLD analysis project Ga0163150, IMG submission 148628) | Freshwater microbial mat bacterial communities from Lake Vanda, McMurdo Dry Valleys, Antarctica - Oligotrophic Lake LV.19.P2.IB | ecosystem: Environmental > Aquatic > Freshwater > Lake >...
GCCGCCGCATGCTCCCATCCTCGCGGCGCGCGATGGAGTTATTTGGTCGGTAGCGAAGACTCCGCGCGGGTGGACGATTGTTATCAGCCACGGAAAGCCGTTCGCGACGTACTATACGCATCTAGAATCCGCCGCGTTCCCTGTACACAAAGACGGGGTCAGCGTCGCCACGGGCAAGCCCACGAAGGTCCGCGCGGGTGACTACCTCGGGCCGATGGGATGGGACCCGCTCGATAAGAGTCGGACCCGTCATCTGCATTTCGCGGTGTGGGTCGGCGGCGCGGAGGAGTCCGCGGTTGACCCGGAGTCCGCGATAGTCAAGTGGTCGCGGGTCCCGTGGCGCTGGAATCCAAAGAGCTGATAACAGGAGCCGTCATGTATAAGTTCACAAAAGCGACGAGCAACCCGAGTGAGACGTTCGTGGCTCCGGTGGTGCCGGGAATCTACGAGGACATGCGCGGCAATCGGTGGCTCGTGATGTGGAAGCCGACGGGCATCCTCAAGGGCGGACACTGGGTCGCACGCCCGGCAAAGGATGCGGCTGCGGCCTACGGTCTGTCGCCGGACAAAATCTACTCTGCCGCTAGCGATGCGGAAATGCTCATAGACGGAATCGAGGAACGTCTCGAGATAGCGCGCGTCGATGCCAAGTCGGCCGGCGGTCCCGGCGGTCCCCTGTTGTTCTTCGCGATGCTCGCGTACCTGGTTTGGGAGGATGGAAAATGAGCAAAGACAAGGTCACAGCGTCTCTGCTAGCGACCCTCAAGCGTCACAACCCGTCGAAGGTCCGCGCGTTCAATGGGGACGACGATACGCGTGACATCGCGGTCCCGACGCGGAGACGCCGTTGGTCACAGGTCCTCGAGGCAATCGACGCCCGCGCGTGGTCGCGCGTCGAGCTGCTAGACAAGTCCGGCGCGGTCCTGGGCTACGTTGAAAACGTCGAACCGGCGCGTGAGGTCGAAGACCTCACGGCACAGAGCGGGACGGGCGGTCAGCTGCTACTGGCCGAACGCATCGTGAATATGTGTCTGAAAGCTCAACGCGAAACGATGACCTTCCGGGACGCGGAGGTCACGTCCCTGTTGAAAGCGCAAGGCGACATCGTCCGTGAGATGGCGGCCGCCGTCGGTCACCTCGGGCACATGTACCGCGAGCAAGTACAAACGGCGCAGGACACAGCCAACATCCGAGCACAGGCGCAAGAGCCGGGCGCCGATTCGGATATCAAGCAACTCCTAGAAGCGCTCCCCACCATTCTCCAGGTCTTGCCGCTACTGCGCGGCATGCTGGGGTCCGGCCCCACGGCCGAACCGCTTACCAATGGCGTCCACAAGCAAGGCTGATAACAATGGCAAGATTCGTAGACCGCGGTCCCGCTCACTGTGCTGCTCACTCGGCCGGCGTGCATTGTCCGTCCGATTGTCCTGACCGGCTGGGGCCTGTCCGGCCGCCGGACAGCCTCGAGGTTCGTAATACGGACCGTAATACGGCCGAGCTCGACGACGTCCGGCCGCCGGACAGTCAGCATCGGGCGCTCGATGCGTTCGGTGAACTCGCGGACCCGGCCGCCGCAGGGACGATGGACGAGGACGACGAAATCGCGGAAATCGTCGCCGACATAGAGCGCGAGTGATGTGGGCGCTGTTGCAAGTAGTCATCGCGTCCGGACTCGGTGCCCTGATTCGGCACTGGTTCGGTGAGCGCACGTGGAGCCGCGTCCGCGAGGTGGCGCGCGCCATCGGCCGTGACCCTGAGAGGACAAGCGACCCGCGCGAAGCAATCGAGCAAGCGCTCCTAGAAGTGCGCGCCGAACGCATCGAACGTGAGGCGGCGCGGGTCGCGCCCGCGGTCGTGAACGGTAGCAACCCGTATCCGAAGACGAAGGGCTGATAACAATGGCGAATGAACTCCCCAAATGGAACGAAGTAGGCGATGGCTCCCCGAGCTGCGAGGACATCCTCGTACGGGGTACGGTCTTCGCGGACCGTCTCGTAGGGCCGCCGTCGGGTGGTAGCTCCGTCGTCGTTCAGCAACTAGGGTTCGGGCCGATGGGGCCTGACCCGTTCGGCGCGGGCGTCAACATGCCCGAAGGCTACATCAACGATTACCTTGACCCGAGCATGGCTGCATTTTCGCTGTTGTGGTTCAAGGGCGCCGATAACGCGGGAACTCTTCTCACGGGAATCGACTCGGCGGACGTGGAGCCGGGCGCGATTCGTGTCTTCGTCAACCTGCCAGCGGTCGGGCTAGGTCAGCGCGATTCGGGTACCGTTGTCCTCGTCGACGAGTCACAGCCTGAGTCGCTGAATTCGCTACCGACCAATCGTATCCAGTGTCCGGGTACGATGAATTTCACGTGCGCGATGTGGTCAACCGTGATTCTGTTGCGCGGTTTTGATGACCGCTGGCACGTCGTATCAGAGGGCGGGTGGAATCAGCGCACGGTAACTCAGGCGCTGAACCTCTATCCCAACATGCAAGTGGGGACGGCGGCCGCTCCCATCGTCGGGAACCAGAACGACTGGAATCCGCTGGGGGAGCCATTCCTTCCCGGCCCGGCAGGTCGCGGGGTCGCGGGTAGTAACTGTCGATTTGCGGACCACACGTTCGTCCGTATGTTCGTCGATGCGGCCGGCGCGGCCATCACGGGCATGCTGCGACCTGACCTCACGGCGGGACCGAGCGTGTACGGATGCCTGAAGGTCATTGCGAATTACGGACCCGGGGAACTAACCATAGCGAACCTGTCCGGGCTGTCGGCCGCCGATAACAGGATATACTGTCCAAACGGCCGGGACCTCAGGGTTCCTGCATTCGGCGCGGTGTGGTTGATTTGCCCGTATCCCAATTCGCCGGACGCACCGATTCAGTGGCGCGTATTGGGCATGGGCAATGAAGTTTTCCCATCGGTGACTACGCCGGCTCGAGCACAGGCGAAATCGCTGACCTTGTTTCCGCAGGACGAACCGGCGGCGCTGCCTTCGGTCCCGGCGGTTACGAGTGACTGGAATCCTGGCGCGGCGGCTGTTATCAGGGTCACGACACATGCGAATGGTTCCATCATTGACGGACTTGTCGCGGCGGACCCTCTCGTAGGAAACGAAATCCGCGTGCTCAAAAATGTTGGCGCGGGTCCGTTGGTCCTCGTCGGAGAAATCGCGTCGGTGTCTGTTATCGGCAATCGTTTTCTGATTCCGGCCGGCGGCGCAGCGGGCGTGGTGTCCGCGTGTACCGTCGTCGCGCCGGGCGCGGAGTTGATGGTTCAGGCGGACATCGGTGGCAAGTGGCGCCTAATGTCGAACGGCACAGTGCACCCGACGGTGACCACTCCGCTGAGCGTAACGCCCGCGGTGATGGCGGCCGCCAACGTGAACGACTGGAATCCGGTCGACGTCGCCACGGGGCTGGCGGGTCGGTATGCTCACTGGTGGCGCATTCAAGGCGCGGTCGGAACGAACCTCACGGGCATCGACGCATCGCCCGCGGGGCTCGCGCCGTTCGTTCACGGGGACCGCATCCTTCTAACGAACCTGGCGTCCGGCCTGACCATCATGCATGCGAACGGCGCATCGCTCGCGGCAAACCAAATCTACCTCGCGGGCGGCGCAAACCTCGTGTTGGCCTCGTACGGGTCCGTCGAGCTGATTCGTGACCAGTTGGGCAACGTCTGGTACGCGGTTCGTCCGAGCTGAGCTGAGCTAGCACCGGGGACAACGGACCCGGTTCCGATGGCTCCCCGGCCGGCCTTCCGAGCGGGACTCGGGTCCGGTTCGGGGTGCTGTTATCGGGCCGTAATACGTAGCGATTCGCCAGCGTAATACTGTAGCGTCGACCCCCACGGCGCGACGTCAGCGCCGATAACAAAGGGGCACCGAATGAGCAAGAGCAAGAGCAAGCGAGCGACGGGCAAGGCGAGCGAAGCGCGGACTCCGAGGATGCGGTTCGTGGAGCGGCCCTCGAGGATGCTGGGCAATCCGTTCTTTGCGCTGCGGGTCCCAAGGGACTTGTTATCGGCCTTCAAGGCGCACGCGAAGCGTAAGAAGGCCCATCCGAATGAACTGGTCCGCGCCTACATGTCCAAGGTCACGGGCGTCGAGCTGACTGACGGGGAGGGCTAGCCATGGCGGCCGATAACCCGGCGACGACGGACGTGACGGTGACGAATGGGAAGGGGCTGTGGTCGGTCACGGTTCCGGGGGTCGCGCCCGGGGACGCGGTGCGAATCGAGCTGAGGGAGTCCGGGGACGGAGCGGACCCGTCCGTGCGCGTCGAGCTGGTGACACCGTTACTGGTGATTCCAGTTGCCCTCAAGGTGTCAGAGCTGCGGGCGTTGCTCGCGGTTGTGAACGGATGGCCGGGGGTAGTTCGCGGCGTCGACCCCGAGCGAGCGATGCTCGCGGCGCTCGCCTGGCGGGGCCGATAGCATGGTGCTCGAGTTTTGGGTGATGAAAGTCCTACTGCACCCGGGGCCGATGAAACGACCAATGACGCTTCGCAACATCAATGACGCGACACACGCGGCGGTCATGGTTCACGTCCAGGCCGGCGAGCTGACAACGCTCCCCGACGGGTGCATCGCGGAACCCGTCGAGCAATACCCTACACAGATGGAAGCGCACGCCGAACGTGAGAAGTTTGCAAGCGATGACCGCGTAGGGGATTACCGCGTCGTTCTGAACTCGTCGCTAGCGGTGTCGGCGTGAGTCGCAAACTCCTCCCTTCGCAGTTGTACGCGAAGCGCGCCGCCGGTCAGATGGTCGCGGAAACAGTCTCCAGCGCCAACGGCAAGATGCGGGCGCACGGGCGCCCTAAGTCTGTTATCAGCTTGCGGCTGTCTCGCGCGATGCTCGCGGCGCTTGACGTTGAGGTAGAGCTACGGCGCGACAAGCAAGAGCGCGCCGGACGTTCGTGGCCTCTCATCACCCGAACGACTCTCATCGAGGAGTCAATAGCGGCTGTGGTGTCGAAGGGGAAGCGGTGACGGAGTCGGAGCGGGTGCGCGTGGCGTTCAGGTCGTTCCTGTTGTGCGTCAAGGCCGGCGGTCACGCGTTCGCGGACGCGGTGAACGTCTGTCCGGTCTGCGGCGCGCGGCGCGGGTCGCCGACGTTGGCGGCCATCCTCGCTGATAACATCGTTCAGAGCGGACGCGGTCGACGCTAGACGAGCTTCGCGATTTTCGCGAGGATGGGCGGGACGGACTTGGAGCCGGACCGCTCATACCATTCGGTAACCAGACATCCGATTGCGTGGTTGATGGTCGGCTGGAACGGAGCGCGCCTCTCTTCATAGATGCCGGCCTGTGCGAGCTGGATAGCAAACACTCCTTTGAGGTCTGTTATCAGTTGCGCGGGTGTAGTGTGGGCGTTGCTTAGCACGAGCTGTCGTCCTATCTGGATTGCGGTCGCGATTGCGATGGCGGCCGGCGCGCTCGCATCGCGTCGCTTGCGGACGTAGTCGAGGACGCGACCGCCGACGTACTGAAGTGCGAACGACGCGAGTCCGGAAATGATTTTGTTGTTCATGGGTCCCTCGAGCGTAATACGCGCGAGCATCGATGCGGCCGGCGGCCGGACGGAGTGTCCAAAAACCGGACAGACTGTCCGGCGGCCGGACGTCGACCTCGGAGCGTCCCCGGCCACCATAGGCTCCCCGGCCGGCCTCCCTCGCGGTCCCGGGCCGGCGCGGGTAGCGCGGCAGGGTTCTCGGCTTTGAGTGAAGCGCGGACGGTGAAAGCTGACCCTGCCCGAGCGCTCCCGACGTGTCAACAGACCGGCCTAGAAGCCTCCGGATTGGACTTACGGAGCGGGGCCGGGGTAAGAAGGTGCCCCCAGCCGTTTCCGCGGTCTGGGGGCAAATCACAGCGCCTAGCGGGGCACCGGATGAATCGTAAGCTACCAGACAAATGCGACACAGTACAAGCGTTCAGGGGCGGCGCGCACACTTCCCCTAGGGTCCTACGCCTGGGCATAACTGCCAGCCGTGCGGAACCCAAGGGGAATCTCGAGGACGTCACTCCGGACCGCTGGCCTCGAGGTCGTGACGCGGTCGATCTTGCGGTCGCGGACGCGCTGGCCCGGGTTCCGCCGCCCGACCCGGAGCCGGACGCGGCGGACCTCGCGGACGAGCGCGCCGCGCGTGCGCTGCACGAGTCGAAGGTCCCGGAGTGGGCGCGGGACCTCGAGTGGACCGCGGACATGGAACACGTGTGGCGCGAGCGGGTCCGGCCGGAGGTCGCGGACCTCACGGCGCGAGCGAAGCGTTACAAGCGAGCGGCCCGCGACCTGTGCGACGTCGACGAGTTCGGCGGCCGCCGCGCGAGACTCCGCGCGCCGGGCCTTCGCGAGTGTGCGAATACGCGTCGAGCGCTTCGCGCTCAGTCGTCGCGAAACGTCGGCGGCCTGTATGCGGCGCGGTGCTCGGTCACTGTTATCGGCGCGCACGGCTCCGCATCACCCGATGGGCGGCGCGTCGAGCTGATGAAAGCGTCGGAGTGGGCGGAAAACCGCGCGCGGTCCGCGTCGATGTCACGCGTTGACCTCGTCGGGACGTGTCGCGGACGTTGGCGCAAGGTCCGATGTGGGTGTGGAACAGTGGAGCTGTTGGTCGGCTGCGACCAGACAACGCTCTGTGGCTGGTGTCGTCGGCGGCACTGGAGACGATGGCGGCGCCGCATCGTGCGGGCGATGGGTCCGCAGTTGCGCGGCGCGCGCGACCGCTGGAACCGGAAGGGCGCCCGCGGTCGTGCGCCTGCAATCTATCTGCTCACGCTGACCATGCCGCACTCAGGGGACCTCGTGACCGACAGGAAAACGATGGGCGTTGCGTGGCGCGAGCTAAGCAAAGCCGCGAGCTACGGAGGTTATCAGCGCGGCGACCGCTACACGCCGAACGCGTCGAAGTTTGAACGGACGAACAAGGGGCTCAAGCTCGCACGCGCGGAGGGTCGGTACTCTCTTGATAAATGGTGGGGTCACCATGCCGGCGTGTATGAGGTGACACCGGGCACCGTCGGCGACGGGCATATGCACATGCACATTGCTGTTATCAGCCGGTGGGTGCCGTATCACGAGCTTCGCGCGGCATGGGAGGCGGCCATTCCCGGCGCGGTCATTGTTGACGTCGTGTCCCCCGAGGACGCGCGCCGCAAGGCGGAAAAGTACGGACGCAAGCTCAACGGGGTATCAAACGCGGCTGAATACCTGTCGAAGTACGTGACGAAAGGCGTGGAACCATCGGAGATGACGGGGCGAAAGGCCGGGGAGTTGCTCGTAGCGTTTCGCGGTCGACGGAAGGTTACGACGTCGCGCGGTTTTTGGCGCCCGCTCGCGGGGCGCGTCGGCTGCACGGAGTGCAATGAATGCCATCGTCTAGTTGAAGCGCCGCACGGGTTACAGCAACACGCGCCCGCGGCTGTGCTCGCGTCGGCATCTGAGCGTTCCCGCTGGAGACCTCCGCGCGGCGCGCCGCAAATCATGTTGCGATGGCCGGCGTCCTCGTCGGTCGCTTGACAAGGGTTTGACTCCGGCCGGCCGGCGTGATGACCTGTCCGGTATCCGGACAGGCTGTCCGGCCTTCGGACATGGAACCATGCTTATCCGGTTGACACCACCACCGAACGTGGATAGTGTATAGGTACAAGGAGATTTGGACATGACGAATCAAGCACTTACCTTCGCGGTTACCGACGTCACTTCCCGCCGGGTTATCTACGCTGTCGAGGCCGCTTCGGCAGACCAGGCCGGCCAAATGGCCGCCTCCGCGCTCTGCCGCACCAAGCCGCCCGCGTCGTGGCACGTGGAGCGCCTGGACAAGTTGCCGAGCGACCTTGCTGTGGAGGCAACCGCTGTTCTCGTCGGGGTCCGCGACGGACTCAACGCAGTTGACACCCTCCTCAACGCGGAGGGGCGCGACGCGGTGCTCAAAACCCTTCGCCCTGGCCAGGAGGATTGGGACTTCGAGGCACGCAACGCCGACGCGGCCGGTCACCGCGGGATCGCCAAGGGATCGCGCGAGGCTTACTACCGCGCCTATGGGCGCGTCGCTCGTTGCCGCGCCGAGCAGATCGAGGACGAGGGATAAATCGTGGCTGGCGTAGCCGACACCTTTCCTGATTCGTTGCCCGCGTTTCAGCGGATGTTTCCAGACGATCTCGCGTGCGCTCGCTACTTGGAGGCAGTGCGGTGGCGTGACGGTTTTACGTGCCCGCGGTGCAATTCGACCGCCGAACCGCTGCACCTCGGTAGACCGGGCGTGCTCCGGTGCCGAGGCTGCAAGCGCGATATCGCTCTGACCGCCGGGACCGTCATGGAGCGCACGCACACGCCGCTCTCGACTTGGTTTTGGGCAGCGTTTCTCGTGTCGTCGCTCACACCTGGCATGAGTGCCGTCCAACTCCAGCGCCAGCTCGGACTCACGAGATACGAGACGGCTTTTCAGATCCTGCACAAACTCCGATCCGCCATGGTCCGCACGTCGGGGCCGATCGGTCTGCGCACGCACGTCGAGGTAGACGAGACCTACGTCGGCGGAAAGACGCGCGGCAAGGGACGTGGTGTCACCGATCAGGCGCTCGTGATCGGCGCCGTTGAGGTCAAGCAGCGCAAGGTTACCGAGGTCTACGACGAGCACAGCAAGGCGAAACCGAGACGCGGCGGACGATACGCCGGACGTCTGCGGCTCACCGTGATCCCCGATCGCACCGCTAAGTCCTGCACTGGTTTCGTGTCGGGCAATGTCGACACGCTCACTGAAATGGTCGTCACCGACGCGCACCAAGGATACGCGAGCCTCGCGAAGCTCGGCTACCAGCACCTCGCGGTCGCCGAGCGCGGCGAGCCGGGTGTTGCAGAGGACTATCTGCCGATCATTCATTTGGTTTTCTCTAATCTGAAAGCCTGGATCAACGGCACACACCACGGCGTCTCGCCCGATCACTTGCAGGCGTACCTCAACGAGTTCGCGTTCCGCTTCAACCGGCGTTTCTACCCCTTCAATTCGTTTCGATCGTTGCTCGGCCTCGCGACCGATACGGAGTCGCCGACGTATGCCGAATTGTATGACGGGGATTGGCAACATCCTGGCACTACCGGTGTGTCGTAGTGGTGTTAACCGGACAAGCATGCATGGAACCCACAAAAACAAGGCGGCGCGCATTCCAGCCGCTGATAACAGCGTCGCTGTGGGAAACGCTCTGGCAAAATGTCTGGGAGTCGGCGCGCCGCGCGCATAAGCCGGACGTCAAGGTCAACGGAAGAATCGTCCCACGCCTCACGAACGGCGAAGTAATCACGCTGGTGATGGCTTGGCTCGCGGCGGTCACTCCTCGTCGTTTTCCGCTCTGGTATCAATTCGCGGCGGTCGCCTACGGGTGGAATCCTCCGCGCACTGACACGCTGACCACGTCGGCGAAACAGCGGGACGCGCTGTACCCGCTCGATATCAGCGTAGAGCTGTGGTCCGCGCTCGATACCCTCGCGTCGTCACTGGACGCGGAACGCGTGACGGACCCGCGATTGAGCATGGATGGCGCGTTTGATGACCCGGTGTTTCAGGGGGAGGTGCGCGCCGCACTCCAGGGCGACGGCGCGCGCGCCGCGTTTGCGATGCCCACGGGGGCATGCCGCGATAAGAACGGCAAGCTGATAACACCCGTTCTGGAATGCGTGAGCCCCACGGGCAAGCGCATCCCGCCGAGGTACCTCAACGGACTTCCGTACTGTCCGGCAAACTACAAGCTGGAGACGAAGTGTCCGCCGGGGTCGGACCCCGTCGAAATCGATGACCCGATAACAGGAATCAAAAAGGGAATCGGTGGACCACTACTGCACGCGCTCCTATTTCTGGGGGTTGCGTGGATGTTGCTCGCAGACAATGAACCGCGTCGACAACGGCGCAAGGGCTGATAACAGACATGTCGACGAAGAACCGCAAGCGTAACGCGAGAGGTCACTACATGAAGGGCTCAAAGGCGCTGGCCACGCGTCCGAGCACGCGGACTATCACGAAAACGAAGTATCGGACTCGGTCCGCTCCGAAGGCCAAGCGCTCGCGCGGACGACGCGGAGGCGGAACGGGTATCAAGCTCACGCACGTGGGCGCTGCGGCTATCGGTCTCGCGTACCTGTTCGGTGGCAAGGGGCCAGCCGCGCTGACCGCGAACGCGAACAAGCTGCCCGGCGCAAAGACGTTCGGAGCGCCGGCCACGGTCGGTCTCGCGTGTCTCGCGGTCGACCGATTCGTGAAGCCGAACAAGTGGCTCAAGTACGCGGGCATTGCGGGTCTCGTCCTCGCGGCCGCGAAAATCGGGACCGCCGGTACGGATTTCAAGTTCGTAGGCGATGACCTCGGCGACGATGTCAGCGATTACGACGTCGGCGATGACTTGGGCGATGACCTGGGCGATGACCTGGGCGATGACGACGTCGGCGACGACGTCGGCGACGACCTCGGCGACGACGACTGACCGCCGAACGAATCGCGCCGAACGAATCGACCAAGCCCCCGACGCGTGGACCGCGCCGGGGGCCTTCGGGGTGCAAGGCCATTCCCGGCCGATAACAGCGACAAACCACGCGGGGAAACCCTCGCGAGATAGGCAATGACCATGGGCTACTATGACGAAGGTGTCGGAACTCTGGAACTCGCGGACTACGTCGGAGCGCGCCGCCGCGCGCGCCGGGGAAACCGGCGCGCGGCGGTGCCGCGGAACCTCGTCCCCCGCATCCCAGGCATGCCGGAGCGCGGACCGCGTCTCCAGCCGCTGGGCATGGGGTCGACCGCGTTCACGGCCGCATCGGGAACGCTGTTGCAGTTGACCGCGCTCCCTCAGAAGCCGTTCAAGGGTCAGCGGTTCATCGTCGACCTGACCCGTACGGGGGCGACGGCGACGGGCCTCGTGACCATCTCGCGCCTTGACGTCGGCGCTGATAACCAGATGCCCGGCGCGGGCGCCGTTTCGGCAAACGCGTTCTCTCCGCTCGCGGTCGACGCGAACATCAGTCTCGACCCGGCCACGCCGGGCGTGAGCATCATCGCGCAGTTCAACATCTCGGCGGCGCCCGCGGGCGCTGACCGGGTGGACATCGGCGCAACGCTTTTCGGTACCACGATGGGCGGCTGAAACAGGCGCCGATAACAGGGAGCTAACCCGATGTCACTTCATATCCGCGTAAACTGTCCGCCCATTCCCGAGGCCATCGAGGCTCTCGCGGAGGGGCTCGTGGGCCTCAACGTGGTGTTGATGCGCATGGCGGAGGAAAACGGGCATGAGGTGCCGCGGTTGTACGAAAGTCGCGCGACGTATCGCAGGGAGCGGCGCGGGCAAGAGTTCTGGAAGGGCGCGCTAGACGCGCTCGGAGTGGCAGAAACGCTCGAAGGGGATTGCGAAGACCTCGCATCCTATCGAGCGGCTGAGCTGCGATATATGGACGACGAACCGGCGCGCGTCGTCATCCTCCGCACCGAGCGCGGAACGTTTCACGCTGTTGTCGAACGCGGCGACGGCACAATTGAAGACCCATCACGTATCTGTGTCGAGCTTGAAACTCGGCGCGGCGGCCAAAGGACAACGGTAAGATGACCTCACGAATCCGAATCCGCCGCGTCGGCGATAGCTTTGTCGGCGCGATTGACGTTGGCGCACCCGGCATGGGGGCACGCCTTGTTATCAGCGCAATGGCCGGCAGCAAGGCTCAAGCGCTAAGCAAGGCGGCACTCCTTGCGGAACGCATCACCGAAGACCCGGTGATGCGGTCGCTACTTCCTCCGCAAGCTCTCGTCGCTGTCAAGGCAGCGAAGATGCTAGGCAACGCGGCACAACGCGGTGTCCCCGCGCTGGAGATGGTGTGGAACCATCTCCAGGGCGACGGAAAGCGCCGCCTAGCAGCGTCGCTCGTTCAGGAAGCCGCTGATAACAGCCCGGACGAGGTCGCGGGTTTCGGGTCGTTCGTGAGGCGCGCCGCGAAATTCGCGGTAAACCCGATCGCCCACACGAAAGCGACCATCCGCGCCGCGCGCGCGGCCGCGCGAGCGATGGGAGGTCGCGGAGGTCGCAAGCGACAACAGGAACCGGAGTACGAACCGGAGTACGAACCGGAGGACATCGACGACGGTTCCGAAGAGGTCGGTATCCTTCCGCTCGCGTTGCTCGCGGCGAAGTACGGGCCGGGGTTGGCGTCGGCGGCGCATCGCGTCTACAAGGCGCGCAAGGCGAAACAGAAAGCTAAGGCGGAACGCGCGGCGCAGGCGCAGGCGCAGGCGCAGGCGCAGGCGGAGGCGGAACCAATCGAGGACGTCGGCTATGACGACGTCGGCGGCGACGAGATGGACGACCTGGGAGACGTCGGCGGCGCGTCATGATGACAGGCGCTGTGTATGGTCGACGCGCGGTGATGAATCGGGAAGGGACGGCACTCCTCCCGACTCAGCTTATTTCCGCGCGCGACAAGGGCGCACCGAAGCAATGGTGTGTGACCTTGGCGCCGCCGTCGACGGACAACGGTTCCATTCCGTGGGAGTCGTCGTTTGACGGCGCGGTGTTTCCGCCCGTCCCCCCGGCCATTTTTACCGCGCCGATTTTCGCGGGGTCGGCGTCGAACGCGGTACTCAACGCGCTGCAATTGAACCTCCGTTGGGGCGCGGGCGGTGTCGCGTTTCAGACGCGGTTTGATTATCCGCAAATGGGAGGAGTCTTCGGAATCATCGCGGACCACGTCACGTTGGATGCGGTGTTTCGTGGTGGCAGAACATTCCCCGGCGGCGCGCCCACGCCGGCAACCACGCCCGTCCTCGGGGCGTTCATGGTTGAGGGCAAGGTAGCGGACCCGTCGCCGCTGCGCTGGCTGGAGAAATTTCAGACGCTAGACGCGGTCGGTATCTGGTGGGCAATCAAGCCATACTCTCGCGCTGTCCGCATTTCGGTAGTGAGCGCGGGCGCCCAGAACATCCTCGTCGAATTCGCTGATAGCAACGGGAACGTCATCCGCGCTGAGAGCTTCGCGGTCCCCGTGACGGCGGGCGTGACGGTGACGTATGACCTGACCTCGATTGCAACTCTCGTCAAGCTCACGGCGGACGTGGAGACGGGTAGCGCGGTGTCGGTCGAGTGGAAAATCGGCCTGGTCTGACCCTGGGACCATGAAAGGCGACGAGGACATGCTTGTTATCGGCCTGCTAGTAGTCGGCGCGGCGACGCTTGGGCGCAAGTCGGTTCCGTGGGGTCCGCCTACGTCGTGGGTGTGGCCGGTCCCCGACGCGACCATCAACGGAGTGATTTACCCCGCTGTTATCAGCGATGGATGGGGGACGGACCGTCCGGACGGCAAGATTCATCGAGGAGTTGACGTCATGTATCGTCGGCGCACTCCGCGCGACCTGTCCGAGTACCCGAACCGGACCCCCGAGGGGACTCAGATGCATGTGGCGCCGCCGCATGCTCCCATCCTCGCGGCGCGCGATGGAGTTATTTGGTCGGTAGCGAAGACTCCGCGCGGGTGGACGATTGTTATCAGCCACGGAAAGCCGTTCGCGACGTACTATACGCATCTAGAA
>Ga0163150_10006971_pt1 | contig 13550 bp, 7 predicted proteins | sample OliLakLV19P2IB_FD_148628 | JGI IMG/M metagenome (GOLD analysis project Ga0163150, IMG submission 148628) | Freshwater microbial mat bacterial communities from Lake Vanda, McMurdo Dry Valleys, Antarctica - Oligotrophic Lake LV.19.P2.IB | ecosystem: Environmental > Aquatic > Freshwater > Lake >...
GATGTCGCCATTATTTGTTTTTGATATTAAACATAATTATCCAAATTATTATGCTTTAATGACATTATTTAATTCTAATGAATCGTCTGTTGGTGGTGGATTCTTCGATAATGTAATGAAGATTGTTCCTATATATGTTGAGAAGTTAGTCGGGAGATATATCTCTGGGATGGATTTTGTATTGGAATGGATAGTTTCTTTATTTGTATTATTGCCACTTATTTGGGTAGGAATTGCAAGGACAAAAGGTGCACGTTTGCGTTGGCCATATTTAGGGCTTGGGGTTTTACTTTTTTTTGGATTATTGGGCCTAACCTTCTATAAGAATGAAATTTATGATCACTATATTGGATTTTTAACTCCTGCAGCTTTTTTATTACTCGGTGCATTGGGAGAGCTTATTTGGAATCTTAAAAAGAAGAAAATTCGGAATGGACTGACGATTGCATATGGTTTAGTTATTATTGCAGTTATTACAAGTATGATTTACCGTACTCCTTTACAATTTCCGCCTAATCAACAATTACAACGTACGCAGACAATTGCAAAAGAAGTTTTGGCAAATACTAATGGTAAGCCATATAATTTTGCGCTGATAGCAAAGTCTAATTACGATGCAGCATATCAATTTTACTTAGAACAATATGGCGAAAAGCCTGGACAGTTGCCTTTTGAAAAAACAGAACAATTATTTGTGGTATGTGAGGATGAAGAATGTAAACCGATAAATCATCCAAAGTTTGAGATTGCAGCTTTTGGGATGAGTAAGGTTGAATGGGTGAAAGATTTTGAGGGTATTAAATTATTTAAACTAACAGCTAATCCTTCTGGTGAAAATTAAATTATCTGTAGTGTAGGATTGCACATCAGGTGGTTCATATGTATTATTGAGTAATGTCAGATATAGCCCTTTCGGTTGTGATTCCTTCTTATAATGAACCTGCAGATATGAAAAAACAGGCACTTGATGATGTGTATGCATATTTAAAGGATCAAGATTATAGTTATGAAGTTATTTTAGTAGATGATGGTTCGACAAACGGTACCCTTGAAGAAGTTACAGAATATGTAAAAAAGTTACCTGGTTTTCGTGTATTGGCGGCTGAACACGGTGGAAAAGCTTTAACTGTTATAAATGGAATGCTTGAAGCAAAAGGTACTGTGGCTGTGTTTACTGATTTAGATCAGGCTACTCCTATTGATCAACTTAAAAAGATTTTACCAAAATTTGAGGAGGGGTTTGATATTGTGATTGGTTCACGTTCTGGGCGAAAAGGTGCGCCACTTACTCGTAGATTTGTGGCTTGGGGATTTGTGATGACGCGGAAAATTATTTTAGGATTACCATATGCAGATACGCAATGTGGGTTTAAAGGGTTTAATAAGGCCTCTCGGGATGAAATATTTTCTTATATGAAGACAGCATGGAAAAAGAATCCGCCAAAAGGTGCGGCGGTAAATGCATCATTTGATGTTGAGGCATTATATTTAGCTAAGAAAAAAGGATTTAAGGTCGCTGAGGTTCCAGTTATTTGGCATTATGTGGATGTTGGATCCAGACAAGTGCGGGTATTGAATGAAGCTATTGATTCACTGAAAGCGATGTTACGAATACGTTGGGACAGTACTATAAAAAAGAAATACAAATAAATGGTAAAGATCCTGGAATATTTTGTGTGGCGGTTGCGGTAAAAACATGCTTTAGTAGAGAAGTGATTCGTATATTCTCCATGGATTCTTTTTGACTTTTAAGCATATAATAATAGAGTGAGAATTACTCGTACACACTTAACTTTTATTGGTATTGGATTTGTATTATTACTTGCTTATTTTGCTTTGCGACTCCCTAACTTAACCTTACAGCCTATATTTGCAGATGAAGCAATTTATGTTAGATGGGCGCAGGTTATGAAGGCTGAGCCTACACTTCGTTTTTTGCCTGTAACTGATGGAAAGACTCCTCTTTGGATGTGGATTTTGATGCCACTTTTGGCTTTTATTTCAGATCCTCTTTTGGCGGGACGATTACTTTCTGTTTTTTGTGGATCGCTCACATTACTTGGCGTGCTCTTTCTCGCCTGGAAATATTTTAATCGAGGAACTGCATTTTGGGCAGGATTATTGTTTGTGGTGACACCTTATTTAGTATTTTTTGATCGAATGGCTTTAGCTGACTCACTTTTATCTGCATTTTCTTTATGGAGTTTAATCTTTACATTGTTACTGGTGGAATATAAGCGCTTGGATATTGCAATGATTTTGGGGGGGATTTTAGGTGGTGGATGGTTGACTAAGACACCTGGGATTTTTGCTGTTGTTTCATTACCGATTGGACTAATTAGTTTTCAAAAATGGAAGAAAGAACGTCCTGAAGTATATAAAATACTTGGGTTAATGTTGGTCTCAATTATTATTGCAGTTGGATTTTATAATATTTTGCGACTGGGTCCATCATTTGATTCGCTTTCTTCCAGAAATGGGGACTATATTCATTCGCCTACACATTTATTGACTTCACCTTTTGATCCTTTTGTACCTCATTTACGAGATTTATTTGAGTGGTTTCCAAAACTATTAACAGTTCCGGTGATAGGTGTGATTTTTGGAGGAATTATACTTGCATTTTATAAGCGGAATAGAGTGGGGTTGGTAGTTATTGGGTGGTCACTGTTTCCACTTCTTGTTGAGATGGCATTACTCCGTACATTTACAACTCGTTATATTTTGTTTACTATTCCGCCGTTACTATTTATTGGTGGCTGGTTTATAGACTTTGTTTTATCTCAAATGGGAAAAACAAAGTTTTATGTATCTGCAGGAATATTGCTTTTAATTTTGGCACCAACAATGTTGGTAAATATACGACTGATCACGAATCCAGAATCTGCTGACTTACCACGAGAGACAAGAAGAGGGTATTTTGAGGATTGGACTGCTGGCCAGGGATTAAAAGAGATTGCAGAATATTTGAAAGAGCGTGCAAAAACAAATGAGGTAGTTGTTGGAACTGCTGGAGGATTTGGGACCTTACCTGATGGTTTGTTTATTTATTTGGATAAAGCTGAGAACATTTCTGTTGTACCTGGAAAAGCTTCAATTTCTGCAGAGCTGAGAAATGCTGTAAAGGAGCATGAAACATATTATGTTGGGAGTAATTCACAATTTACACCTGATTCTAGCTTAATAATTATAAAAGAATATAAAAAAGTGAAAGGACCGGAGATTCCGCAGGATGCAATGGTGTTATATCGCTTGAATCCATAATATGCTAAAGCTTAAAACAATTTTTGAAAAACAGTGGATACTTTTATTGTTACTTTTACTCATAACTGTTCCAACATTATTACCTCTTTTTAATCCTGGTTATTTTTCTACTCAAGATTATATTTATATAGCCCGATTTCAGCAAATGCGAGAAGCAGTAGGTGATCTTCAATTTCCTGTTAGATGGGCTAAGGATTTTCGTTTTGGTGAACCACTTTTTAACTTTTATGCACCGTTGCCTTATTATTTTGCCGCATTTATTAAGATTATCGCTGATTCTCTGATGATCCAGTTTTCTTATTTAGCTTTAACTAAATTTTTATTTGCGTTTGGATTTTTAGCTTCTGTGTACTCAATGTATTTTTTGGGAAAAAGATTATTTGGTACCATTCCTGGACTTGTATCTGCAACATTATATCTTTATGCGCCGTATCATTCGGTCGATTTGTATGTGCGCGGTGCGATATCTGAAGCATATGCTTTAATTATATTTCCACTTATTTTTCTTTCAATTATGAATTATGCAGAACGAAAGGGTGGTGTTTCTTTTATCATACTGGTTTTATCAACTTCTGCTTTATTCTATACCCATAACATTATGACGCTTTTGTTTTCGCCATTTATCCTGTTGTGGATGGGCTATTGGACACTTCGCAAAGGATATCATTTAATTATTCCATTTGGATTATCTTTTGTGTTGGCTGTATTTATTGCTGGCTCATATTTATTACCTGCATTTTTTGAAAAGGATCTAGTCCAATCAAGTAATTTAACAAACGGTTATTTTAATTTTAGAGGACATTTTGTGGCGAGTAGTCAATGGTTCTATTCACCATGGGGTTATGGTGCCTCGCTGTGGGGTGATCAGGATGATATGTCTTTTATGCTAGGAGCTACGCACTGGATTACTTTTTTTGGAACAGGAATACTATTAATGATTATTTTATTTAGCAAATATCTCAAAGGGCTTACATTCTTACTTGATAAGAATATATATGAGGGTAAAAGCAAGTTTTGGCTTATTCTTTCTAGTGGGATTATTGGGTTTAGTTTTTTGTTCTCTTTATTTATGACTCATGTCAGATCTGCATTTATCTGGGAGATGTTTAGTATATTGGCTTTTACTCAATTCCCGTGGCGATTTTTGGGGGTGAGTATTTTCTTCGCATCTTTGTTTGGGGGAATATTAATCTACTTATTAAAGGAACGATTTCAAATTTGGGCTGGAACTTTTATTATTATTGTAACTATTATTGTAAATGTAGGCTATTTCAGGCCAGATATATATTATTTAGATGCTACAGATTTTGGATATATTGATGATGTATTTAATCATGAAGAACGGATGCCACGAGATTATGTTCCGCTTACAACTCTTGAGATTCAATATCAAAAAATTACAAATCCAGAATTTAAATTAGGGAATGGTCTGATTAGTGGTTTTAACTATAATTCCAAAGAGGCTCGTTTTTCAGTCTATTCAGCAAGTGAATCTGCAATTATTGAAGTACCGGTTACTTATTTTCCTGGTTGGACACTTGAATCATCAAAAAATGCGATAATGCTTCCACCTAATAAATATGGCTTCATTACTATTCAACTCTACGAGGCTGGAACAAGTGATATATTGCTCAGATTCAAAAATACACCAATCAGAACGGTCGGAGACGTTTTGAGTGGTTTATCGTTTGTCTTTTTAGTGTTGTTTGGTGGATATACAATTTATAGAAAAAAGAAAGTTATTTAATGCAAAAATTCTCTGAAAAAATGCTCGTACCATTTATGATTGGCTTATTACTTACAACAGGCTTATTGTGGCCTCTTTTCGTAGCACCTTTTTTTACTCATCATGATGATGTCCAAGTTATTAGAACACATCAAATGGTGAAATGTTTTTATGATCTTCAATTGCCTTGTAGATGGGTACCAGATTTAGGTGGTTTATATGGGTATCCAATTTTTAATTATTATGCACCGCTTCCTTATTATATAAGTGGTTTTGTTTTTCTTATTACCGGTAGCTATTTATTTAGTGCCAAGTTTTTATTTGCTGCAGCATTTGTGCTTTCCTATATTTTTATGTTTTTGTTGGGACGTAAGTTGTGGGGAAATTGGGGAGGAATGATTTCTGCTACGTTATATAGTTTTGCACCATATCATGCTTTAGATATGTATGTGAGAGGTGCAATGGGTGAGTTATGGGGGCTCGTTTTTTTTCCAGCAGTTCTGTGGGCCTTATTCAGAATATATGAACGAAGATCAATAATTAATATTTCTATTTTAGGAGTGACCTTTGGCTTACTTATTCTGTCGCATAATTTATCTGCAATGATTTTTTTTGGTGTGGTTTTGCTTCTTTTATTATTTCTTCTGATATTTGGAAATTTAAAAACAAAAAAAGAAAAGTTTTATTTATTACTGTATAGTTTGTTGGGTATTGGGTTAGGATTTTTATTGTCTGCTTTTTATTTTATTCCAGCATTAATTGAAAAAGATCTAGTGCATGTTGAAACAACAACCTATGGTTATTTTTCATATACTGAACACTTTAAAGGTTTGCGTAAAGTATTATTAGATAATAGTTGGGGTTGGGGAGCATCTGTCAGAGAAATTCCTGGTGGAGAACGCGATGGAATGTCATTTCAGATAGGATGGATACATATATTTTTTGTAATGCTTGGTCTAATTGCAGCATTCATTTTTCGAAAAAAAGAGAAATATGTATCGTTACTTATCAGTTTGTTTTTTGGACTGATGGTTTTGTCCATTTTTATGATCAATCCTCGTTCAGAATTTCTATGGCAACTGTTTGAACCACTTAAGTTTTTACAGTTTCCTTGGCGCTTTTTAATGTTAGTTATTTTCTTTGGGTCCATTATCGGCGGGGCAGTGTCGCTGCTTGTTGAAAAGGGGGAGTATGTCTTTCGTTTTAATAAAAAATGGCTGTATATACTTCTTTTGGCTCCGATTGTATTGTTTAACTTTATGTATTTTCAGCCCGAAAAATTTATTTATACTGATGATGCGACTCTGCTTTCAGGTAAGGATTGGGATAAACAAATTAAACGTTCTATTTTTGACTATTTACCTAAATCAGCAAAAGAGCCTCCTGCGGCACTAGCAATTACAGATTATGAAGTTTTGACTCCTAAACCTGTCAATGTGGATGCTTTCTATGAGGGGACAAATTGGTTTTCAATGAATGTTACGACGAGTGATCATACGATAATTAGGTTTTCGCAGTATTATTTTCCAGGGTGGCAAATATATGTAAATGGTACGCCTGTGAGTATTAATGCTGACAATAATTTAGGTCTTATGACAGTTACAGTCGGGGCAGGGGAGTTTAAAATTGATGGTAGACTTTATAATACTGCACCACGGGTTTTTGGAAACGTAATTTCGATTATTGGTGTACTTTTGTTAGGGGGGATATTTGTATTATCTAATGGCAGAGCAAAAAAATGGTTTGGTTATTATTTGAGGAGTGTAAAAAGGTAATGGATGAAATACAAGGTGCTCCGGCTATACATGATATTAAGAAAAAAGCAGTAAAAGCTTTTTTTAGTTTAACAGCGAGACAAGTTGTATTACGGGCGATGGGTTTCGTAACTATTAATATCGTTTTAGCAAAAATTTTACCTGTTGAAACTTTAGGTATATTTAATATTGCCCAATCAATTATTACATTCTTTGCATATTTTTCGGATGTAGGATTGGCAGCCTCACTTATTCAAAAGAAGGAAAAAATTTCTGAAACAGATATAAAAACAACATTTACTATTCAACAATTACTAGTAACTATTATTGCTGTAATCATTATTATTTTTGCTCCACAAATTGCAACTTTTTATCAATTAGATCAAAGTGGGATGTGGCTTGTTAGAGTCTTAGCATTTGCTTTTTTCTTAACTTCTTTGAAAGTTGTGCCGTCAGTTATGTTAGAGCGGGAATTAAATTTTAGACCTCTTGTAACTGTAGAGATTGCAGAAAATTTGATTTTTAATGTTGCACTTATTTATCTTACTTTTTCAAATTATGGATTATGGGCATTTTCGATAGCAGTTATGTTGCGTAGTATTGTAGGTGTGATTTTGCTTTATTATTATGCTCCTATACCTATTAGAATAGGCATAGAAAAAACAGCAGCAAAAGGATTATTACAGTTTGGCATTCCCTTTCAATTAAATAGTATGTTGGCATTAGTTAAAGATCGACTTGTACCACTTGTTATTGCAAAAATGATTGGAGCCACTGGTATGGGATATGTAACCTGGTCACAAGGACTTACTTTTTTATCGCTTGAAATTATGAGTGTAATTATACGGATTACATTTCCTGCATTTTCGCGATTACAACATGATAAATATGCTTTAGGTATTGCAGCTAACCGGTCACTTTTTGTAACAACTTTATTTGTTTATCCTGCACTTTTTGGGATGGGGGCAATTTTACCAACACTTGTACATGAAGTTATTAATCCAAAATGGGATCCGGCAATTCCTTCATTTTATTTATTCGCTGTTTCGACGTATTGGGCAGTTATTTCCACAACACTTACAAACTTATTAAATGCGATGGGACATATTAAAACAACTCTTAAATTAATGGTGATGTGGACAATACTTACATGGGTGCTAACACCAGTACTTGTATCATGGTATGGATTTATTGGTGTCGGACTTGCTTCATTTATTATTTCTTTTAGTTCTGCATTTACGATTATCTTAGCGAAAAGAATATTAGACCTGAAAGTTTTAGATGCAATACTTATTCCAACTATTTGTTCTACAATTATGGCAGTAGTTGTGTTTAGTATTTGTTATTATTTTGTTGATAGTTGGTATAGTTTGATTGCAGTTATTATTTTAGGTGGTTTAGTGTATGTAGGGAGTCTTTTCCTTGTTGCTAAAGACAAAATATTAGCTGATTTAAAGAATTTAAAATCTTAATGAAAAAAATTATCTTGTTTTTCCTTTTAATAACAGTCTTTATTTTTCCTTTCAATGTAGGCGCACAAAGTTCTGGTCAATCTGCTTTTGTTAATGTTGTGAATCCAATCCGTGGTTCCGATTATTGGGAGCTGCAAAATCAAAAGCCTGAAGATGCGGTATATGGACAAATTGAAGTGTTAAAACAAAAAAATGTTTCTGCGACCTGGCTTATTCGTTATGATGCATTGAAAAATGATCAATTATTACAAGCTGTACAAACGATTCCCCAAACACATGAGAAAGGTTTATTCTTAGAAGTTACTCCAACATTTACCACAGATGCGGGCGTTTCGTATCGTGAATCTCAGTATTGGCATTTTGCTGAATCAGTTTTACTGACTGGTTATGATGTTGAGGAACGGAAGAAATTAATTGATACATCATTTGAGAAATTTAAAAGCTTGTATGGAGTATATCCAAAGTCTGTTGGTGCATGGTGGATTGATGCAGGATCCATTCAGTATATGCAAGAAAAGTATGGCATTATTTCAGTCCTTATTGTTGCTGATCAATATTCTACTGATAACTATCAGATTTGGGGGCAATATTGGTCAACGCCATACACACCTTCAAAACAGAATGCCTTATATCCGGCACAATCAAAGTCCGAAAAATTGCCAGTTGTAATGATGCAATGGGCAGCCAGAGATCCGGTAAATGGATATGGAAAAGGAGTAGAGGAAAGCACCTTTTCTGTACAGGCAAACGATTATATTGATTATCATAATTTGGATATTAATTATTTCTCGAAATTGGTTGATATATATACAACACAAAAACAAAACCAATTTGGAGAAATTGTTGTTGGACTTGAGAATTCGTATGATTGGCAAAAGTATAAAAGCGAATATGAAAATCAGATCCAAGCTATTTTAGATAAACAAAAAGCAGGGAAGTTGCAGATTAATACGATGAGCCAGTTTGGTATTTGGTATTTAAACAGATTTCCTGATATTTCACCTGCACATTCTATTATTTCTGATGACCCTTTAGGTTCTGAAAGAAAAGTTGTGTGGTTTATGAATCCTTTTTACCGTGCAGGTTGGTTTTATAATAACCAAGGATCTGTATTTCGTGATGTTAGACAATATATCAGTGGAGATGCGGAGCCGTGTTTAGTTGCTTCTTGTAAAGCTATTAATTTTGCGACATTTAAAGCACGAACACTTGATGAAGTTACTTTTAAAGATAAAAGAATTGTGGATCAAGGAAGAATCAAAGATTTTTCCACTGTTCAGTCTGATGAAAATCTCATGATTAATTATGTAAATGGTGCGGGTAGGCAGCGAGCTATTTCATTTATGCCTCGTGATATAAAAATTGATGATGAGGTCACAAGTATTGATACTTTTATTTTGCGGGTTAAAGAACAACAATCTCAGGGTGATCAGAAATTGCAATTTAATGATGAACAAAAACAGGAATACTTTTATGGAGCATTTTCTGTCGGTAGACAATTAATTTTGTTTTTATTATTTCTAATTATTGGGATCTTAATTCCTGGTTTTGTATTATCTTCTTTTCTTAAGGGTCAAATTCTTCGTAGTGAAAGATTATTTTTATCTGTTGGTATCGGTCTTAGTTTATTTACATTGAGTGCATTTGTATTTGGTTTAGTTGGAATGTATTGGTTACTTTATGGATATGGTTTAGTGTTTTTAGGATTATTTATTCAGCAAAAATTGTGGTATCAACTACGTTATTTATTTTCGTTCAAGTTTAAATCGTATGGCTTAATTATTGGATTACTCATTGTGGTTGGTGTTATATTTCAAAGTGTTGCTGTTGTCAGGTCTGGTTGGGTATATGAATTTGGGATGGGTTTTTGGGGTCCAACTGGACATGATCATATCTGGCATCAAGCGTTAAATAATCAGGTGCAAAAAAGTATTGTTCCGGAAAATCCTATTTTTGCAGGAATTGCATTAACAAATTATCATTACTTTTTTAATGTATTAGTTGCTGCAACTGGGAGTATTACTTCAGTTGATTTAATCCACCTTTTGTATCGATTTTATCCGGTGCTTTTTTCGGTATTACTGGGGCTTGGGTTTTTAGTATTAACCCAGCGACTTTTTAAGAATGTATTTATTTCTGGATTGACTTTGTATTTTGTTTATTTTGGAAGTAGTTTTGGCTGGATTGTGGATTATATGCGAACTAAAACATTTGGTGGGGAATCAAATTTTTGGATAAATCAGCCTGTTTCATTTAATCTTAATCCTCCTTTTGCAATTTCAATGGTGCTCTTTTTAGTTGCAATACTTTTGTTTGCTTTGTTGCTGAGGAATTTTTCGAAGATCGGACTTGTTCTATTTGTACTTGTGGCGGGGATATTAATTGAATTTAAAGTTTATGCGGGTTTAATTATTATTGCTGGGTTACTCGTTATTTCAATCCAACAGTTGCTCATATTACGTCAAACGTATTTATTCAAACTATTTCTTCCAACAATCTTATTCTCATCCCTTATTTTTATTCCACAGAATAAAAGTTCTGCAGATTTAATTGTCTTTTCACCATTTTGGTTTATTCATGCAATGGTTGATAGTCCTGATAGATTGGGAGTTGCAAAACTTTCTGAAGCACGAATGGCATATCAACAACGTGGTGAATATTTTAAGTTTTTATTAACAGAAATTTTAGCATTTATTATTTTTATTGCTGGGAATTTAGGAACTAGAATTTTGATGATTCTTTTGTTACCAACGCTACTTATGAAGAAAGTCCGCCAGAATCTTTTGCTTTCTTTTATAATCTGGTTAATCGCTATTTCTTTTACCGTACCTTTATTATTCATTCAGAAAGGAACGCCTTGGAATACTATTCAATTTAGTTATTATGGTCTTTATTTACTTACACCATTTGTGGGACTTATTATTTTTACTCTTTATAAATATTTGCCAAGGGTTATAGGTATTTTGTTGCTTATTATTTTACTGCTTGTTACCCCAATTAGTTCGTATGCAACATTTATTTCTGGATTTGGAGCAATACCACCAGCAAGACTTTCGTTTGGTGAAATGGAAGCATTATCATTTTTAAAACAACAATCAAATGGTGTAGTGCTTACTGTTCCGTTTGATAAAACATTACGTGAGAGATTTGATGCGCCTTTTCCACTTTTTGCTTATGAAACTAGTTCATATGTTTCTGCTTTTTCGGCAAAGCCATCTTACTTAGAAGATGAAATTCAAATGGAGATTTTTCAGCTTGATTATCAAGATAGACTCGTTAGTAGTCATGATTTTTTCCGTGGACGGGATAAAGAATGGTCAACTAATTTTATAAAGGTAAATTCTATTAAGTATATATATTTACCTAAAATCTATGGTATCTCGCTTGATGATCAGAATTTGGGTATAAAGAGCATTTTTGACAATTCACAAGCGATTATTTATTCAGTACAGTAATAGTATGAAAAGCCAACTTAATTTTTTTAACTCAAAGAAAAGTATTGTTATCTCCTTTTTGATAATCATTTTGCTTGGATCTTTTGTGCGATTATTTCAGCTGAGTACTGTCTCTATTTATGGTGACGAGTTAACTATTGTATATGATACGTATTCTATTTTACACACAGGGAGAGATCAGTTAGGAAATTACTTGCCGATAACGTTTGAGATGGGCGCCGGACGTCCTGGTGGGTATATTTATGGATCTTTACCTTTTGTTGCGCTGTTTGGGCCAGATGAGTATGGAGTACGGATGTTATCGGTGCTTTCAGGGCTTGGAATTATTATTGCTTCATATTATTTAATTCGGGGTTTGCAATTATCAAAGGGTATCGGTTTAATTTTGGGTGTAATGCTTGCTTTTGTACCCTGGGCGGTAAATTTAAGCCGTGGTGGATTTGAGTCACATTTTGCTTTATTTCTGGCAATAACTGGACTTACTTGTATGCTTTATGTAAAGCAAAAACCTTGGGTTTTACTTGTTACAGCCTTTACGATCGGGATTTCGATCCATACTTATCCGACATTTAAATTGACTTTACCATTGATGTTGTTGCTTTTTGCCTGGTTTGTAGGTGCGAAAGATTGGATTTCTGATTCTACAATACGGAAGTATTTATTCGCTGCTATTTCTATCTTAAGTTTTTTTGCGATTGTTTCTATTTTTCAAACAATAGGTGCCGGGGCTGATTCACGTTTTCTATCTATTAATATTTTTAATGATGAAACTCAGACAAAACTTATAACTGAAAATGTAGTTATTGAAAGAAATTTAAGTGAAACATCACTATTTTTTGATCAGCTATTTCATAATCGCTATGTGAGCTATCCCGTAATTTTTTTACGAAATTATTTTGATAATTTGTCGGTTCGTTATTTATTTTTAACAGGAGATTTTAATCCTCGTCATAATATGACACAGTCTGGGGGATTTTATATATTTGAAATACTTACTATTTTGATTGGTATTGTGGCTTTATTTTTTAAACAAAAGAGATTGTTATTATTGTTGTTAAGTTGGGTATTGATTGCACCTATAGCAACTTCATTACTTAATGAAGTACATACCTTGAGGAATTCCTTATTATTTATGCCACTTAGTATTTTGTCTGCTGTTGGTTTGTATACCTTAATTGCTATAAAAAATAAAAAATATTTAATGGTTCTTTTGTTTATTTTTGTTGTGTGGTTTATTCAATTTATTTTTGTGTATGAAAAACTTTATTTTGTTGCGCCAAACTTATTTAGTCGACACTGGGCATACCCAGCAAAACAATTATCGTTGCATATAGAACGCGAAAAAAACAATTATGACTATATTATTGTGCGAGACAATATTGACAACATTGAGTATGCATATCCAACCTATGCTCGGATTGATCCAAATGAAGCTATATTCGCTGAAAATAATAGAATAAACTTGAATAATAAACGATTTAAAAAATTAGGTAATGTTTATATTGGTGGACTGGCAGATACAGAGGCTGAAGTTTTTTTAGATACATTGCCTGGCAGCGTACTATATTTTTCTAACGTTGATCAGATGAAAACGCTGTCTAATTATTCAATTGTAACTGGAAAAGATAATTTAGTTTCGTATGTTGTTAAAGAAATTCATCCCTAATGAAAAAGAAACTATTAATGCTCATTTGGCCTATATTCTTTATTTTACTTGGATTTAGTATCCGAATTTATGTAACGACTCATCTTAGTGGACTTGGAAGTGTTTTTATTCAACCACTAGTCTTCCAATTATTATCATTTTCTTTACCTTTTTCAGTTTACTTTTACTTAATCTTAAGTTGTATTAATGGATTTCTTTTTTACAAAATAGGTG
>Ga0163150_10006977_pt1 | contig 13539 bp, 14 predicted proteins | sample OliLakLV19P2IB_FD_148628 | JGI IMG/M metagenome (GOLD analysis project Ga0163150, IMG submission 148628) | Freshwater microbial mat bacterial communities from Lake Vanda, McMurdo Dry Valleys, Antarctica - Oligotrophic Lake LV.19.P2.IB | ecosystem: Environmental > Aquatic > Freshwater > Lake >...
GCCCAATATAGTACTATCTAGACATGTTTAATGATCAAAAATCGTTTAAAGTCTATACTCCAGAACAAGTAGCTGAACTTCTTCAGCTCAGTAAAAACACGATCTACGATTTAATTAGTAAAGGAGAGATTGTCGCTAAACGAATAGGTAAAGTTTATCGCATTCCCGCAAGTTCAATCTCTTTTGCATTTAGTGGACTAGATTATGATCTCTATCAAGCAGAACAGAAAGATCTCAAACAACTTGAGACTATTGAATCTGAATTAGCAAAAGCCAGAAGCATAATTTCCAGTAAATGACTACTAAATTATTTGTAGATTCCGATGTAATTATCTCATCACTTTTATCATCAACTGGCGCGGCTTTTCTTCTATTAAACAAACTAGATACTGTCCAGCCAATCATTTCCAATTATTCTATTACTGAATTGGAATTAGTAATGAGCAGATTAAATATCGATAATACAAAACTTGAGCAACTGTTAAAAAATAGGCTTCAAGTTGTGCAAATCAATCAACCAATCCTGACCTTAAAACAAAAGTATCAAAAATACGTCCTCGACCCAAATGATGCTCATATATTAGCCGCAGCTATTGAATCCAAATCCTCATTTTTAATGACCTACAATATTCGACATTATAAAATCGACGCCATCAAAAAAGACTTTAAACTCATAGCCCTCACCCCTGCAATGTTCCTCCAATATCTCAGAAGTTTATAATACTGTGCCGCTCCTCGAGCCTTCTTCACGGTCGAAGACTTGCAGAGAGGTAGTTCATTATTCAGCGATGAAATCACTGTTTAATTCCCTCGCCCTTAAGGAAGAGGGCTAGGGTGAGGGGAATGTTTGGGCGTGATATACTCATTTTATGAATCAAAAACTAAATCCTGGCAAAGATTATATTGGCATTACTGTTGCGTTTTACTGTATTGATGATCAAAAAAGAATTCTTTCACAAAAGAAGTATGAAGTGTAGAGACGAAAAAGGGATGTGGGACCCCGGAGCTGGAAAAGTTGATTTTGGTGAAGATTTGGAGACCTGTGTATTAAGAGAAATAAAAGAAGAATATGGATGTGATGGAAAAATAGTAGAACAAATGCCCCCAGTGACAGTACTACGTGAATCTAATGGAACTACAATCCACTGGCTTGCAATCCCTTTTATTGTCAAAGTAAATGGTAATGATGCAAAAATTAATGAGCCAGAGCATATGGATGAAATAGCTTGGTTTACATTAGATAATTTACCTAAACCATTTCATACTGCATTTGAAAACTATATTTTAAAAACGGATAGAATAAAGTATTTAGAAAAGTATTTGAAATAATTTAAAGCACATCCACCTCTCCCTAACCCTCTCCTAAACAAAGTTTGTGTCTCCGCCTTCAAAGAAAGGGAACAAATAAATTTAGTAAATAAGAAATTAATGAATCTTCTCAGCTGCATTCGAAGAAAAAAACCACAAAAAAATCATTAGAAACTGAAAATGAGTTATGGGACATTAGCACTAATCATGCGGATCTTCTTCTTTTAACACTTCACCCACATCAATCGAATGGCCAATAAACTGCATAAAATGGTGGGGAATTTGGTTATCTCTGGCAATCTCTGCATATAAATGTGCAGAAGGACGAGGAGTTCTTTTCAATGTATCATAATCAATTTCAACCAATCCAAATCTCGGTCCAAATCCATCAGCCCATTCAAAATTATCCATCAAACTCCAATGAAAATACCCTTTAACTTCCACACCGAGTTGCATTGCATGATATATTTCCTTTAAATAAGAAATTAAAAATCTGGCCCGCCTGTCATCATTAGTAGATGCCAAGCCATTTTCGGTAATATATACAGGTTTATGATAATCAGAAAAATCCATAATTACTGAAAAAATTCCTTCAGGATGAACTTCCCACCCCATATCTGTTGCATCTTTTCTAGTTTTAGAAATATCTAAAGTGCCCGGTATTTTTGATTCACCATTAAAACTTATATATTTATTGAAATAATAATTAAGCCCAATAAAATCATGAGTTTCAGATCCAGTTAAATAAAAGAACAAGTGATTTGATCCAATATCATACCCCCAAACTGCAAGTGCCTCTTTTAAAGAATGATGATGTAAATGGGAAAAAGATGCAGCATTGTGAGCAATGCCTACCATCGCATTTTGGACATGTTTATGAATAACGTGATATGCCTTATTGTGTGCTAAAGCCATATTCCAAAATACTTTTGCAGCTGCAAATTTGTTCTTTTTTTGAGGAGGCCAGACTCCAGTTAAATACCCATTATAGGCATATACACCAGGTTCATTGATCGTAATCCATAAATCAACAAACATCTTTAATTCAGGAACAATTTTTTCGACAAAACGCTCAAAATAGTTGATCGCTTTGCCATTTTCCCACCCACCCATTTCAGCTAACCATTGGGGAGAAGTAAAGTGGTGAAGAGTAATCATAACCTCAAACCCCTGTTCTTTTAAGTTTCCGAGAACATCTTTATAATGTTGAATTTCCTTTTCATCAAACACTCCTTCTTTAGGTTCAATCCGTGCCCATTCAATTGATAAACGATGTGCATTATGACCCAATTCTTTTGCCATCTCGAAGTCTTTCTTGTATTTATGATAATGATCAGCAGCCTTTCCAGAACGCATTCCAGGAGGTTGAACTTTTTCCTCCCAATGCCACCAATCTGAATTGGTATTATTGCCCTCAACTTGATGTGCAGAAGTTGCAGCCCCCCACAAAAAGCCATCGGGAAAGGTGAGTGGGTTATGATCGTGTTTCTCTTTCAGCATTTTTATTTATTTCTATGTCTTAAGGAAATGTATGTCTTAGTTGGAACTTATCCCATACAAATTTGGCGACCATCCGGTAATACTACTCATATCTTGACCAGTACAAAACTTAGTACGTTTCTTTCCTGTGGTATCTGGATCATTCGGATTTTCCAACATCGCAGTGATGGTATATGTTTGTGGTGCATTATAATTCGGCCCACACGTTCGGTATGAGTATCCTGCCACCTGCCACCATGGACTCGCTGTATCGAGGACAGGATCCCGTGGTAAGCGGTTAATAAATGTCGATGTAAGTTCAGGAATCCAATTATCTCCCTGATATGAAGTACAATACCCCGCACCTCCATAAGTACAGATGCTAGTACCTGTCGCATTTCCATCTTTCGGAAAGCGTTGATTTTTTTGATAAAAAAGCTCAAGTGCAGTTGCTAGTGCCCGTAAATCTTGTTTTCTTTTAGCATCACGCGCTCGTAATTGTGATTGAGAAAAAGTCGAAAATCCAATCGTAGCCAAAATCGCCACAATCGAAATCGCCACCATAAGCTCAATCAAGGTGAAACCTTGACGATATCGTTCAAGTACGTTTGAGCAAAAAATTAGCCTCTTTAAAGTAAAATTCTTATTCATATTTAATTCGTTAATGTATAAATTCCTGCCCCCCCCGTAGTACAGTTCGATGATGGGTTACCACCATACTGAACAGAAATAGCTTGTGGATCATTTGTATTTTCAAGTCTGCTAGTTAAAAGATAGTGTTGATTGTTAGTAACGCCTGGGTAGCACCAATCTCCTGAATAGTAACCATAACCATAACAAGTGGAATCAGTCATCATATTACAAGATGTTGTTGAATTAATTGGATCAAATGGTACCTTGTCGGTATAACCTGAATTCAAAGCTGGAAGCCAATTAGTCGTTTTGCCTGGACTCATAACCCAACTTGGTGCATCAGGAAACTTTTTATTATCCTGATAATATAGCACTAAAGCATTTTTGATCTGTCCTAAATCATCTTTTCTTCTCGCATCTCTAGCTAGTTTTTGCGAATTCGTATAAAGCATGAGCCCAATCGTGGATAAAATAGCCACGACAGAAATCGCAATCATTAATTCAATCAGGGTGAAACCCTGATGAGATTCTTTGCTTGAAGAAGTTTTTGAATGGGGCAGAGAAAACATACTTAATTCAGCATACGAAATTCAGATGCCAGAAGCAATAAGTTGATGGTAAACTAATTATATGTTGCATTCTAAATGGGTCAAAATTGGTGCGGTTATTGCTGTAATCTTGCTCTTTACAGTTGGGTTAGTGATGTATCGTACTTTGAAATCTGAAAAAAATGTAGTTGAAAAACAAGCTCAAGATCTACTTAATCGGAATGGAGAATTTAATGCACAATCGAGTGAAGCTCAAATTGCTGAACTAAAAGAAGCAATGTTATATCTCGCCAAAGAACTAGGAACAGTGCAAAAAAGTGGTAGCCAAACAGATTCTAGCAGTTTTGATAGAGTAATCTCACCAAATATTACAGGATCACTGAGTGGTTCAGTATCTTCTGTAGATCTGTTACTTAGATTGCGATCATTAGAAGAAAAGGTATTAGTGCTTGAATCAAAATCTGGAGTGACGGCTGCATCCTCATCAATACCGTTATCCACAACTACATCAACAGCTTCAACAAAAAATCCAGTCCAATATATTCCGCTTGGAGCGGGTGTTGAATTAACTGATCGTAATGGCATTGTGTTGCCTGAATTTGAAGTAACACTAGATCCTGCTGATTTTCCCGGATATGTAAATATAGTGCTCGAAGCAAATGTGAGAATGTCAGAAGCGGTAGGTACCCTCAGTCTGAACTTATATAATGCAACTGATAAAGTTTCAATCACTAATTCAGATATTTCGACAAATTCAACCACCTCAATTGCTACCGCATCATTCAATTTTAGACTTGCAACAGGTCGTAAAACATATCGAATTTGGGCAAAAAGTTCTGAAGGATATTTAAGTTATATAGATTCAGCACGACTCAAGATTACATTTTAGCAAAAATCATTACCTTTTAAATGATCTTCTTGAGGTTATGAGTTAAATAGTGCTACATTAGTTTAATGGACCCAAATGTCAGCGCTCAAGCAACGCCAAATAATATCCAACCTGTAACTCCTATCCAAAATTCACCTTTTGCAAATTTTAAAAACATGTCCTTAAAAAAGAAAATTGCCGTGGGACTAATTCTACTTATAATAGTAGTTGGTGCGCTATTGTTTTTTGTTGATCGTCAAACAGGAGGTCAAATAACACGGGTATTTAGAGGTTCTAAAATAGAAAAAACCAAAACATCAAATCTTCCACTAGGTGTTATTGCTAAAGTTGGGGATGTTGAAATTCCTGAAACATATTTAGATCATGAATTAAGCTTTTTCCCTGCAAGTCCAACTGAGGAACAAAAAGTTGCCTTAGTCGATAAACTAACGAATGATTATATTATTTTAGAAAAAGGAAAAGAAGAAGGATACATTACTGACTTCCCATCAGGAGGAAACCTTTCTAGTGATGAGTATTTGACGAGAACCCAGCGTGTTGAAGATGTCAGACAAAAAGTTAATCGTTCAGGTAATATGATCAAAGGGCGACTTGTTTCAATTTGGTTTTATAACAACGCATATGTTGGCCCAAAAGGGTTAGCGGAAGGTAAAAAGATTACCTATGCAAAAATTAAACCGTTATATGATAAAGTCAAAGCTGGCGCAATTACGATTGAAGATGCAGGACAGACGATATTTGATGACGCAAGTTTGCTCGAAATTGACCGAGCATATAAAGGCAATGCAATTAATAGTTTTACTTTCTATGAAGGTGGAACTGGTACATTCTGGCCACAATTCAATGATATTATCTGGAATACAGAGCAAGGACAAATTACTCCATTATATTTAGGTGGTGGCATTCTTCGCGACGGAGTCCCGACCGAAGAACTATATATTTTTTGCAAAAATAGATGAAAAATCAGTTAACAATAATTTTAATAACTTTAATGATTGGTTAGAAAAGAAAAAAGTTGAATACAAAATTACAAATTCAAATGATATTTCATATAACCCATTCTCACTAGTATCTAATGCCTTTGCACAAGATGGTCCAGATAGTGGCAATGGTTCAAATCAAAGCAGTAATAGTGATGATAATCATGATAATACCATGCGTTCAGGATCTTGGTCAGGTTTTGTAAAAACCCAAACAGGTGCTGGTATACCAGGAGCAGATGCTCATATAACTACCGGCTGTAATGCTCCTGCTGGTAGGCATATGACAACTGATGGAAACGGCTATTTTAATACAGGTGTTGATACAAATCTTTCTTGTAATTGCACACCACATACTATTACTGCGAATGTGCCAAACATGGTTTGTGATAAATATACTTTTCAATCAGTAGGTAATCCAGTTGCAGATATTAATCGAGACATTATTTGCAGACCACCACCACCACCAACTCCTACGCCAACACCGGTCCCACCTATTCTGCGCTGTAATCAAGAATGTCCTGATGATACATTTTGTGCACAAACAACTGGTGATACTTGCTCCAGATGTTTACCAAATCCAGGAGGAACAGGAAAAACATGTCAGCCACCACCACCACCAATTCAGTGTAATGCAGTATGTACTGATGATGCATTTTGTGAAAAGGCAGTAAACGGCTGTACGAGATGTTTACCAAATGCAACAAATCCAGCTCAAAGAACATGCCAAAAAACTCCCGTGTGTGGAAATCTATGTATAACTCCAGCAGACTGTAATGATGCAAAAAATGGTTGTACATCATGTTTACCAGATCAATCGAATCCTACAAAAAGTATTTGCCAAACAAAACCAATTTGTGGCTCATCTTGTTCAACAGCTGAATATTGTTTAAATGCAGAAAATGGTTGTACATCATGTATTGAAGGCGCAGGTGGTGCAAAATGTGGTCAATGTCCAACAGGTATGGTCTATAACCCTCAAACAAAAAGTTGTGCTTGTCCAAATCCAAATGAAACAAATCCACACAAAGTGTGTGATGGAGAAAAATGTTTAGATGTTGGATCGTGTGGAATTAGTTCTTGTAATGGTGATAAAGCCTGCTTTGCAGATGAGATGTGTAAATGTGATGGATTTGATTCTGTCAAACTCGAATACCCATCAGCTAATCCATTTATGTTTGAAGCATTTGCAAAAGTAGAGGGAACAGATATGACAAAAGCTGGGGTAGATGGCATGAGTTTTGCCATGTATGAATCAGATAAATCAAATCCAAATGCCGCCAGCATTATTGCGCAGTCTCCAGTTTATAAACCTGAAATTGTCTCTTCAACAGCCTCAAAAGTGAGATATAAGGCAACTTGGTCACTGACTCCGCCACAAGTTAAAGCCGGAAAGTTATACCGCGTACAAGCAAACATAAAATGTGTACCAAAGAAAAAATCAACACTTGCTGAATTACCAACAAACCAGTTCCAATCTAGAATACTAGGCGTTAAATCAGCAAATGCACAGGAGCCTACTCCTGTCCCAACACCAGACTACTTGCAGCTCAAGACCTTGAATTTTATAAAGAAAGTCCAAGGAGAACAGTGCCATTCAATGTCATTTGAATTGTCTGAAGGAATAGGTACAGGGCAATAATCAAAATTACGAAATTTGTTTTGTATAAATTAAATTGAAAAAAAGTATAATCTCTGAGATGATGTCTCCAGTGCTCCATATAATGTAAGGTTATTTATAAATGAATTACTTGCTTCAATTCTTATTTTTTTTAATAGTATCAATAGCACTGTCCCTTCCCCAAGGTATTTATGCACAGACTGCAACTTTACCGGTTACTATCGAAGCTCAAAACATTAAGACTTCTGGCGGGACTTTAACAGGAGCTGTATCAATCTCAAATCCGAATGCCAATGCATTTAATGGGTATATGACTACAAAAATTATTGCTCCTGATACAACTCAAATTGAAAACTTTAATGGCAAACTGTCGACAAAAGTAATTCCTGGATCGTTAATTAATACCCAAAAATCTGAGATTTTTAATATTGGACAAAACGGATCAATAACTCAGAACCTATCTCTTGCGACCGGGATACACAATTCAGCTGGTACTTACGAACTTCAGTTTGCAGTTTTTGCCGCTGATGGAAGATTATTAGGTTCAAAAACAGATCAGGTTGAGCTACTTGGAAGTGGCGCGTTAGTAAAAGTAAACAATTGTGTAATCGTTGTAGCAGGAGTTGATTATGCTCCAACAATTGGACCAAATGTTGCGCCTAAATCCGGTGTGTTTGGTAAATGCAGTATAACGAACCTTACTGACGAACCGCTTGTGCTTTTCAGCGAAGCAAAATATGCTGTTGATTCGGTTACTACAAATAAAAGTGAAATCTATTCTGAGAATGTTCCCACTACGGTTAATCCAAATGCCACACAAGAGATTCAAATACAATTGCCTTCATTAGAACAGCCACAGGTGTATGAAGCACTTGCGTATTTAAAAGATACAAAAGGAGATGTGGCTTCTCCTCAATTAATTTTCCGCTGGGTAGTAGCTGGTGAATCATCACAAATCAGGTCAGTCACATTAGATAATACAAATTATCAAAAAGGAAGTATGGCGAAAATGACTATAGGCGCAGATCCTTCTATGGATCTTTTTTGGAGGGGTGGAGGACCTGCTATGGGATTTAATACAACATCTGCTACAGGATCTGGATCGTATGTTCAGCCAGAGCTTCAAGGTACACCATTAAATAACCCAACAATTACAGCTTCAATAAAGGATGAGGATGGCAGCGAGTGTGGTAGTGCAGAAAATAAGATAACTGTTGATCCGAATAAAAATTTATGGCCGGATCAAACTATTGAGGTTCCAATTACGAAAGATTGTGACAACGTAATTGCAGAAGCCACAGTTAAAAATGATGGACGAGTATTAGCAGTAAAAGAAGTGAATTTAAATCCAAACAGTCTAGATCCTACAGGTACAAATAAATACGCCAAATTTATCTATGCCATAGCCATAATTGGCGTATTAGCGATCATGAGTGGAATAATCTGGTGGTTAATACGTAAACGGAAAAAGCTTCCTCCAACAGTAACTGCAGCCATATTATTTTTTGTATTAACCAGTTGGTTTTCTAGTAGCATAGTTACTCCAGTGGAAGCCGGTTTAAATGCAAGTGTTAAACATGATGAAGTAGTAGCATACAGAAGAGGGCAACCGTGCCCAGGTCCAGACTGGATGAGCCAGCCACAAGGAAGTGACGGTCAAGGCGGATGTCTTCTAGGAATTGTATCCAGTTATAGTTCCACTAGTTTTACGGCTCTTGATACCCAAAATGAAATTAAATTTGAAGATGGCAAAATTAAAGCGCACATAGCTGGCCAATTTACAGGATATGGATGCGTAAATGCAGAGATCGGTTTAATTGTCCGCGCATACGTGAATAATTCGCAGGAAGGTGTATCTATAAATGGGGGCGGACCAAGGATTGTATACAGTAATTTAGGGGCACATGGTGGAGGAAGTGGTGCTCCTTTTGATAAAAATATTTCAATAGCTTCTACAATAAACAAATGTGGGCCACTCGATGTGAGAATTGAAATGATTCCGTTCATTAAACATGTAGGGATAATCGCCTCAGATAAAGCAGAAGATCAATTATTAAAGGATGCAGATGTTGCCGGTTGGCAAGGAGTTGCCTATCTCAATCGAAAGAATTGTGGTGGAGACGGATCATGTTGGGCAACACTTCAAAAACAAGTTGACGCAGGCCCTTGTGTTCAATGTGCTGCAAACTGCGCTACTGCAAATGATTGTAAATATGCAGCTAATGGTTGTACTGCATGTTTACCTGCACCAGGTGGAGCAGCTGGCAAAACATGCCAAACGCCAATTACTTGTGGCAACTCCTGTCTTAATAATCTTGATTGTGTTGAGGCCTTAAATGGATGCACTTCCTGTTTACCAAACTTAAATGGGCAAGGAAGTTCCTGCCAAACACAACCTAAATGTGGTTCTCCTTGTATTAATCCTGCAAGTTGTGAAGGTGCACAAAATGGATGTACATCTTGTCTTGATGATGGATCAGGTGCAAAATGTGGAACTTGTCCAGCTGGCATGAACTATGATCCTGCTCAGAAGAAATGTGTCTGTCCAAATCCAGGTGAAACAAATCCACATAAAGTTTGTGATGGTGATAAATGTTTAAATGTTGCTTCCTGTGGTGTTACAACGTGTGGTGATGACAAAGCTTGTTTTGCCGAAGAAATGTGTAAATGTGATGGATTTGAAGCAGTTCAGCTCCAATATCCTTCTGTTAATCCTTTCATATTTGATTCATACGCAAAAGTGGAGGGAACGGATATGACTAAAGCTGTCGTTCAGGGAATCAAATTCAAAATGTATGAATCTGATAAAAGCAACCCTAATGCCGCAACAGTTATTGCTGAATCAGAAATGTATAATCCTGAGATTGTATCATCAACTGCATCAAAAGCCAGATATAAAGCCAGGTGGACAATGCAGCCACCCCAAATTAAAGCTAATAAAACATACCGAGTTTTAGCAGAAATTAAATGTGTACCAAAGAAGAAATCAGCAGTTGCTGCGGTTCCTGCAAACCAGTACCAATCAACTGCAGTTCTGGGTGTGAGTACTGCGAATGCCCAAGAGGATCCAAGCCCTTCACCAAGTGATCAAAACTATCTTCAATTGACTTCCTTGAACTTCATTAAAAAGGTAAATACAGATAAATGTTATTCTACAGGTTTCGAGATGGTAGAAGGTATAGGTGCTGGACAATAACGCTATGGCAAAAATTTGCAGTAAATATTCTTCATCAGTAACTCACTGATGCACATAAACATTTTTTGGGCACACTTGAAGGAGTGACTTCTGAAGTTGCACAATTTCAACCAGAAGTAACACTAGATTTGGAAAAGTTTAGCGAATATCAGGAAGCAGTATTTAAATCAACAGAAGCATATCTGGAATCACTCACTGATGATGATTTGGATAAAGAAATAGATATGAGTGCTTTTGGGATGGGAATGCGTAAACTACATTCTGTTTTGGGTGGCATGATAATTGGTCACACAAGAGACATAATGGGCGAAATTTCTGTTCTCAAAGGCATCCAAGGTCTAAAGGTTATCCATTTTAAGGACATTTCAATTTTAGCCTTCTCATCCATGTTTTAAGATATATAGGACTTACTCTTAATGTAGAAACAACATCATCAAAAGCAAGCATCCGATCTATAACCAAATCCTTGAGCAATTCATCGATGGGGATCTGAAACTCTTCCTCCAATCGTTTAGTATCACTGCATTTATTCATTGGTCTGTTAACCACATCTATAAGCACAGCACTTGAGAGTTCATTTACTCCATTAAATGTAAATGGAAGTTGTACAACTTCAGTTCCTGCTATTTCAGGGACCTCTGCACGTCTTCTTTTATCATCTAAACGGGGAATAACTAACAAACTTTTATGTTGATTCGGATCAAATTCTGTTGCAGATATAGGGTGATGGGTAAGTGAGCGTATTTTTTTCAAAAACTTTCTACGGCTTCCTGGTGAAGTATCCTCATCGAAGGGGAGTTTTTTAATCGCATATGCATCAGCGTTTCTAACTAATTGGCGTAATTTATAACCATGCGGACCTGAACGCATAAGATCCAATTGTGCAGTATATTCACAAGTTGCAGCCCATCTGGCAGTATGATCATCAATCTCTAAAACTATGCCATCAGGATGTGGGAATTCATTTTTACGCAGTTCACCTCTTGTAGCATGAACATAACGGGTGAGTTCACGGACTTCATGAGGTGAAAGAATCGAAAACTGTTGATATGCGCGTGGTAAGTAGTGATTTCTCAGATAAGAATAAGATAAAAACGCAGTCAAATTTCCTAAATTGGTCATTCGTTGACTATAAGAAATGTCATCATCTGTCCGGCCAATCATTCTTAAATGAAGTGATTCGAGCGAATGGTGGTAAGGAACAACTGATAAGGCATCAATAACAAGTTGTCGATCTTGAAAAGGTTGTGCACTAGTTAATTCGAAAGTACGGGGAAAATTTACTTGATACCAATGAGGAAGACTTCCTTCAATAGTTGCAGCTTTATGTGTAAGTGATTCACTCATATATACATTAATAGCACTAATTTGCTGACATAAAAATTGGAGAAAGTTCGTCTTTATCTGTAGTCATGATTGTTAAATCACTTGCATCTTCATTCATCATATACAAATCATAATTAGTTTCATTTTCTCTAATAAAAATAATCTTTTCTCCAGTTGCATCCCAAGCAGGATCTGCATCATTTCCTCTTAAACTAATAATCCTTCCACGATTTGTGCCATTTTCTTCCATCACATAGATATCATCTGTTGTTTCGTTTGGTTCACGAGACACAAAAATGATTCTGCCAGTTTTTGGATTAATAGATGGATACCAGTCAACAAGCAAATTATTTGTTAATTGTTTGAGCCCATTGCCATCTTTATTCATTACAAATATTTCATCAGTCTTATCATCATTACCTCTTCTCACCACAAAAATAATCCGATCCCCATCAACACTAAATGCAGGGTTCCATTCTTCAGTTAGTCTGCGTGTTGGGGTTAAATTCTTTTGTCCAGTTCCATCTGCATTCACAGCCTGTTTAACTTTTTGATCAACATAACTTGGCAAAAATAACCATCCGCTGGTGATGACAAGGATAATAAGCAGGACAAAAGTAATGAAATAATTTCTCAGCATTGCAGAAGCGAATTATACGTAAATTACACACACACACAAAGCAACCTATAGTTGGCTTACAAATGGGTTATTCAAGTTCTTTTAAGTGAAAATCATCAAAGAATAATATTGCTAAAGCAATTAATGCTCCTACTAAATAGCTTGCAACTTCATTATTGGGTAAAAGATATGTATCAAGTAGCCCCCACACACCACGCCACAACATCACAATAGCTATAGCTACGATAATGATATGTACAAGACGATGTTTCTTTTTAAATCGACGATATGGTTTCACAAATTAAGTATACATAAGCCTAATTACTAAAGACAAATATTTTTACAACCTAGTGCTGTTCTCAATTTATAAACTTTAAAGTTGAGAGCATCTCTTTTTTTACTGATTCATCTGGATTATCAACAATTAAGGTTAACGGTCGTCCATTAACTGAAAACACGTATTGTACAATACCTTCATAGCTAATTGCGGGACCACAATTTGTGTCATCTCTTTTTGCCTTTCTGGTAATCTTTTCTGCCTTAATACCTGCTAAAGTTGTATCCTCCTTTGTAAATGTATAACAATTAGTTGTCTCGACATAAGGTGGTCCAGGCACAATTGATAATTGTGTTGGCTGTCCCCGTCCTAAGCACGCAGCTTCATTGGATCCATCGTAAAGAGTAATTGAATCAGCACTACAATTATAATACTTATCTGCTGGATACATAACACTAAATCCGTATTTAGAATTAGTATATAATTTCCAATCTGAATTATCTGTTTGAATAGTGAAAGGAGATGGTTCTGCTGTTATAACTGGTACATAAATAGCTTGCTGTTTGTTCTGTTGAGGTTGATTAGCATTGTTCTTCTGCATACCTAAATAATAGGCACCTCCTCCAATTAATAGTGAAAGAACTAATCCACCTAATATTAGAG
>Ga0163150_10006978_pt1 | contig 13538 bp, 26 predicted proteins | sample OliLakLV19P2IB_FD_148628 | JGI IMG/M metagenome (GOLD analysis project Ga0163150, IMG submission 148628) | Freshwater microbial mat bacterial communities from Lake Vanda, McMurdo Dry Valleys, Antarctica - Oligotrophic Lake LV.19.P2.IB | ecosystem: Environmental > Aquatic > Freshwater > Lake >...
AATCCTAGCCCCTTCCATCCGACATAGGGCGGCTCGCCACTGAAGTTGGTTCTCATGCAGATAACGCTCTCGACATATTCTGCCGACTCGGCGTCGATCTGTTTCGCCTTCGCTAGTTCCTCCTCCAACCGAGTGACGGTGGCGCGGAGGGCTAATTCATTTCGATTGAACTCAGCAATTGCAATTCCAGCATCAACCTCCGCACCCTCCAGCCGTGCCTTGTCGGCGGCGAGGGTGCGGAGCATGGCTGCGGCCATCAACATTGTTTGAGCATCGGAATCTGAGCGCGCACCAGCAGAGCGTTCACATCGTTTTGCCAACCCCTCTGCGCTAAGCATTTCCACCGTCAGCTCCGGTAGCGGCATCCGGTGGGTGGGTTCAAAACCGATGAGCACCGTCGAGAAGCTTGTAGCCGCGATGCGCCAACGCGCGCGGTAAACCAGAATATCGCATCCGTCCTTTGGGGCTGTATCTATTGTGTCCATCACTCCCTCTCTGTGAGGCGCGCGCGAAGGGCTTTAGCGACACGCTTCCACACTTGCCATAATTGAACCGCGTCAGCGGCGTCATCAAAGGGATCGTTTGTTGCGATAGCCCATATGAGTCTGAACGCCTCCTCGATTTCCGCTGCCACCTTCTCGGGATGATCGGGGGAGACGGCGAAGCAGGCGGTGCGGACCTGTTCAAGCAACGGCTCGATGGCTACCGCCCGCCGCGTTTCATCCCCCGCTGGCTCTTGTGCTGTGGGTGTGGGAAGAAGATGAAGGTCAATCGGTGGGCTGCTCGTTAGCCATGCGGAGCCAATTACTCGCAGCGTTTCCATGTCCAAAATCTCTTGAGAATTTCCGCCGACATCTGCGTGAAGTCGCTTGCGTCGAACCCACCCCATGCAACTACGTTTTTTGCCGTGTGAATTGAGGATCACGTAGCCTTCGTAGACTTCCCACGGTCCCGCCGTCACCTTTGCCTTGCTCATGGCGTCAGTCTCCACTCTTGGAGGCCCGGAGCGTTCTGTTCTCCGCGCGCTGATATTCGAGTTGCCGGCCGATCTCGACATTGCCTTCGATCCTCTCTCCGCACCTCCAGCAGCGCCCGGAACTGGCTTCCCAGAAGCCGAGGATTTGGAGGCGGGAATAGCGTTTGCGGTGGTTCATGCTGCTTCTGCCTCATGCAGAAGGCTCTCAGGGTCAACACCGGGAATGACTTCTGTAGAAATCAGGAACAGCCATCTATCGCTGACGCGCTTGAATTGCTGCTCTGACATGGATGCGAACGAGATTGAGCGCGGGACCAGCCGCACGCCGCGGCGCGTGTCGATCTCCTTGAACATGCCGGTGCGAAGCTTGAGCTCAAACATCAGGTCGTCGATGTCGGCGAACCGCGGGGCGGTATGGACAACGACTGCGTGCAGGATCGACATCATAAGTTTGTGGAACTGCGGATTGCGACGCTTCTTCGGCTCGTCCGTGGTCACAGTCTGCCCTTGGCCGATGCCGTCCAGCATTTCTGCCGTAACAGGATCGGCCGGGAACAGCCCGCCGCCGCGTTTGATCCAAAGCGCGTCCATCAGCTTGCCGCTTCCAGCCTCGCCATGTGCTTCTCAAACAGATCGTCAGCTTTTTGCTGGTCGGGCGGAAACACCAAGCCCGCCTCGATCTTCTCTTGCGCTTGGCTGTTCCAGACCTCATCGAGGCTGTCCTGATCGGTGCAGACCGTCATGGCCGCGTCGAGGTCATCCAAAAACTTGTCTGGGTCGAAGGCTTCAGCCTCGATCGCGTCTTGCTTCGGCGCGTAGGGCTTGGAGCTGCGCTTCTTGGGCTCGTCAACCGTCTCGGCCTCGACGCTGGCGCGCAACTGCGCCTTCACATCGCCCTTCTCAGTATGTTTGAGTTGATCGAGATAGGCCGCATATTCCCTGCGGAAATGCGCTTTGACGCCGACCGTGTTGTGGATGCGGTCTGCATTTTCGAGACCCCAAGACTGCAAATCGAAGGCCGTCTTGTTGGTACGCATTTCCGCCAGCAAGGGTGCCCAAGGGTCGGCGCCACCAGACCCGTCATCGTCTTTTGACGTGGCAATCCCGAGCGCCAGCTTGAGCGTGTAGCGCTGCAAATAGGTCACGGTAGACCCGAGGGCTTGAACCGCATTCTTGCTGCCGGTCGTGTCGGGCTTTGAAGTCAGCGAGTTTTCCTCGCTGTGCCCATCCTTGTGCGAAATCACGCAAGAGACCTTGACCTCGCCATTGCTCTCCGACTTGAAGCGATACGAGAGGCCGTGCTTGCTCAGGATCGGGTCAACAATCCGCGCGATGGTCCCAAGGTCTTCGTATTTGTAACTGCCGCCCTGCCCTGTTTTTTCGTTGCTCTTGAGGATGACGGGTATCTCGGCGCGCGCCTTGGCGATGGCATCGTTATAGGAGCGCAGCGCTTGGTTGGTGTCCCAGCGCTCTTGTAGGCCCATCAGCTTCTCAAGGATTTCGACGCTCGCGCCCGATGACACCGCGCGATCGAGCATTGACATAGGCGTCACCAGATCGGTCGAGACTGGCTCCAATTTCACGATCTCTGTGGTTTGCTTCACGGCTCTATCTCCCTTGCGGCTTCGGCTGCAAATTTCTTGGTCTCGTCATTGGTGAGTAGGCCCGCGCCAATCACAGCTTCGACAATGCCAAGCCCTTTGGCCAAGAGGATGCGGAGCCGTGTACGCTCTGCCAGCAGAACGGCGATGCGCTCGTCGTGGGGGAAGGGCTCTGCCGTCATGCCGCTTTCCCGTTTCCGCCCATGCGCAAAAAGCGCGGCATGAGGCGTGCTGGCGGTTGGTTTAGTTTCTGGGCCGTGGGTTGCGGCTCGGTCGGCAGGGGCGCGGTGCGCTTCGACACCAACTCCTGCGCCCTAGCGTGAAGGGCCGGGTCTGGTTTCAGGCGATCGGCTTCGGCGTCAGCATCGTCCGAGGCGGCGGCGCCGATGCGCTTAGCCATCTTCTCGACCGCAAGCGAGCCTTCCAGCGCGCCATTCTCTTTCAGCAGCCGCATGATGATGTTGCGCTGCTCGGCCATTACGGCGCGAACCTTGCCGAGCTCGACGTCGCGCTGTCCAAGTTGCGCCTCCATCTCGGTGATGGTCTCTTTGTGCTGCTTGTTTTCGTCCATGACCCGGTTCAGCGTTTGCCCGATGGCACTCAGTTCTTTGTCGATTGCGTTCATTATTCCCGGTCCCCCAGGTCAGTTGCTACTCTCGCTGGTACTATTCGGCGGCTTCTCCGACATAAATTCTGGGCATGTTCTCGGCCATGCGCTCGCGCTGGAGGTTCAATTCCTCCGCGGCAATCGCGCCCTCGACCTCGATCATCATCACGCGCGGGTTGATGCCGATGGACCAGTGGCCGCTCTGCAAATACTCCAGCCGGAGCCGCAGCTTCTCGATCACCAACCGGCAACCGTCCTCGCTGTAATCGAATTGCGCCGTGAGGCTCAGCCTCACGCCGAGATCGGGGAGGTCGCGCCGGTCATATATGAGGCTGTATTGCCCTACCTTCTCATCGTACTGCTCGAGCGCGCGTTGGCGCATCGCGGCTTCAAGCTTCTCGACGGTGCTCATCGCTGGTCTCCTGCGTAAGAATGTCGTAAGATTGGAGTCAGTTGGACGGTGTGATGCGTCCCGGTCCATTGGACCTCATCCAGAGCGTCAACCAAGCCGACGCCGCAGCATCGCCGGTCTAGACACGGCAGGCACAACACACCTAAGCGAGCAGTGCCAGCCCATCGGCTCCAAAATTCATCGGCCACGCGGAAGTCAAACCTCGGCGCTTCGTTGCAATCAGCGCATGTAGAAGTCAGGCCGTCCGAAATTCCTTCTGGCCAGCTACCGCTCATTGTGATTGCTCCGGAGGAGGGGGAAGTGGCTGCCAAAGGACGGGAATGTTTCCGTTCCAACCCTCCGCGTAACATTGCCTCCGTTTGCGGTAGAGGCCGCTGTCTGTTTCCTCGTAAACATCATGTTCTAGGTGAAACCAGCTAGTCATTTCGTACTCGCCGTGGACAGTCCAAACGATAATCTTGGTCCCATCCTTCGGCGCTGTCTCAATTGTGGCCCAATCAGACATTGCTATTCACTCCCATTTAGAAAGGGAATTATATACTTGACTCCCTTAGCCGCCAATTTCTTACCCAACCAATCAAACATTGAACCGCGCCGCCCGCCGCAGTTTGTAGCTCATGGGATTCGATTACCCGGCCGATATTCGCCAAGAGGAATTGGCGAATCTTTTCCTTCGATCCTACACGAGACATTTTTTGACCGCACTTGCGACCGCAAAGGCGAGCCTGACCGGAAGGGCGTTCCCGACCTGCCGATAAGCGTGAGTTTTCGGACCAGAGAATTTCCAATCATCCGGGAAACTTTGCAGCCGGGCTACCATCGGCACAGTCAGCCGAGGCATCCCGTTAAATCCTTGATCCGGCGGAGCGTCCGCCAATCCCAGCCCGTCAACCCCAAGCTCGGCCCAATCACGCCGCGCGCGCGTAGGGCCTAGGTCTGGACCGCCGTGCTTGTGCGAACCACCAACAATCGTCGGCGCGGGTCTGTTCGCCATTTTCTTCCACGCCGTGGTGCCATGCCAACTACGTTCCCCCATCATGTCAGCCAAGGCATTGCCTACGGTGCATCCCGCGCCAACGCCAGCCTTCGGCCACGCAAAAGGCTTGGTCGATCCGCGCTTCAAAGCAACTAAGAAGGCTCGGTGGCGGGACTGAGGGACGCCGAAGTCTGCCGCATTAAATACCGCCCAATGAACGTCGAAGCCCATGCCATCTAGCGCATTTTCAAGTTGCTTGCGGAACGGCTCAAATCGAGCCGCAAGGATGCCTCTCACGTTCTCAATCATGATCGCTCGCGGTTTGACCTGTCCCACGATACGGAGCATCGACGGAAACATATCTCGCTCGTCGTCGGCCCCTAATTGCTTCCCCGCAATCGAGAAGGGGGGACATGGGAGGCCGCCGGAAAGCAAATCGACGCCTCGGAAATAGGATGCGTCGAAGCGGGTTATATCGGCCTGAATCACGTTCCAGTAAGGCCGATTACTTCTCAATGTTGCGCAGGCGTGTTGGTCCAATTCGACAAGTGCCGCGTGCTCGAATCCTGCCTGTTCCAGCCCAAGCGCAGCGCCGCCACCGCCTGCGCATAGTTCCAGCGTTGTTAGCACTCGTTTCGATTGCCTCGCTGCCGCCGCCTTTGGCCGGTAAGCGAGAACGGTGTCCGTGATAGTGTCGAGTGCAGTGAGACCAGCGGTCATGCGATCAAGTCCTTGTAGGTCAACCGAGGGCCGAACGATTGCCAGATGGCGCTGGCGCGGACGGATCGCGTCCGTCCCGATAACCGTCGATCATGTCTTGGTTTGCATCGCTCATTCCAAGTCTCCGAAAGGTGCCGGGGCCATTGGCGACCATCAAATTTCCAGAATGGGGAATTGCTCAGGCGAATTGCCCTGCACGCGCCACGACAAGGATAGAACTTTTTTGTTTTCGTTGGCCGCGTTCGCCGCCTTGAACGCGAGCGCTATCGTCATCAGCGAATCCTTGCGGCGATAGCTGTCAGCGGTAAAATAAGCCCGCAACCGGAAGAACGGATCGTTGATCCCAATGCCGGCGGGATCTTCGAGTGTCGCCATCATCCGGTCAGCTATTTCAGGATTTCTTCCGGTGAAGATGTAGAACAGGAACGCCATGACAGAAGCGTTGGCCAAGCCGCGAAGCTGCATGGTGCGCTCGACCGCATTGATAATGCCCGGGTGAGACGCAAACGCCTCTTCGATATCTGAATTTTCGATCCGGTTTTGCGGCGCTTTGAACTCGGTCAACACGCCGCGTTGCCAGCGCAAAAGCCAAGACAGTGCTTGTGACATCTGTGTCCGGTAGCGCGTGGCTCCGCCTAGGGCGAGCACGTCTGCGCCGTTTCGCATTTTCCTCAGAGTGTCAATCGTAGCGAAAGCATTGGGCTCGATGCCCCGGACTACGATGGTCTCGATAGGCTTCTTTGCTTCAATGCATGCCCAAAGCCGATGCTGTCCGTCGAGCACATCGCCAGTGTTGGATACTTTGATCGTGTCTCCATTGAAACGCCATTTGTCCTCGATAATTTGTCGCGCGATACGATGGACATGTTGATCGCTAAGAGGTCGGTTCTTTCTGTTGTGCTCAAGCAACTGCATCGCGCGCTCTGGCGTCATGATTTCAGTTGCAACTTTCGCTTCGGTCATCTTCCGTCTGACGGCCGCTTTTGATCTTTGGATTGCGCGCTCCGACCGGACAATCAAGTCAGCGCCGCTATTTGCTCGTCCAAGCATTCGAAAAATCCTCTATCCATTTGAGGGCTGATGGGAGTTTTGCGTTGACGAGATCGGTACGCTTGACTTGGGCCGAGACAAGTTCTGCAACGTCTGCCGGTAGTGGAAGGCTCGTGAGATCATCCAGCGCGCCTCTGAGCCGTTTCCAAACTTCGGCGTTCACACGCTGGTTTTCGATGCGCTCAGGATTTTTGCCAGCATCAGAAAGTTTCCCGTTGCGCTTGGCGATGCGCTTTGACACTGGAACCTTTGCGCGGATGTCTCTTGCGATGGTACTAACCGAAGCCTCGCCAGCCTCAACGGCGGCAATCTCTTCTGGCGTTCCTTCATTGATGACAATGCGGGCGCGCTTCACGGTCTCGCGGCTAACATTAAGCAATGTTGCCGCCTCCGTTTGTGATGGGGCAATTGCGCCATCACTTCTTTGACTGGCGATATAGCCACGTTTAAGAGTGGCGATCTTTGCCGCGACCATGCCGCGCTGCCCCTCGTTCAAGTGACGGCGCTTTAGATTGAGGCTCACCACGAAAGCGAGAGGGTCGCCTTCGCCGTTGAAAACCCTGTGAGGGCACGGAACGCCCGCCGCCTTACTGGCGCGGAAGCGATTGCGACCATCTAGGATTTTTCCGTCGAGCAGAATGATCGGCTCGCGCACACCATGCTCGCTAATGTCTGCCACGAGGTCCGCGAATGGTACGCCTTCCATCATTGGGAACATCTTTGCGAGCGGGTGAAATTCCATTCTGGCTTTCCCTGAAAAGGCCCCGGCATTCGCGCCGGGGTAAGGTCCATGCTAGGGGCCAGCGTCGAAACGCTGACAATAGGGACCATTGCACGGGAACAAATACCGCGTCAAGGGAAAATTACCGCAATGAATTAGTCGCGGGTTTGTGGCCCCACGTAGCCAAGGGCCCAGGTAGCGGTAGGTTTCCCTTGACACTGGCGGTATTTTTCCAGCATAACAGCGGTCATGGATTTAACCGCCGCGCTCATCTCCCAAGCTGACGCCTATTGCGAAGCGCACAACATCACACGCGCGCGCCTCGGCATGTTGGTCATGAACGACAACAAGTTCTTCTGCCGCATCGAGAAGGGGCAGGGCGGTTTCACCAGCAAGACATTTGAAAAATTCCAAGCGTTCTTCGCAAACCAATCCGACGAGGCCGCCGCATGACGCGCGCCGTCGAGCTTCACCATTTCGATTTGATCCTTTTCGCTGGCGCCTTCGTGGTTGCCGGTTGGCTTTCGTCTGTCTGTTTCTTCGCGTTGTAACGCGGGGGGAGGGAGCGGTGCACACGGGGCCACTTGCTCCGCTCCCTCGGTCTTACGGCCTCAAAGAGTCGGGGGAAACTCCGAGGCCGAGTAAACAGTAGCGTGAGGAGTTGGCCATGGCTTGGCACCAGGAGTGCGCACCGGATGTGCTCGAAAAAACATCTCCGAGGCTCAGCCAGGAGACACCATCAAGGCCCAGATGCTCAATGATTGCGCCTTCTCGGAGGGCGCCATGAAATTCGGCAAGGCTGTCGAATGCCCGGCCCCGGGGAACAGGGGAGTTGTTTGCGCTGAAAATGAGCAGTCAGCACAAAAAGTACGCGAAACTTTAGGAGCTGCTTTTCTTACCCCAGGCCCCGGTCCGCGATCTCGTGAGGAGGGGCGGGCCGGGGTCACTCGCACTTACTGCGCCTCTTGCTTCCTCGTATTGCCGCCAGACACCACGCGCACGCCATGCCCGGACTGTGCTGCGGAAATCCGCAAGCTCGACGGCATTCGGATCAGCAAGCGCACGCCAGAGGCTCGCGCCAAGTTCTCAAAACTTCTGCGCGAGCGGTGGCAAAATACAGAATGGCGCGCCAAATATCTCGCATCAGCTCTCGTTCGATGTCGCAAGAACGCTGCCAAGGCCAAGGGCAGAAAACAGTCGCCAGAGCATGTAGCGAAGCGCACGGCCGGCCGTAGCGCCAACCGTCAGGCGAGGGCAGAATGATCCCGCTCCTCGCCTATGGCCTCTCCGTCATCGCCCTGATTATCGCCGGCCCGGCCTTCCTCTACCACGCCGTCAATCTCGCGCTGGATGGGGAAGGGGGTTCCGCGGTGCTGATCGAGTTCACCGTCATCTGTGCCGCGCTGGCTGCCATGGGGATGCTGAGCCAATGAAGCGCCTCGCCCCAGAGAAGATAGACTCCCAGGCATATCGCCAGCTTTGGCGCATCGTTGACGGCGCGGTGCGAGACGCCTTCGCACATCATCCAGAATATCTCGGCACGGTCAGAGAGCGCACGGTGCGCAACAGCATCGTAAAGCGCGTGACCGGCGCCGTGCTCGGCTACGCGGAGCAAACCGCGGAGGGCCGCTCTGGCGTAAGGCCAGCGGTCGAGAGGGGGCAGCCCCGGGGACGGGCTGTCCTTGCGTGGCTCGTAAGCGGGCTGCGCCGTTGGCGCCCTATTCGCCGACAAGACGGGGAGGCTGCCAACCTCCCCGTCGAGCGCGCCGAGAAGCGCATCGCCAGTTGGGGAGTTCTGAGCCAATGAGACGAAGCATGAAGGAACGCAAGGCCGTCATCCTCGGGCGCGCCACGACATTCGCCAGCGGCCGATACGGCACGCTCGACCGGAAGCAATACGGTGTCAAGCCGGTGACGCAGCCTGACCCGGTGAGTGCATTCATTTCGCGCTCCGATTTATTCTCACGCCTTGATGCGTGGCTATCAGAGCGAGGGTCGGCATGACCTCCCAGCCCTACATGCCGCTATGGGTTGGCGACTTCCTCGGTGACACTCTGCACCTCGAGGCGGAGGAAGTTGGCCAATACCTCCTAATCCTCATGGCCATGTGGCGCGCTGGTGGCGAATTGCCAGACGATGCCGCGCTTCTGTCACGCGTGACACGCGGCCCAATGTCCGAAAATGTCCGCGCACTTCTCACCGTCCGCGACGGCAAACTGACACAGATGCGTTTGCTACGCGAACTATCCAACGCGCGCAGCGTCACTGACGCACGCCGCGAAGCTGGTAAGCGTGGCGCAAATGCTAAGTGGCTGAAAAACAAAGACACGAAAATGGCAAAGCCATCCGTTTGCCATAAGCAAAACAATGGCACCCAAGACCATACTCAATTAGCTACTAACGTAGCTAATTACCCCCTTACCCCCAAGGGGGGAAATCGAGCAACATCGCTAAGCCCAGACTGGAAGCCAAACGAAGATTGCATCCAGTACGGCATCACCTTGGGCTTCACCCGAGACGCAGTTGACGGCATCGCGGAGGATTTCCGCATTTGGGCGCTGTCGGCGTCGGGGAAAAACACCCTCAAGAAAAATTGGGAACTGGCCTTCAAGGGTTGGATGCGCCGCGAAACGAAGGGCACCTATCGCGGATCAGGGCCGCCGAAGAAGGGAAATTTTGCCCAGATAACCGACGAACTTTTAGCTGAAGCGAGAGAAAAAGATGCAAGAAATTCAAGTCCTAGGCTTATCGAAAGTGGATCAGCTTCGCCAGGAAGTCGCTGAGCTTTCGGAAGTGCCGAGGGCGAACAATCAGCAAGCGATGCAGTACGCCACAGCACTGCTCGCGTCGATCCCGAGAGTGCCGCACCCGAACGATCCCGACGCCGCGAAAGCCTATCGCCGCCAACTCACCGAGTCCCTGGTCGGGGTGGAGATTGAAATTCTCGACGGGCTGGTGAACCCGAGGGGGCAGTTCTTGCGGAAGCAAGTTCACCCGCCGGCCATCGCGGAGGTTGCTCAATTCGTGGAGGACCACATGGCTCCGAAGCTATCGGCCATCGGATCCAAGCTCGACCAGATTACCGCGATTGAGGAACGGGACGCGGAGGCGGCATTACCGGAAGAGGAACGCGCGCGCCGAGCCGACATGCTGCGCAAATGTGCGTCGGTAATCCGCGAGACCGCGAAGAAAGTTCAGCGCGCCAGACCGCCATTGCGCGCCAATCAAGCGACCGAGGAACAAGTAGCACCGTTGCGTATGGAAGCGTTGAAGAACCTCAATGCAATGCGAACGGGGGATTGAGAGATGCCAGCACTAGGAACAGGGATTGTATTCGCTACGATGATTACGATGATGCCGATCGAGACATGCGAAGCGATTAAGGCGGAACACCCTCAAATGCTCTGTGTCGATGTCGAGCCGGCGTGCGGTGGGGAAGCGGAAGTGCCGTGTGTCGCTCAGGAGGTAACGAAGCCGACTTACAGGCGGGTAACGAAGCCGACTTACAGGCGAGTTTACTACCGGAAAAACGGAAGGCTGCTTTATCGGACTGTGAAGCGGTGAGGATGGCATGACCTCCCCCAAGCTAAGTGAAGCGGTTCCCGCAATGGTCGATGCAAATGGCTACTCTTGGTGGCACTTCTGTTTTGAGTATGATTGGGAGGGCGCAATCTGGGGTTTTCATATTTGCGCGCGGTCGAAGGAAGAGGCTGAGGCGCGGCTGAAACGGCTACCGCTGGCTCGCTATGTTGGTCAGATGGACGGCCATCCACTCCCGGCTAACCTTGCAACGAGCATCTATGTTCGTACGTGGGTGTGGTTCAAAAATCTGGAGCGCCTTTTCCCATGAAAAAAAGTGAAGCGACCGCTTCGTGCTGCCTGGATAAACCGCTCGCGTTTGTAAGTCTAAATGGATTGATGCCAAGGGCTCGCAGCTTACCGTCAACAAGGTGAAGCACAAGGTTCGATTTCAAGCCATGCTCAAACAGTACGCCACCGAGAACGGCAATCAAGCTGCCACAGGAGAAGCCCGCGTGAGCCTTTTCTGGTGGGCCATCATGGCTCAATCCCAAAAGGAAGCGCTGGCCGATTACTGGCTCCGCGATCGAGGGCTTGTGACCTATTTCCCGCATGAGAAGGTCAAGCCTTCATGGAAAGCGAAACGCTGTTATGACGCTGACGGCAATTACATCGGCGCCAGCAAGACGCTCTCCGAGCTTAGAACCAGAAGGGCCTTCATCCCCAGCTATCTGTTCGTCGAGGCTCGAGTTGATCAACTCGCCTCGATCAACGACAGCATCGGCGTTTCCTCCGTGGTCTATGCCCCAGGAGGCGAACCGTTCCCTATCCCGCGCGAGGTGATGGCTCTGCTTATGGAGAGGCTTGGAATGAATGGCCAGATTCACGCCCATCTGCCGCCGAAGCAGAAATTTGAAGGCAAGCCCGGCGATCAGGTCCGCGGCAAGGAAGGCTGGAAGCATTGGAACTTCCTCGGCACCATCACCAGCATTTGCGGTGATCGGGTCAAGGTCAACCTGCTCATGCTCGGAGCGGTGCGCGAGTGGGACGTGCCAGCCGAGTCGCTAGACCTTGTTGAGCGCTTCGACGAAGTGGGTTGACTGGGGTGGCGAATAGTTATCTGATTAGGGTCTATAGGTAGGTATGACGCTCTCTTTCGTCTGGGGCATATTGGCCTGGGGGAGAGTGAAAGACGACCACCACGCCAGTCCGTGAGGGATGGTCTAGGCCCCGATGTCGTTTCCGGCGCGGGGCTTTCGCTTGCTTCACCAACCATGGCGGTTCCTCATGACGCGCGACAGACTGCCCGCCAGACGGTTGGCAGAGACAATCGGTTTCGACCACATCACACCGACGCTCGCCACCATGCCCCTCGTTGCCACGCTAGGATTCTACGAGGACGGCCGGATCGGCGAGGTATTCCTTTACGCGCGCAAGGACGGGACCGATCTCGACACGTCGCTCAAGGACTCAGCCATCCTGCTCAGCTTTGCCCTGCAGCACGGCGCCACCGTCGAGGGCATGCAGGGCGCGATGACACGGAACGCCAAGGGCGAACCCGAGGGTGCGATGGGACGGCTGCTCGACCTCATCGCGAGGGATGTCATGACCTCCGCCGAGGCCCAATGAGCCACCTAGCACCATTCCCGTATTTCGGCGGCAAGCGTTCCGCCGCTGCGGATGTGTGGGAGCGGCTCGGCTCGCCGAAGCAATATATCGAGCCATTCTGCGGCTCGGCGGCGGTCCTGTTGGCCGCACCGGCCCCGGCCTCGCTTGAGGTCATCAACGACGGCAGCGGATTTATCGCCAACTTCTGGCGGGCGGTAAGGCACCAGTCCGATGTGGTGGCCTCATGGGCGGATTATCCCGTGAGTCATATCGACCTCGGAGCGCGGCATATCTGGCTGATGGAGCAGCGCGCCCGTGTCGGCGAGTCCCTGCACGACCCGGACTGGCCCGGCGATGCCAAGGTGGCGGGCTGGTGGCTGTGGGGGCAATGCTGCTGGATAGGGTCGGGCTGGTGCGATTGGGACAAGGCCGGGCAGGTCCCGCACGCCAGCAACGCCGGGAGGGGCGTACAGGCGATTGGGCAGGTCCCGCACGCCAGCAACGCCGGGAGGGAATTGCTCACGTCAGCGGGCCGCACAGCGCACCGGTGGCTTGCTCAACTCGCAGACCGGCTTGAGCGGGTTCGCGTCGTTCATGGCGACTGGTCCCGCTGCCTCAACAGCCATTACGGCGGCAAAAACACGGCTGTCTTTCTCGACCCGCCGTATCGCGCCTATGAAAAGGTTTACGGCGTAGCGACGCCAGTTGCCGACGCTGTAGCGGCATGGGCGCGGGACAACGCCGACCTTCGCATCGCGATCTGCGGCCACGTCGGCGATTACGACATGCCCGGCTGGGACGCGGTGCAGTGGAAACGTGGCCGGCTCACGTATGGCGGCGCCAAGACCACCGACAAGGAATGCGTCTGGTATTCGCCACCGTGTCTCAATGTTGATGCCGATCACGATATGTTTGAGGCAGCACAATCATGGGCGTGATGCAAGCTCGCAACCAGCGCAGCGCTCAGGCCCAAGCCTACCGCGCCTGGTACAAGACTAAGGCATGGCGCTGGGCGAGGAGCCTACAGCTAAGCAAGCAGCCGCTATGCGAGCGCCACTTGGCCAGGGGTGAGACCGTAGCGGCCACAACGGTCAATCACCGCACCCCCCATAGGGGCAATTGGCAGCTGTTCATCGACCCGGACAATTTGCAGAGCGTGTGCAAGCCCTGCCATGACGGTGAGATTCAATCCGAAGAGCGCCTAGGCTACGCTAAGACCATAGGGCTAGATGGCTGGCCTACAGACCCCCTGCACCCCGCTAACAGAGACACAAGGACAGTGATGCACCGCAATGAAACTAACCGGTAGGGGGGTAGTCAAAATCTCTACAGCTTTGGCTGAAGGACC
>Ga0163150_10006979_pt1 | contig 13536 bp, 10 predicted proteins | sample OliLakLV19P2IB_FD_148628 | JGI IMG/M metagenome (GOLD analysis project Ga0163150, IMG submission 148628) | Freshwater microbial mat bacterial communities from Lake Vanda, McMurdo Dry Valleys, Antarctica - Oligotrophic Lake LV.19.P2.IB | ecosystem: Environmental > Aquatic > Freshwater > Lake >...
GCCTCACCCCCGGCCTCACCCCCGGCCTCACCCTCGGCCTCGCCTGCCGCGTCGCGAACGCCCGTGCCGCCCAGTCATTCCGCCGTGCTCGACGAACCGCTCCGCCTGCTGCTGGGCGAGTTCTACGATCTGCTCGCCCGCGGCGAAGTCGACCGGGCCTACGAACTCCTCGTACGCGACTCCCCCATCGCCGGCAAGAAACAGGAAATGGACGACCTGAAAACCAAGACCCGCGAGGCGATCCGCCTTTTCGGCGGGATCAAGGGCCACGAGATCCTCGGCGTCGAGCCGGTCGGAACCCGCCTGGCACGCGTCACCGGTCTCTCCCTCGGCGAGGGATTCCCGCTGCGCTGGCGCTTCTATTACTATCGACCCCAGGAAACGTGGCGCCTCATCGACATCCGCGTCGACGACAGCCTTCCCCAACTGTTCGACGAACGCCGCGAGAACGGCACCACGGAACGGTGAGCGCCCCCCCCCGCCCGGGCCTGGTCCCGCGGGCGCTCGCTTTCGTCCGATTCTCGCACACCCTCTTCGCCCTGCCGTTCGCGTTGGGTGCGCTGTTCGTGGCGACCCGCGGGTGGCCCGGGCTGCGGTTGCTCGGGCTCGTGGTTCTGGCCATGGTCTGCGCACGAACTGCCGCCATGTGTTTCAACCGGATCGCCGATTGGGACATCGACCGGCGCAACCCGCGCACGTCCGGACGGCACCGGCTCCTTTCAAAACCGGCCGCCTGGGCGCTGTTCACCGCTTCGGCTGTCGCGTTCGTTTTCGTTTCCGGAATGATCAACCGCACCTGCCTGTGGCTGAGCCCCGTCGCCCTGTTCCTCGTCTGTTTCTACTCGCTCACCAAACGCTTCACGCACGCCTCCCATTTCTTCCTCGGGCTCGCCCTGGCGGCGTCGCCGGCCGCAGCCTGGATCGCCGCGACCGGCCACCTCGGCATCCCCGCGCTGCCCCTTGCGCTCGGCGTGCTGGTCTGGGTCGCCGGGTTCGATCTCATCTATGCGGCCCAGGACGCGGAGTTCGACCGGCGGGAGGGACTCCACTCGATGGTCGTCGCCTTGGGAACCGGGCCGGCGCTGCGACTCGCTGGGGTGCTGCATCTTGGCGCTTTCGGATGCCTTGCGACCTTCGGCGCGCTGGCCCGGCTCGGCCCCGCCTATTGGGTTGCCCTCGGCGGAATCGCGGTTGCGCTCGTGGTCGAACACCGGATCGTCGCCCGTCTCGATCCGGCCCGCCCCGACGCCGGGAAAATCCAGAACGCATTCTTCGTGAGCAACGCCGTGGTCGGTTTCCTGTTCCTGGCGGGAAGCATCGCAGGAGCCCTTCGTTGAGCGGTCGGATCATGAAGCCCATTCGCTACCGCGATCGCCGCACCGGCCGGACGGAGACCGAACCCGTCTACGGGGAGAACTGGATTCGTTTCCTCTACGAGCATCCGCTCGGTGCCCTTCCCCTCCACGTGTTTGCGCGCCGGGCGTTCTTCTCGCGCTGGTATGGAGGGCGCATGGATCACCCGCACAGTGCCAGCCTGGTCGCGCCGTTCATCGCACGCTACGGGCTCGATGTTTCGGAGTTTGCGGATCCACCCGGCTCATTCGCCAGTTTCAACGACTTTTTCGCGCGAAAACTCCTTCCAGAAGCCCGCCCGATCTCCCGATCCGACGCGGTGCTTCCCGCGGATGGACGCCATCTGGGCTTCGCTCGCGCCGCCGATGCCGACGGCTATTTCGTCAAGGGTCACCCGTTCGACCTGGCCCGGTTGCTCGGCGATTCGACGACCGCCGCATCCCTGCACGACGGCGCGCTGCTGCTCTCCCGCCTCTGCCCAACCGATTATCATCGGTTTCATTTCCCCGTGTCCGGCCTGCCCTCGGCCGTCCGCCATCTGCCCGGCCCGCTTTTTTCGGTCAGCCCCATCGCGCTCGCCCGCCGGCCGTCCATCCTGTTCGAGAATCGGCGCGCCGTGATCGAGATCGACTCCACCACGCTGGGGAGCGTCACCGTTGTTCTCATCGGCGCCACTTGCGTCGGCACGATCCACACCACCTACACCCCGGGGAACCGGGTGGAACGGGGCGACGAGCTCGGCACTTTTCTGTTTGGGGGGTCCGCCATGGCGACCCTGTTCGAGCCGGGCCGCATCCGGCTCGCGGACGATCTGCTTGCGAGCACGGGCGACCGGTTCGAACTCTACGCCCGCATGGGTGAGCCGCTCGGAATGGCCCGCTGAACCTCCCCGCGTCGAACTGCCGCTGGCCAAGTGCACCGCCACCCCATACAAAACACCGCATGCAAATGAGTCCGGGCCCCCAATCCATCCACTTTCTCGGCATCTGCGGCACCGCCATGGGCTCGGTCGCGGCGGCACTTCATGAGCGGGGTTGGAAAGTCACGGGCTCGGACGAAAACGTCTATGCCCCGATGTCCGATTTTCTTGCCGCCCGGGGAATTCCGATCCGGCATCCCTTCGGCCCGGACAACATCCCCGCGGAGACCGATCTGGTGGTGATTGGCAATGCGGTGAAGCGCGGCAATCCCGAGGTGGAAGCGGTGCTCGAGCGCAAACTCTGGTATGTCTCGTTGCCGGAGGCGCTCAAGCAATTCTTCCTGCGCGGCCGCCACAATCTGGTGGTCACGGGCACCCACGGCAAAACCACCACCACGTCGCTGCTTGCGCACATCCTCCGCCGGGGCGGCCTCGATCCCTCGTTCATGATCGGCGGCATCCCGAACGACCTCGGCCAGGGCGCGCTGCTGAACGACTCGAACTATTTCGTCATCGAGGGCGACGAATACGACACCGCGTTCTTCGACAAGCGTTCGAAGTTTCTTCATTATCTCCCCGAACTGGTGATCGTGAACAATGTCGAGTTCGACCACGCCGATATCTTCCGCGACCTGGACGAGATCAAAACCAGCTTCCGCCGCCTGCTCCACATCGTGCCCGGCAACGGGATGGTGCTGATCAATGCCGACGACCCCAACAGCATCGAGGTCGCCAGCACCTGCCTGGCGCCGATTGTCGAGGTCGGTTTCAGCGAGAACGCCGCGAATGTCATCCGGGACGCCCACACCACGCCGGACGGGGGGTCGTTCGAACTGTTCGGCACCCGCTTCCAACTTCCACTGTCGGGCGAGTTCAATATCCGCAACGCCGCCATGGCCGCGTCCGCCGCCCGATTTTACGGCGTGCCACTCGACACCATCCGCGATGCCCTGGCCGCGTTCCAGGGCGTCCGTCGCCGACAGGAAGTGCGGGGCGAAGCCCGCGGGGTGCGGGTGATCGATGATTTCGGACATCACCCCACCGCCATCGCCCACACCCTCGTCGGCCTCCGCCACAAATACCCGGACGGCAAACTCTGGGCCGTGTTCGAACCGCGCTCGAACACCACGCGCCGCGCGGTGTTCCAACATACGCTGCCCGACGCATTCGCCGCCGCCGACGGCGTGATTCTTTCCCGCGTCGCGCGGCTTGAGCAAATCCCCGAGGGCGAACGCCTCAAGCCGGAGGTGGTCGTCGAGGCGATCCGCGTCTCCGGAAAACCCGCCTTCTACGAGGCCGACACCGAGGCCATTCTCGGCCGGATCGGCGGACTGGCAACCCCGGGTGATACGGTGGTGATTTTTAGCAACGGCGGGTTCGACAACATCCACAACCGGTTGCTCGAATCCCTCCGTGCCCGCGCGTGACGATGGATCGGTCGCACGACTACAACCATCTCGCGGCACGGTGGGGCAGGGTCGCGCGCCGGTCCGGGCTGGCGCTGCGGTCGATTGCCGAGACCGACAGCCACCCCGTGACCGCGCTTGTCTCACCGGCCCTGGGCCGCACGGGGGGTATCTACCTGTCTGCGGGGATCCACGGTGACGAACCGGCCGCACCCCAGGCCTTGCTGGCGTGGGCGGAGAAGCACGCCGACGGACTGGCCGCCCTTCCCCTCCTGCTGCTGCCCTGCCTGAACCCGTGGGGACTGGGTCACAATCGCCGGTCCGACGCCGCCGGACGCGACCTCAACCGCGACTGGCACCGCGGATGCCACCCCACCATCCGCGCGGTCCGCCACCTGACCGCCCGCCGCCGATTCTCCATCGCGCTCTGCCTGCATGAGGATTACGACGCCGAAGGCCTCTACGTGTACGAACCCCGCCGCGGATCGCGGCTTTGGGGGCCGCACCTGCTCGACGCAGGAACCCGGCACCTCCCGGTCGACCCCCGCGCCTGGATCGAGGGACGCAAAGTCTCCCGGCCCGGCCTCATCGCCCGCCGCGTCGCGCGGGCCCAGTTCCGCGGCATGGGATTGCCCGAGGCGGTCTGGCTCCACCTCGAACGTGCCGATCGTACCTTCACCATCGAGACCCCGTCGGAAGCCGCCCTGCGCGACCGTGTGGCCTGTCAGGTGGCCGTGATTGAGGAGACGCTGCGGTTGCAGGCCGCCGAGGGCGGCCAACGCTGACCCGGCGACCCGGGGTCACCAGATCACCGGAACGAGGCCCGACCGCGCAATCGCTGCGTCCTTGGTGAGCAGGGCCAACCGATGCGCCCTGGCACATGCCACGATCACGCGGTCAAACGGGTCGCCTTGGGTCAAAACGAGCTCCACCGCATCGCCCGCAATTTCCGCATCCACCGGAAGCACCCGGAACTTGGAACTGAGCTCCCTCAAAAACCCTTCGGCGGAACCGGCGATGCGGACCCGGCCCTTCTTCAAGAGCATGGCGATCTCCAGCAGGGAGATGTCGGAGATCGCCAGATCCCCCTCACCCGCCCGCGAAATGAATGCGCGCGCCTTTTTGCCGAGGGACGCGGGGGCGGCCACGCACCAAAGGATGGCATGCGTGTCGAGCAGCGCCGTCACAGCGAAGGCTTCCAATCGGAACCCGGGGATGTCGGCCCGACGATCCTGGTGTCGAGGTGCAGCACGCGGCCCTTCAGCGAGCCGAGCAACGCGGACCCGGAAGGGCGCTGGGCGGTGATGGTGAGGTTCCCCTCGCGCGTTTCCACGATCACCACCTCGCCGGCGAGCGCTGCACGGCGGACCTTCGGGAAGTCACGCAGGAGGGTGCTGACGTTGGTGCGCATGTCTGATTATTTGTCAGATATCGCTCCGATGTCAAGAAGGCGAGCGGCAACGAGGCGGCCCAGGAGCGGCGGCTTCAGTCTCCGGGAATCACTCGTTGGAAGGAGCAGTCGGAGGGCCTCCAGTGCCTGCCATGCAGCCCGGGAGAACGTTGCTCCCGTTGGCACAAGCCCACCGGCGAGCCGATCCTTCACCCACTTCAGACCGGGACGGGCTCGGGCGTTGCCGGGGCGCCGGCCCGCCTCTCCCCGCCCAACCGCTCAAGATACAGGTAAAGCACCGGGGTGAGATAGAGCGTCACCAATTGCGAAATCACCAGCCCGCCCACGACGGCGAGCCCGAGTGGTTGCCGGACATCCCCGCCGGCGCCATACCCGAGCGCAATCGGCAGCGTGCCCATCAGCGCGGCGAACGTGGTCATCATGATTGGGCGAAACCGCACCAGACAGGCTTCGAGGATCGCCTCACCCGGCGGGAGACCGCGGACGCGCTGTGCATCGAGTGCGAAGTCGATCATCATGATGGCGTTCTTCTTCACGATGCCGATCAGGAGCAGCAAGCCGACGAACCCGTACACGTTCAGTTCCTTGCCGAAGATCGCCAGCGTGAGCAGGGCGCCGAACGCAGCGGAGGGGAGCCCGGACAGAATGGTGATCGGATGAATGAAACTTTCGTAGAGAATGCCGAGCACGATGTAGATGACCACGATCGCCATCAACAGGAGCAGGCCCAGCCCGCGCAACGAGCTTTGAAAGGCCTGCGCGGTGCCCTGGAACTGGGTGCTGAGGTCGCCCGGCAACTCCTCCCGCGCGAGGCGCTCGATGACCGGCACCACGTCACCGAGCGAGACTCCTTTCGCGAGATCGAACGACAACGTGACCGCAGGCAATTGACCCAGATGCTGCACGGTGAGCGGTCCGACCGAAGAACGGAAATCCGCAAGCGCGCTGAGCGGCACGAGCCGGCCATCGTCCGCCCGGATGTGCAGGCGGGCGAGATCGGAGGGTTCCCGCTTGAACGCGTCCGCCGCCTCGATGATCACGCGATACTGGTCGGTCGGCGTGTAGATCGTCGAGATCTGCCGCTGTCCATAGACCGCCCCGAGCGCCCGCTCAATCGAGGTCGCGCTGACCCCCAGCGCCGCGGCCTGGTCGCGCCGGATGTCCACCAACACCTGGGGGTTGGAGATCTGCATGTCGGTCGTCACATCAATGATTCCCGACACCCCGCGCAGCTTCCCCTCGAACTCGGCCGCGACGGCATAGAGCCGGTCCAACTCCGGACCAAACAACGTGAATTGATACAGGCTTTTGGTCAGCGTGCCGCCGATTCGGATCGAGGGCGGATTCTGCACAAAGACCTTCAGGCCCGCGATCCCGGAGAGATCCCTGCGCAACGAAGCGACCACCTGATCCACGTGGGGTCGTTGTCCGCGCGCCTTGAGGCTGAGGAACAGGCGGCCGGTGTTCGCGCCTGCCTGAAAGGAGCCGCCGCTCCCGATCCGGGACATGAATCGATCCACCGCAGGGTTCTTTGCCACCACGGCCGCCGCCTGCTGCTGGAGCACGACCATCCGGTCGAACGCCACCCCCTGCTCCGCTTCGGTCGCGATAATCACCCTTCCGGTGTCCTCATTCGGAAGGAACCCCTTGGACGCCCGCCCGAACATCCAGATCGTGAGCCCCGCCATCGCCAGCGCCCCGAGCGACACGACGAGGTGATGCTTGATGCCGAGCCGGAGGGTGCGTTCGTAGGCGTGGAGGGTTCCCTGGAACACGCGTTCGATGGCATTGAACAGCCGCCCGTGCGGTGCGCCGCCCGCCCCATGCCCCGCATTCGCCTTCAAAAACCGACTGCAGAGCATCGGGGTGAGCGAGAGTGACACCACCCCGGAGACCAGGATCGCCACGGCAATGCTCACCGCAAACTCGTTGAGCAATCGCCCGAGAATCCCGCCCATGAACACCACCGGAATGAACACCGCGGCAAGCGACAGCGTCATCGAGAGCACGGTGAACCCGATCTCCCGCCCGCCCTTCAGCGCCGCCTGCATCGGAGACTCCCCCTTCTCCAAATGGCGCACGATGTTCTCCAGCACCACGATGGCGTCATCGACCACAAAACCAACCGCCAGGATCATGGCCAACAGCGAGAAATTGTTCACGCTGAACCCGAGCAAATACATCACCCCGAACGTGCCGATGATCGAAAGCGGGATGGCCGCGCTGGGAATCAGCGTGGCGCGCACATTGCGCAGGAAGATGAAAATGACCAGCACGACGAGGGCGACGGCGAGCACGAGCGTGAACTGGACGTCGTGGATCGATTCGCGGATCGATTGGGATCGGTCGTAGAGAATGTCGAGCTTCAGCCCGCCCGGAAGCTGGGCCTGAAACGTCGGGAGCAACGCACGCACGCGGTCGGTCACCTCCACCGTGTTGGCCCCGGGCTGCCGCTGCACCGCAAGCACCACGCCGCGCCGGTCGTTGTACCATCCGAGACTCCGGTCGTTCTCCACGCCATCGATCACGGTCGCCACATCCCCCAGCCGGACCGGGGCCCCGTTTCGATACGCCACGATTACGCGGCCGAAATCCGCCGCACGGAAAAGCTGCCCGGTCGCCTCCACCGTGCGCGACTTGGCCCCTGTATCCAATTCGCCGGTCGGTTCGTTCGAGTTCGCACCCCGTACCGCCCCCTCAATCTCGTCGACCCCGATCCCGCGCGCCGCCAGTTCACGGGGATCCACCTTCACCCGGACCGCGAACTTCTGCGACCCGTAGATCTCCACCTGGGCAACGCCGGGCAGGCTCGACAGCCGCTGACCGATCAGCGTTTCGGCCAGTTCGTTGACCTTGGTCAGCGGCAGCGATTCCGAGTGGGCCGCCAAAATCAACACCGGTTGATCGGCCGGGTTGACCTTCCGGAACGAGGGGGGCGACGGCATGTCGGACGGCAGATTTCGCTGGGCCTGGGAGATCGCCGCCTGCACATCCTGCGCCGCCGCATCGATGTTGCGCGACAAGGCGAACTGCAACGTCACGCTCGTGGACCCGGTCAGGCTCGACGAGGTCATCGATTCCACGCCGGCAATCGTGGAGAACTGCTTCTCGAGCGGGGTCGCCACCGCGGAGGCCATCGTCTCCGGACCCGCGCCCGGCAGGCCGGCGGACACCGTGATCGTGGGGAAATCGACGTTCGGCAGATCGTTCACCGGCAATTGCCGGTAAGCCATTGACCCGAAAACCAACAGCGCCACCATGACCAGCGTGGTCATGACCGGGCGCCGCACAAACGGATCGGTGATGCTCATTGCTTGACCATCACCCTGCCGCCGGGAGTCACGCGCAACTGGCCGGAAGTGACGACCTGATCGCCCGCTTCGAGGCCCTCGGCGATCACGGCAGAATCGCCCCGGACCCGTTCCACTTTGATGGGCCGCATTTGCGCAACGCCATCGCGGACGACGAACACTTTCGGGCCGGCCTGTCCTTCGATCACCGCCGTGGCGGGGACGGTCAGCTCGCCTTCCCCCTCCGAAAGCCTCAAGAGCACGTCGAGAAACTGGCCGGGCCAAAGCGATCCGTCGGCATTCTCGAACCGGGCCTTGAGCAGAACCCTGCCGGATTGACGGTCGATCGCGTTGTCCACGAACACGACATTGCCGGTCGCGATGGGACGATCCGCCACCGGATCGGAGACTTCCACCGAGAGCGGACCCTCCGACGTCCGCTTGCGCAGATCCGGGAGAGTCCCCTCCGGCAACGCGAACGCCACCTCGATCGGCCGCATCTGGTTGATCACCACGAGCACGTCGCCGTTCGCCTGGACAATGTTGCCGCGTTTGACCAGGGCCGCGCCCGCCCGGCCATCGATGGGCGACACCACCGTGCTCCATTCGCGCGCCAAACGGGTCTCCTCGACATCCGCCTCGCGTGCGGCCCGCTGCGCCTGCTGCGACTCGGCCGCGGAAATGATCTGGTCGAACTGCTCGCCGGAAGCCGCCCCTTTTGTTTTCAACTCGGTATACCGGCGGGCCTGGTCGTCCGCGTTCGCCGCCTGCGCCCGTGCAATCGCGAGATTGGCCTCCGCTCGCTTCAGCGCCGCGTCGTAAGGGCGCGGATCGAGTCGAAAAAGCTCCTGCCCCGCCCGGACATCCGCCCCATCCTGAAACAACACCTCCAAAATCTCGCCCCCGACCTTCGGCCGGATCCGCACGCTGGCGACCGATTCCGCGGTGCCGATCGCCGAAAGCTCCAGCGGAACGGCGCGCCGCTCGACCGTCGCCACCTCCACCGGGGCCGGCGGCGGCGCCCCGGGTGCCTTGGGCGCCGGCTTGCCGCATCCGGCAAGCCCGACCCAGGCACCGCACAGCACCAGCCTCAGCATCCAGGGACCGAGAATTAAAAATGCGCAGTCCGAAGACACGGGGGAACGCGACTTCAACCCGCCCGCCTTGTCAACCGGGAACGCATCGCCCCGGCATGGACGGGCGTGCCGTTTGCTCAGATCGGGCAGAGCCGGCGCCTATGGAGTCTCATCGCGCAGCCTTCGGCGACTGAAGTCCCCGCTCCTCCGGAGCCCCGCTTTGCCGAAGGCCCTGGGACTGCGGGGGTTCCTCCACCGCTTTGCACGCCTGGTGCGGAATCCCGTTTGCTCGGATCAGCGGACGCGGCCCCGGCCTGGCCCGGCGGAGCGTCTCTCGATGGGCCACCCCACCAGGGCAAGGAATCCGATCCGTGACGGACCAAGGACTATGGGACTGTTGCTTTTGGATGTTACACCTTGGATCGCATCTCCCCGGGAGAAGCCCCATACACCTTCCGAAACACCCGGTGGAACTGCGAGAGCGACTGAAAGCCGGATTCGTAGGCGATTTCGGAGACGCACTTGCCCGAGTGGATCAGCAGCGACCTGGCACGCTCGATGCGGACTTGGGTTAAATACTCGCGGAAAGTCAGACCGGTGGCGTGATGAAACAGCCTGGATAGATGCCCTTCGCTGACGCTGCAATGACTCGCCACATCGACAAGGTTGATATCGTCCACCAAGGCATGGGCACGGATATAGCCACAGGCCTTGATGACAGAGGGCGGCATCGCCGCCTCGGGATTCACCAGTTGGTCGGTGATCTTCAATGCGATTTGCTTGGCGGCGAGCTGGACGATTCTTTTGAGGGCTCCCAAGGCTTCCGCAGGCACGACGGGCGTTTGGGACAGCCGAGTTTCCATGTCCTGATCGTCGATCTCGATCCCATTTTTCTTCAATAGGTGCCGTGCCTTTTGAATCGTCTGCTGGTTGGGAGGCATCGGAACGGTCCCGCCAAACATGAAAAAGCCCGCCTTGATTCCGCTGATGTTCAGAGGAATCGCCACCTCGCTGAGGCCCGCATCGCAGAGTGTGCAGGACGAATGATCACTCGCATGGCCAAGCAGCGCGTGCCGGCAGCGGGCACACATCGCCTGTCCCGCCTCGGACGCGTTCATCGCGGCACACAGCGGCAATGGGTCCCGCAGCAGGTCGTCGCCGAGGCCCAATTCATCCACAAATGCCAGCTTCATTCCGCTCAAGAGTTCGAAATCGCGCTGAAATTCCAGCAATTCAGGGAGCTCCCTGAACTTCTGATAAAGCGCTCTGCGAATGATCCGTGGCATCGATCTGCGGAGATCCTACCACGCATCGTATTCGCTGACATCAGAAAACGCGTCAAAGACCATGGCAACTGCGACGCAGAAGCCGAATATCCACCCTATTTTTTGCTTTGTGGACCCAACGACCGCCCCAATCCGCTTTAATCACACCGCTCCGAGCGACGGCCACCAATCGTTCGCCGCGAATGAGGCCCCCCTTCTCCCGCCCGCACATTCGTCCATCGGCTCGTTCAACGGCGTTCACCCCCATGGGCGACTTCCTGGCACTTCCAGCCGGATCCTGTCCCGCAAAACCAAGCTCATCTGCACGCTCGGCCCGGCCACGGAATCCGAGGAAATGATCGGCAAGCTCATGGATGCCGGAACCGACGTGTTCCGCATCAACATGAGCCATGCCAAACACACATGGGCCGCTGAATTGGTGAAAAAAGTCCGTCGCCAAGCCCAACAACGGAACGCCTACATTGCCGTTCTCTTCGACCTTGCCGGACCATCCATCCGCACCGGAGACCTGCCGGAGCCATTCTCTTTGGCAGAAGGCGACGTGGTCGAATTCCGCAAAAAGGGCACTGACGCCTCCGTAGAAAAATCCACCACCGTCAACTATGACGGCCTGATGGGTGACGTGACAGTGGGCAATACCCTGGTGGTGGACAACGGCGCGCTCCTCATGCGTATCGACACGGTGGAAGCCGACCACATCCTCTGCAATGTGAGGACGCCCGGCACGATGGGATCCCGCCGCCACATCAATCTTCCCGGAGTGCGGCTGAATCTCCCCGCGCTAACCACAAAAGACCACATGGATCTTGCCCTTGCCGTCGAGTGTGAGGCGGACTACATCGCCGGCTCGTTTGTCAGGGATGCGGCGCACGTAAGAGAACTCCGGGATGCGATGAAGGCGCTGAATGGCGACGCCCAGGTCATCGCGAAAATCGAAGATCAGGAGGCGATCCGAAACCTTGATGCCATCATCGGCGAGGCGGATGTCATCATGATCGCACGCGGAGATCTTGGCACCGAAGTCGAGTTTGAGGAACTCCCGCTTCTCCAACGCCGGATCGTCAAACGCTGCCACGAACTCGCCACCCGCGTGATCGTCGCCACCCAACTCCTCGAATCGATGATTCTCAACCCCACGCCCACACGGGCCGAGGTGACGGACGCCATGAACGCCGCCTACGAGGAAGCGGACGCTCTCATGCTTTCCGGTGAAACCTCCATCGGTCGCTACCCCGAACGCTGCGTCGAGGCACTGGTCCGGATTTCCGCTCGCATTGAGCGCTCCGGCGGCCAAGGGTTCGGTCAAGGAGTTCTGCTGCGTGAAGAACGCCAGAAAATCGCCAGGGCCGCCGTAAACCTCGTGGATTCCCTGCCGGACGCCTTGCTTGTCGTGCTCACCCGCCGCGGGGTGCTTGCCAACCAAGTGGCCATGCTCCGTCCTTTTACTTCCGGTTTCTACGCGGTCACGCCGGAGGAAAGTGTCTGCCGAAAATTGGCACTCACCCGCGGTGTGCGCGCCATCAAACTGGCGTTTTCCTCGGGTATTGAGGAAACGATCCAGCTTGTCACCGAGGAACTGCTCAAGCAAGAACTCATCCGTAACGGCACCCCGATTGTGATTGTCTCGGACATCCTATCGGACCACTTCGCGGCGAACTCGATTCTGCTTCATCATGCTTAACGCAAATGTCATACGACTTCTCCGCAACGATTGACTACTGACACTGCCCCAGCGGAACGCATCGTTGTTTGATCTCGCGAGAATGTCACTGCCGTTCAACCCAGACGCGCATCCAATGACATCATATAACGCGCATCATACCATGGAAACCGCGACGCGGGAGTCGAAAATACAGCTAATTCTTCCCTCGTGAACTCCACCACAGCCCCAATCCGCTTCAATAACACCGCTTTGAGGGATGGCCACCAATCGCTCGCCGCGACGCGAATGACCACGGCCCAGATGCTCCCAGTGGCCCCGCTGCTCGACCGTGCGGGTTTCGCCGGACTCGAAACCTGGGGCGGAGCCACCATCGACTCCTGCCTCCGCTTCCTCGGCGAGAACCCGTTCGACCGCCTCCGCGCCCTCAAGAATGCCGCCCCGAGCACCCCGCAACTCATGTTGCTTCGCGGTCAGAACATCGTGCAATACACTGCATTTCCCGATGACGTCGTCGAGGCTTTCATCAATTGCACCTCTGACGCCGGCTGCGACATCTTCCGGATTTTCGATGCTCTGAACGATCCGGAAAATCTCCGCACCGCCGTTCGCTGCGTCATTGCCAGCGGACGCCACGCACGGGGGGAAATCTGCTACACGCAGAGCCCGGTCCACACGCCGGAGAAGTTTATCGCCTTCGGTCGCGAACTCGCGGAAATGGGTTGTCATTCCGTTGCCATCAAAGACATGTCCGGTGTTCTTCCGCCCGTGGTGGCCGCAAAACTTGTGCGTGGATTGAAAAAGGCGACTGGCCTTGGCGTCACGGTCCACAGCCACGACACGGCGGGTTTGGCGGCAGCCACCTACCTGGCCGCCATCGACGCCGGCGCGGAGGCGGTGGAAACCTCCATTGCTCCCTTCGCCAATGGGACCGCCCAGCCGGATACCGCCCGCATGCTGGCACTGCTCGCCGACCACCCGCGCCGCCCGAATCATTTCGATTCGGAACTGCTGATGGAAATCCGCGAATACCTCGAAGGTGTGTATGCCGAGCTCAGCGAGTTCACCAGCCCGGCCAACGAGCGAACGGACGCCGACATCCTGGTCTATCAGGTCCCCGGTGGTATGCTCAGCA
>Ga0163150_10006980_pt1 | contig 13535 bp, 15 predicted proteins | sample OliLakLV19P2IB_FD_148628 | JGI IMG/M metagenome (GOLD analysis project Ga0163150, IMG submission 148628) | Freshwater microbial mat bacterial communities from Lake Vanda, McMurdo Dry Valleys, Antarctica - Oligotrophic Lake LV.19.P2.IB | ecosystem: Environmental > Aquatic > Freshwater > Lake >...
CTCAACTGCCTATGCGCTCGCGTCAGCTGGTCGCGTTCCTGCTCCGTCAGGTCAGCCACTTGGCGAACGGGATCGACAGCCGACGTCATGAGACGAAGGCTACCCGCTGATCGCGGTTCGAGGATCGGCGCACAACTTTTAGCGGTGGAGGTGAAGGGACTTGAACCCTCGACTTCTACGTTGCGAACGTAGCGCTCTACCGGGCTGAGCTACACCCCCGAAGGAACACGAACAATAGTCGCTACGCGAGAATTCGCAGTTCAGAAGCACGGATACCGGCGGGTGCCATTGGCGCAGAACGAACTCATCCCGAGACAGTTGAGGAGTCGTGACCCAGCCGGCAGTCATCGATGCGCTCGTGTGCGCTCGATCTGTTCGTCGAGCGACGCCGAAGTCTCCGCACATCTCGGCAGTTAGGGGCGGCGAACGCCCTGACAATCACCTTCAGCAAGAAAGCCCATGGAGCGAGACGCCATAGAACAACCGGCCGCTCGGACCCACGTTCGCCCGACAAAATGGGCTGGGGTCGGACTGCGAGGCGGTTAACTTTTGCGGCGATGAGGGTGCCCGACCGTTGCTTGACGGATCTGCGGGAGCGGGGCTATCTGGCGTTCGAAGGCTTCCTCGACGCTGACGAGCTGGCGGCGGCCGAGAAAGCTTTGTGGCTGCACTACCCGCGGCCCGAGGAGTACTTCGCCGACCCGGCCGCTCATGCCTGGCTGGCAACCGACCAGTGGGCCGGCATCGTCGGCGGACCGTGGCGATCGTGGAACCTGAACCGACTGGCCTTCCACCCCGACCTGCTCGACCTGGCCGAGCGCTTCCTCGGTTCGGCCGACCTGCGGCTCTATGAGGCGGAGCTGTGGGCCAAGTACGCCGGGGCCGTCGACTACGAACAGCGCCACCACCGCGATTTCGTCAACCACAGCCTCGTCGTGCCCAAGCGCTCCCAGCCGGCCACGCAGATGCTGAGCTGGATCCTCCTGTCAGACGTAGGCGAGGAGGATGGCCCTACCAAGGTCGTTCCGTTGTCTGTCGGGGAGAGCGTCCCGTACTGGCCGGTCCCTGGGGATCACGACATCACGAACTACCTCCCCGCGGGGATGTTCGCCGAGGAGGAGGTCTCGATGACAGGTCCGGCGGGAACCCTGTTCGCTTTTCGGTCCGACGTACTTCACCGTGGGTCGCGCATGACCGCCGAACGATCAACCCGCTTTGCGCTCCTCGCCGACTACGACGTGTGGGGACCGCGCTGGACCGGCCGAGTCGCCTGGGCCGAGCGCGCGACGCGTCGAGACTGGTTCGAGATCGTCGAGCGGGCGTCTCCCCGGGAGCGGTCGGTATTCGGGTTCCCCGCTCCGGGCGACCCGTACTGGGACGAGCAGACCTTGGCCGACACCCAAGCGCGCTACCCCCGAGCCGATCTGGCGCCCTACCGCGAGGAAACCCCGCGCAGCCGCGAGGGCCGCGCATAGGCGCGTGTGCCCGTGAAGCGCGCGGTGTCGTTCCCGGCGCTCCCGACGACCGTGTTCGTTCCCGCGCCGGCGTCGACGGTGAGCTGCACGATGCCGCCGGCAAGGTTCGACGCGTCGATCGAGTCGTCGCCCAGGCCAGGGTCGACCGCGAGCGTGTCGACGTCGGCGGGGCTGCCGCCGATCACGTTGAGCCGCGTTCCCGACTGGGTCGTGGGCGCGGGTCCCGACACCGTCACGGCATCGGAGCCTTCCGAGCCGGTCAGCGAGACGTGGTCCGGATACAGGTCGGGGTTGCTGTTCGAAACCTGGAGTTCGACGTTGAACGTGCGCAGACCCTCGGCGGCGACGTCGCCGATGTTGAAGGTGTCTGCGCCGCTGAACGCTCGGTACGAGAGGAACTCGAACTCGTCGATGTCGAGCGTCTCGCCGTTGTCGCTCGCGATGCTCACGCGACCGGCGTTCGGATTGACGTCGACGGTCTCGCCGGCATCGTCGCCGGGGCCGAGATCGATCCAGTCCGTGGCATGCCCGCCGATCACGAAGTCGTTGCTCGCCCCGCCGTTGATCACGGCCGGGCTGGTGCCGCCGCGCAGCACGTCGGCGCCGTCGCCGCCGTCGATGCGCGCGTCGGGAACCGGCGTCGTCCTGCTGAAGGAGATGTGTCCTGGCCGCCGCGTCCGTCGACGGCGACGAGGACGGAACTCCTAAGTTTCTAGCTGTTAGCCACCGGTACTTGTTTCTCCGGTTAACACCTAGTAATCTACGTGTTAGCCGCTTCTGCGGCGCTAACACGGAGGATTCCAGTGATGGACCGGAAGTACCTGACGGTCGAAGAGTGGGAGTCCCAGTTCGGTCGGCAGGTCCGCACCGCCCGGGTCGCCGGCGGCCTCGGCCAGGCCCAGCTCGCCTCCCAGGCGAACGTGTCACTCGCGACCCTCTCGAACCTGGAGCGGGGAAAGGGGTCGACCCTCAAGACGCTCATCGCCGTCGCCCGTGCACTGGGACGGACGGACTGGCTGGCGAGCTTCGCACCCGAAGTGACCATCTCGCCGATGCAGATGCTGCGCGCCAAGCAGCGGGCTTCGAACGCTGATGTCCGGGTGCGAGCGTCGCGCCGAAAGCACCGTGCCTGAGCGATGCCATACCAACCCGTTGACCTGATCGAGGTCCGATGCTGGGGCGCGCGAGTCGGGGCCGTCGCCGTCGATCCAAGCTCGGGCTTCTACGTCTTCGAGTACGAGCCGAGGTGGTCGGCGAGCGGCGTGCAGCTCGCGCCGACCACAATGCCGGTCGACGGTCGGCCGCAACGCTTCGTCTTCCCGAACCTTCCGCCGCTCACGTACCACCGCCTTCCGGCGATGCTCGCGGATTCACTCCCCGACGACTTCGGCAACGCGCTCACCACCGCCTATCTCGCCAACGAGGGTGTGCGGCCCGAAGACATCACGCCACTCGACCGCCTCGCCTATCTCGGCAACCGCGGTATCGGCGCATTGGAGTTCCGTCCGGGGCGCGGACCGCGCACGCGGAAGTCGACAGCGATCCATTTGTCGGAGCTTGTTGTTGCGGCACGCAGTGCGCTTGCGGGCGAGATCACCGGCGAGTCGCGGGCGACGGACGCAATCAAGCGCCTCATCGCCGTCGGGACGTCAGCGGGTGGCGCCCGAGCCAAGGCGGTCGTCGCGCTCAATCCCGTGAACGGCGAACTGCGATCTGGTCAAGTGCCCGCCGACGCGGGCTTCGAACCGTGGCTCTTGAAACTGGATGGTGTCGGTGCTGATCTCGACCTCGGCGGGTCGGGTCACTTCGGCCGGATCGAGTACGCGTACTCGAAGATGGCGGCGGCCGCGGGCATCGAGATGGCCGAGTGCCGCCTGCTGGAAGAGGGGGGCCGCGCGCACTTCATGACGCGGCGCTTCGACCGAACGGCGGACGGAGAGAAGATTCACGTGCAGTCGTTGTGCGCTCTTGCCCACCTCGACTTCAAGCAGATCGGCGTACACGACTACGCACAACTCTTCCTGCAGGTCGAGCAGCTCGGTCTCGGCGCTGACTCCCGTGCGGATGCCTTCCGCCGAATGGTCTTCAACGTTGCCGCAGCCAACTGTGACGATCACTCCAAGAACTTTGCATTCGTCTTGCCCGAGGGCGGCGAGTGGCAGCTGTCGCCCGCGTACGACGTAACCCATGCGTTCGCGCCGCGCAGCGAGTGGACACACGAACATCTGATGGCCGTCAACGGCGTGCGCGCGGCGATCGATCGAGACGATATCGACACTGTCGCCGATCGCTTCGCGGTGCCCGGTGCAACGCGCATCATCGAGCAGGTACTCGACGCAGTCGATGAGTGGCCCCGGCACGCGCAGGATGCCGGCGTACCCGCCGACGTTAGGCAAAGCGTCGCGTCAGACATCGACCTTTGGTCGAAGCCGCTGCACTGAGCTGGCCGGGCGAGGGATGGCCGTCAGTGGAGGACGGCGGCGAACTGGTCGTAGTTGGCCCACCAGCGACGCCGGCGGTCGTAGCGCTCGCGGCCACCGGTCCGGGTCCACATCGCGACGGCGTTCGGGTCACCGGCGTCGACCGCGCGCCGGGCGGCTGCCTCGATACGGGCGATGGCGTCGTTCATGGCGGTGAGCAGCTCTGCCCGGCCGTCCCGGTCCAGTCCGTAGGCGTCGGCCACGAGTCGTAGGCGCGCGGGCCGGTCGGCGGGTCGCCAGCCAAGCTGGGCTTGGTCATCCGGTGCCGTGATCATGCACGAGGACGTTTTCCGACGCTTCCGCGCCGAGCTCAGACCACGACAGCACCCGCCCGCCGGGAAGCTCCGTCGTTTCCGAACGCACGGGCACCCTCTCCAAACCAGCACGGGATGGACTACGGCCACGAGCATGACCGGGCGCACGCCGCGATCGTACGCGTGCGTCACACCAAACGGGCGCTCGCGGCTTCGATCGCCGACTGCAGCCGGGCGCCGACCATGGCGGTGGTGAGGTCGCCGCGGGTGCGTTCGAGCACGGCCCGCAACGCATCGGTCGTGCGGCGCAGGCCGCCGGTGACGCCGTCGGGGTAGTCGATGGTGACGAGCAGCGAGTAGACCTCGTCCATTGCGCCCATGAGCCGCTCGGCGCGGGCCATGGCGCCCGCGCGGAGCTGGTCGAGGAGCTGGCGCCGCAGCTCGCTGGCGGCCTCGGCGAGTCCGTTGCAGTACGCGGCGATGTCGATGCCGAGGTCTTCGGGCGTCGGGAGCGGGTCGTCGCGCACGAGCGCGAGCGTGAGCCACGCTTCTGCGAGTTCCTTTCGTGCGTCGTGGAGCGGACCGTTGTTGCGCACGTCGGGTTGGTTCACCAAGGCGCTGTCGGCTTCGGCAACGTGGGAACGCGCTTCGCTCGCGAGCGTTTCGGCGGAGTCGAACTCGCCGCGGTGCGTCGCGCGAATCGACGCGGCACAGGCTTGGATCGCTTTGCGCGACGCGGCGATCGTGATCTCGCGCGCACCGTGCTTCTCTTCGAACGCGTTCCGTGCTCGCACGCCGAGCGCCGCGATTTCCGAGGCGCGGTCCACGCGTTACGACGAACCCGCGCGCCGCAGCGCGAACTCCGGCGCCGCCGTCTCGTACTCGTACTCGTACTCGTACTGGGGCAGGTAGCGCAGCTTCGCGATGCGTTCTGCATACGAGGAACGCACATACGCCCATGCCAGGAGGTACGCGCCGAGCAGCACGTCGGCGATGATCTGCAACCCCCAGAACACGGTCGCGCCCGTGACGAACGCGAGCAACAACGTGACGGTCACACCGCCGAAGAGCACCCGCAGCACGTCGCGCCGGCGCTTCGCCGCGGAACCGATCGGTGGGAGTCCGGCGCGTTCCGGCGTACCGACGGCGCCGTTCGTGCGGCTCAACACGTCGAGGCGGTTGGTGAAATCACCGATCGAGTCACCCGAGCGCTCAGTGCGGGAGCGAAGGAGCGGCGGCAACAGCACCACGGCCCACAGTCCCGCGAGGATCAGCAACACCACCAAGTGCAAGACCTCTCGACCACCAATCTGCGTCCGACGACGGTAACAACGCGCGGTATCCATGTGGTGGATTACCGGGGAACGTTCCATGTTGGCGCGTCCTGCCGCGGTCGCCAAACTGGCGCGCCGCGAAACGGACGTTGCACGCGAACACCCTGGTCAGCGCGTCAAGAACCGCTCAGAGACCGAAGCGGTCGCCGTCTTCGCCTTTGCGGCGGTAGGTGCCCGAGCGACCACCGGTTTTTTCCCACAGCGTGAGATCACCGATCGTCATCGACTTGTCGATCGACTTGCACATGTCGTAAATCGTGAGCGCGGCGATTGCGCACGCGGTCAGCGCTTCCATCTCGACACCGGTGCGGTCGACCGTGTCGACGTTCGACTCGACTTCGACGTAGGTATCTTCGATACGGAAGTTCACGAGCACCGAGCCGACCAACAGCGGGTGGCACAACGGCAGTAGATTCGGTGTCTGCTTTGCGGCCTGGATGCCCGCAACTCGCGCCACTGCGAGCACGTCGCCCTTGGTGATCGCTCCCGACGCGATCTTCGAGGTCGTGTCGGCTTCCATGTGCACCCGGCAGCGCGCCACCGCCCGCCGGTGCGTCGGCTCCTTGGCCGTCACGTCGACCATGCGGGCCCGTCCGAGCGGGTCGAGGTGTGTGAACTCAGAAGCCATGGCGGGCAAGTGTACGTGCGTTTCGGCAGGTCACGTCCGGGACGCTCCCCGGCTTCGGCCGTCAGCCGCCGATCTGGCTCATCGACCGGCCGGGGCGCACGAAATCGGCCTCGCCGATGCGGTGACCCGCCCACTTCGTACCCACGGCACCCGCGATCGCCGCCGCGAGCCGATCGTCGAGGTCGGCGGCGTCGAGCCCACCCGGCGCGCGCAACTCGGCCCGCAGGTCGAACTCCTCGAGTGCGAACAGGCAGGTCCGGAACTGTCCTTCGGCCGTGATGCGGACCCGATCGCAGTTGTCGCAGAAGGGTTCGGTGACACTGGAGATCACGCCGACGTCGCCCACACCGTCCCGGTAGACATAACGCGCGGCGGGGTCGACGGTGTCGTCGGAGATCTGCTCGAGCGGGAACACGGCGTCGATGCGCTCGATGATCTCGTCCGACGGCACCACCTGGGCCCGGCTCCAGGCGTCCTGGGCGTCGAGGGGCATGAACTCGATGAAGCGCATCCCGACGCCCTTGTCGCGTCCGTAGCGGGCGAGGTCGACGATCTCGGTGTCGTTGACGCCCCGCATCACGACGGCATTCACCTTGACCGGGGCCAGACCGGCGTCGAGGGCGGCGTCGATACCGGCGAGGACCCGGTCGAGTTCGTCGCGGCGGGTCAGGGCGAGAAACGTCTCCCGGCGCAACGAATCGAGCGAGACGTTGACCCGGCGCAAACCCGCTTCTCGCAGGTCGTGGGCCATCTCGCCCAGCTTGGCCCCGTTGGTCGTGAGGGCAAGATCGACATACTCATGGGTCGACTCCACGCTCCGCTCTCCATCGCCGGGCCCCGCAGATTCCGCCGAATTCGCCGAGCTGAGCTGTCGTCTCCCGAGAGGAGCCAGCATTTCGATGAGGCGGGTGATGTGGGCCCGGACCAACGGCTCTCCCCCGGTCAGGCGGATGGCCTCGAAGCCGTAGCGCTCGACACACACCTGGGCGACGCGGGCGATCTCCTCGTAGGTGAGGAGTTCCTCGCGGGGCAGCCAGCGCATGCCCTCTTCGGGCATGCAGTAGGTGCAGCGGAAGTTGCAGCGGTCGGTGATGGAGATCCGCAGGTCTTTCACGCGCCGCTCGAACGGATCGATCAGCGGTACGCAAGTGCGGGTCACGAACTTCAGACTAGGACCTCGGCCAAATTCACGAGGCTCCTGCAGCACGCCGGTCCGTCCTCGTTTGCACGAGTGACCGAACGTGGCCCCGGAGTCGGGTTCGCTCTGACTCGCCACCGGCGCAGCGACCAACTTCAGCCGGCAGTTCAACGTCTCTCCGGGTTGCCCAGTCGCACCAGCCCGGCGCCTAGGACACAGCCACTCGGTGTGCAGCCTCCCGAAGCTGCTGTTCCGCCCGCCCGGCGGTCTTCCTACGTGGCGTGACTGTTGTACCACCTACCGTGAGATCTGACAAGCCCCCTGAAGCGCGAACCGCCGGCGCGTGAACAAGGCCACACTCCCGCCCGAACGCTTGCAACCGCCACTGAGCGCGCGCAGTCTGCAACACAGCGGATTCCTCTCCTGGGCGATTCGCTGCTCAACGAAGAGCATCTAGGCAATGCGGGCGTCGGCAGAGTCCCCCCTTCCGGCGCCCGCTGAGCCGCTGCCAGGACACAGAACCCGCATTTCGCACGGAAGCGAACAAACTCGACCGGTCCCGTCGGGCAACGGCTCCGGTCGCCATGGTGGGGGCGGTGCTGCGGGATCCGGGCGGACCCGCGGCACGCCGCCCGCACACCCCGGCCAACACTCTGCTGCTCGGTCAGCGCTCCGGTTCCAGGAGCAGGACCCGCACTTCTTCGCCGGCCTCGACGCCCTCGCCGTCGGCCAGCAACGCCAGGCCGTTGGCCGCGGCCATGCCCGAGAGCACGTTGCTCGCCTGGAAGCCGGACCGCTCGCAGACGTAGCGGCCGTCCTCGACGCGCACGACGACGCGGTCGAGGTGCAGCTTCCCGTCGGGCCGGCGCTTCAACGCGGAGCTGGCCCGGGCGACGACCTCGGTCCCCATCACGCCCGGGCGGCCCATCATGCGGCGCAGCGCGGGCCGGGCGAACAACTCGAAACTGACGCGCGACGACACCGGGTTACCGGGCAGGCCGAACACGGGAACGCCGCCGAGCACGCCGAACGCGAGCGGCTTGGCCGGCTTGATCGCGACCTGCGCCCACGTGAACTCGCTGCCGGGGCGTTCGCGTGCGAGCCGCTCGAGCGCCACCTTCACGAAGTCGTAGTCGCCGACCGACACCGCGCCGCTCGTGAGCAGCGCGTCGCACTCGTCGACTGCTTTGGCGATCGTGTCGGCGATGAGCGCTTCGTCGTCGCGCACGCTGCCGTAGTCGACCGGTTCGCAGCCCGCTTCGGCGACGACGGCGAGCAGCATCGGCCGGTTCGAGTCGCGTATCGCGCCGGGCGGCAGCGGGCCGCGTTCGACGAGTTCGTCACCGGTCGAGAGCACACCGACACGCGCCCGCGGAAAGCACGAAACATCGGCGATGTCGAGGCTGGCGAGCACGCCGAGGTGCGCGGGCGTGAGCACCGTTCCCGCGTCGAACACGCGCCGGCCGGCTTCGAGGTCGCCGCCCGCGGGTCGGACGTGGTCCCCGGGTTCCGCGGCGCGCGCGATCAGCACGTCGTCGCCCGCGGTTTCGGTGCGTTCGACCATGACGATTGCGTCGGCGCCGTCGGGCATCGGAGCACCTGTCATGATGCGAATCGCCTCACCGACACCGACCGCGATCGTCGGTGCGCGCCCCGCGGGCAGTTCGCCGACAACGCGCAATCGGGTCGGCGATTCGGCCGACGCACCCACGGTGTCGGCGGCGCGGACCGCGTAGCCGTCCATGGCCGTGTTCGAGAACGGCGGTACTGGTTCGGTTGCCTCGATGTCCTCGGCCAGTACGAGTCCGCGCGCGTCGCGCAACGGGTGGGTGCGGGCCGGGAGGCGCTGCACGGCGCCGAGAATGCGCTGCTGCGCGTCGGCGAGCGAGATCACGTCAGACCCAGCCGCCGCACGAGGTCGCGCAGGTACTCCGTGAACTCGGGCGCGATGTCCGGCCGGGTGAGCGCGAGCTCCACGTTGGCGCGCAACCAGTCGACCTTCTGGCCGACGTCGAAGCGTCCCTCCGCGCACACCATTCCGAACACCTCTTGCTCGCCGAGCAGGAGCGCGATCGCGTCGGTGAGCTGCAACTCGCCACCCTTGCCCGGCTCGATGCGGTCGAGCGCGTCGAAGATCTCCGGCGTGAACAAGTAGCGGCCCAGCACCGCGAGATTCGACGGCGCCTCTTCGACCTTCGGCTTCTCGACGATCCGGCGGATTTGCATGAGCCCGCCCCGCTCGTCGGCAACCGGCTCGACGCAACCGTACGACGAGATCTCCTCGGGCGCGACTTCCTGGAGTCCGATGACCGAGCGACCACGCTCGTCGTACGCGGCGAGCATCGAGGTCAGCAGCGCGCCTTCGTCGACCATGATGTCGTCGGCGAGGAGTACCGCGAACGGTTCGTTGCCGACGTGGTGACGCGCGACCGAGACGGCGTGTCCGAGCCCGAGCGGGTCGCGCTGACGGACATAGTGGATATCTGCAAGGTCCGACGCGAACTGCACTTCCTTCAGCAGCTCGTCGCGCCCAGACCGCTCGAGATAGTGCTCGAGCTCGAAGTTCCGGTCGAAGTGGTCGGCAACCGCCCGCTTGCCGCGCCCCGTGATGATGAGGATGTCGGTGAGCCCGGCCTGCACCGCTTCCTCGACGACGTACTGGATCGCGGGCTTGTCGACGACGGGCAGCATCTCCTTGGGGAGACTCTTCGTCGCGGGCAGAAAGCGCGTCCCCAACCCGGCAGCCGGAATAACGGCTTTCCTGACGCGAGTGCTACTCATGCGGCTCCGGTTCCGGCCCTCGGATCACCCGTGCGGAACCACAGCGCTGACCGGGCCTCCGGACCTCTCGCCTGGGTCATGCTTCGGATCGTAGGTCGTTCTCCTGGCGGCGCAGCAGACGACGGATGTTGGCCGAATGACGGACGAACACCAGCACCGCCAGCGCGCTGACAAGCGCGATCTCCCAGTCGTCGTAACCCCCGAGCCACACCGCGATCGGGAACAGCGCGGTCGTGAGCAACGACGCCAGCGACGCCTTGTGCAACAAGCGCGCGAGCACGAACCAGATGACGCCGATCCCGGCGACGATGAGCGGATACAGCACGACGAGCGTGCCGCCGGCCGCGGCGACGCCCTTACCGCCCCTGCGATACAGCGGGAACGTGTGCCCGATCACGGCCGCCGGGCCGAGGATCAACGCACCGGCGCGCCCTTCCACCGCGAGTCCTACTCCTGCGGCGATCGCGCCCTTCGAGAAATCGAGCACCAGCACCAGCGCGCCGTAGCGCCAGCCGAGCAGCCGGGCGACGTTCGACGCGCCCGGGTTCCCCGACCCCTCGGCGAGGATGTCGCGGCCCTTGGCCCGGGCCACGAGCGACGCGCTGGGAAACGTGCCGAGCAACCAGGCGAGGGGAATCAGGAGGAGCGCGACGGGCATCGGGGTGATTCTGCCCGAGGTGGCGGCCCGACCGGACCACGGGACGGGCTCGTTCCGGAGATTGGTAGGATTAGCACTCTCAGGCTTCGAGTGCCAGAGTCCTTGCCAGCCCCAACTCGGAGCCCCAACTCGGAGACCCGACTCGGAGACCCAACCCCGGAGAAGTGCCGGATGCCGACGTACGACTACCGCTGCGCCAAATGCGGTCAGGACATCGAGGTGTACCAGTCGTTTTCCGAGGACCCGCTGACCAGGCACAAGGGCTGCGGCGGCAAGCTGACGAAGGTGATGTCACCCGCCGGAATCGTGCTGAAGGGTTCGGGCTTCTACAAGACCGACTCGCGGAGTTCTTCGTCGTCGGGCAAGAAGTCGTCCGGCTCGAAGTCTTCGTCGTCGGACTCCTCGGACTCCTCGGACTCCTCGGACTCGTCGGGTTCGTCGGACTCGGGAAGCTCGTCGGACTCCGGTACGTCGGATTCGGGGTCGACGTCGGACTCGTCCACGACGAAACCCGCGGACTCCACGCCGGCCAAGGACTCCTCGAAGTCCGATTCGAAGCGCGCCTAGATTCCGCGCCCATGGCGCAGGCGGACATCGGAGTCTTCGGCGGGTCGGGTTTCTACTCGTTTCTCGACGACGTCGAAGCGGTCACCCTCGACACACCGTTTGGTGCGCCCAGCGCGCCGCTCATGGTCGGCACGGTCGGCGACCGCCGCGTTGCGTTCTTGGCCAGGCACGGCGTCAAGCACGAAATCAGGCCGTCGGAAGTCCCCTACCGCGCCAACGCGTGGGCGATGCGGATGCTCGGTGTGCGCACCGTGCTCGGGCCGTGCGCGGTCGGCTCGCTGCGACCCGACCTGCATCCGGGCGACTTCGTCGTGCTCGACCAGCTCGTCGACCGCACCCGCGGGCGCGCCGACACGTTCTACGACCAGCCCGGGTTCGTGCACCACGTTTCGTTCGCCGATCCGTACTGCCCCGTCGTGTCGGCTGTCGCGAGCGACGCAGCCGGACGCGTGGATGCGATTGTCCACCCGGCGGGCACAATCGTCGTCATCAACGGACCACGGTTCTCGACCCGGGCCGAGAGTCGTTGGTATCGCGCTCAAGGTTGGGACGTCGTCGGCATGACGCAGTACCCCGAGGCGTACCTCGCCCGCGAACTCGGCATGCACTACGCGAGCGTCGCGCTCGTCACCGACTACGACACCGGTGTCGAAGACGAACCGGGTATCGAGCCGGTCACGATGGCCGCCGTGCTCGCGCAGATGGAACAGAACGTCGACCGTGTGCGCGCGGTGCTGTTCGAACTCATACCCGCGCTCCCGGCCGAGCCCGAGTCGTGCCCGTGCGCGACCGCCCTCGGCAAGCTCCCGTACTGAGCCCGGGGAACGCGCCCCGGCCCGCCGGTTCGGGCGGGTCGACCGACGGGCCAGGGTCTCGGCGCAGCCCTCCCCAATGGTGGGGCGGGGTTTGGACTGCGCCGTGGCAATGCGGGGGTTGCAATGCCATGGGGGACAACCGGACTTCGCTGCTCGTCATTCCCCGGCGTGCTCGCCCCTATCCGTCGCGGTGACCGCGCGTTAGCCTTCGTTCACTTCCCGCGCTTCCCCCTCGTCACCGTTCGCGCGCGCTCGGGGAGGGATCATGCGCCGTTCACCACGCTTCGTCGTCGCGTCGTGCGCTGCCGCCGTTATCGGGGTAGGCACCGCGTTCACCGTCGCCACCGATCTCAGTGCCTTGCACGATCGGGCCCGCGACCTCGGTCCGGTCGAAGAGGTGATGGTCGCCACACGCGACGTCCCCCTCGGCGTCTCGATCGAACCGGCCGACCTGGTGGCGGTCGACCGCCACCGCACCGCCGTGCCGGACGACGCGCTGCACTCGGCCGGCGCCGCCGTGGGTCACACCGTCGTGGTGCCCCTCGTGCAGGGCGCAGTCGTGCAAGCCGCGCATCTCGCGCCCGCCGACCGGGACGGTGTCGACAGCATCGTGCCCACGGGGCGGCGGGCGGTGCGCATCACACCCGCCGACGGCGCCCGACCCGAACCGGGCACGGTCGTCGACGTCCTCGCTGCGCTCGACCCGAGCATCGTCGGTTCCACCAGCCGCGCGATCGCGGTCGCGCGTGGAGCGCGCGTGCTCGCGGTCGACGAACAGGGTGGGACAGACGGTGAGTACGCCGCAAACGGTGCGAGCGGCGTTACCCTGCTCGTCACCGAGGATGAGGCCTACGACCTCGCGTTCGCAGCGGCGAACGGAGTGCTCACCCTCGCCGTCGCGCCGCCGGAGGCCGCGTGTTGTACATCGCCCGAGCTCTGACCGCGCTCCTGCTGGCTCCGCTGGCGCTCGGCGCAACCGGCACCGCCGACGACGCCGCGCGCGAACTCACCGCCGCCAAGGCGGCCGTGCTGGGTGTCATCGAGGGGGTGACCGAGTACCTGCCGGTGTCCTCGACCGGTCACATCCTCATCGCGCAAGACCTGATGGGCATCGGTGAGACACCCGAGACCGAGGACGCGGCCGACACCTTCGCAATCACGATCCAAGCCGGCGCGATCCTCGCCGTGCTGCTGCTCTACTTCGGTCGCGTCCGGTCGATGGCCGCGGGACTCGTCGGGCGCGACACCGCCGGCCGCCACGTGCTCGGCACGCTCGCGATCGCGTTCGTCCCCGCCGCGCTCGTCGGCTTTGCGCTCGACGACACGATCAAGAACCGCTTGTACGGGCCGGTGCCGATCGCGATCGCGTGGGCCGCGGGTGGCGTGGTGATCCTCGTCGCGGCGC
>Ga0163150_10006983_pt1 | contig 13531 bp, 14 predicted proteins | sample OliLakLV19P2IB_FD_148628 | JGI IMG/M metagenome (GOLD analysis project Ga0163150, IMG submission 148628) | Freshwater microbial mat bacterial communities from Lake Vanda, McMurdo Dry Valleys, Antarctica - Oligotrophic Lake LV.19.P2.IB | ecosystem: Environmental > Aquatic > Freshwater > Lake >...
TCACCGTGACTTGCCATCGCAACGAGATGGGGCAGGACGTGCACACCTCGCTCACCATGCTGGTCGCGGAGGAACTCGCCGTCGATCCGCGCAAGGTAAAAGTGGTGCAGGCCAGCGTCGATCCGATCTACATCAACAAGCTGCTCGGTGGGCAGATCACCGGCGGCAGCACCAGCGTGCGCGATGCGTGGGATCCGCTGCGGCAGGCCGGCGCCACCGCGCGCGTGATGCTGGTGGCCGCGGCTGCCGAGCAATGGAAGGTTTCGCCTTCCGACTGCACGGTCTCCGATGGCTGGGTGGTCAACGGCAAGCGGAAGGTGGCCTACGGCAAGCTGGCCAACGCCGCCGCAAAGATGCCGGTGCCCAAGGACGTGGCGCTGCGCAACAGCAACTTCAAGCTCATCGGCACCAACCTCCCGCGCCTGGATGGCGCCGACAAGGCGCGCGGCAAAACCGTCTTCGGTATCGATGTCGTGAAGCCCGGGATGCTCTACGCCTACCTGGTGGCCTCACCCGTCATCGGCGGCAAGGTAGCTTCCGTCGATTCCGCCGCGGCCGAAAAGATGAAGGGTGTGCGCAAGGTGGTGAACATCGGCGAAGGGGTGGCCGTCATCGCCGACCACTTCTGGACCGCGAAGAAGGCGGGTGACGCGATCAAGGTCACCTGGGAAAACGGCCCGAACGCCCGGGTGGACCAGGCTTCCATCATGGCCACCCTGGAAAAGGCAAAGGACCGCCCCGGCTTCATGGCGAAGAAGGTGGGGGATGTCGCCGGTGCCAAGGGCGGCGTGATGGAGGCCACCTACACCTGCCAGATGCTTTCGCACGCGACGCTGGAGCCGCAGAACTGCATGGCCATGGTGGGCAAGGATGGTGTGGATGTCTGGGCCAGCACGCAGTTTCCGCAGGGCTCGCAGGGGGGCGCCGCGGCGGCCGCGGGCGTGAAGCCGGAACAGGTGCGCATCCACCCGCAGTTCATCGGCGGGGGCTTCGGGCGCCGGCTGGAATTCGACTTCATCGTCCAGTCGGTGATGATCGCCAAGGCGATGCCCGGCATGCCGGTGAAGCTCATCTGGATGCGCCCCGACGACATGGCGCACGATTTCTACCGCCCGCCGTCATTACATGTGATGAAGGGCACGGTGGAGGCCGGCAAGGCGACATCGTTCACCTCGAAGATGGTTTCGCCCTCGGTCACCGCGCGCGCCTTCCCGCCCTTCGTGAGCAAGGAAGGAAACGACCCCTTCATGACCGAAGGCCTGGCCAACTTCACCTACGACATCCCCAACTACGAGCTGCGCACGGTGATTGAGGAAGTCGGTGTGCGGGTCGGGTACTGGAGGTCGGTGAGCAACGCGCTCAACTCCTTCGCCACCGAAAGTTTCATCGACGAGATGGCGCTGGCGGCGAAGCAGGATCCGCTGGCCTTCCGCCTGGCGATGCTCGAGAAGATGCCTTTGCAAGCGGCGGTGCTCAAACGCGCGGGTGAACTGGCGGGATATACCGCCACGCCGGCGAAGGGACGCGCCTTCGGCGTCGCCTCCATGGAGTGTTACGACACCCACATCGCAATTGTCTGCGAGGTGGCCTCGGCCGGCGCCAAGGTGAAGCTGGTGAAGATCACCGCGGTGGCCGATGCGGGGCTGGTTGTGCATCCGGACCAGGGCGTGGCCCAACTGGAAGGCGGCATCGTCACCGGGCTCATGGGGACGTTGCGAAGCAAGATCACCTTCAAGGATGGCCGCGTGGAGCAGTCCAACTTCCACGACTTCCAATTGCCGCGCATCACGGACGTTCCGCCGATCGTGGTGGAGCTCTACGGCAAACGCGGCAAGCCGGGCGGGTTGGGAGAGGTAGGTGTGCCGCTGGTGGCGCCCGCGGTTGCGAATGCGGTCTACAACCTTACGGGTAAGCGGATTCGCGCGCTGCCGCTTGAAGACGGCGGCGTGACCTTCGCATAGCGGTCATTGCCGTGTAGACGGGAATGCAGCCCAGCGAACATGGAAAATCCCCGCTCAGGCGGGGATTTCCTTTTGGGCTACGCCGCCTCGGTCAGCGTCATCAGGATATCGGCGTACCACGCGCAATTCAGCCCCAGCACCTCATCGACCTGCGCATCGATGTTGCTGGCTTCCAGCCGCGCCGAGTGCACGCCAAGGAGCTTCCACGGCAGGTCGTCGGGGGCGGTGGCGCGATCGGTGATGCGCATCACCACCGGCGCGCCACTGGTGCCGCGATGGGTGCGCGCGTCGGTGAGGAAATACCCGTGCCCCTGGAAGCGCAGGCCGAAGGAGGACGCGATCACCGCCTGGCGCACCACCGGCATGTGGTGCAGCGTGTCGTGGAAGCCGAGCGGAAAACCCACCACCACGAGGGAGGTGCCCACCTCCACGTCGTCGTGCACATCCTGCAGGTGGCGCGGCGTGAAGGCGCGATAGACGGCGGTCGGGGGGAGCGCCGCGCGGTCGATTTCGATCGCCGCCACGTCGACACCGCCCGCGCCGTCACGGCCCTGGCGCCAGAGGCCCTCGCCGTCCTGGTAGAGCGGGATCGAAAACATCGCCGAGCGCGCCATGTTGTCCGCGTCGATGTGCAGCTCGATCTCGATGCGCGTCGGGAAATGCGCGCTCGGCTTGTCGATCATCACGTGGCGGCTGGTCACGAGGAAAAGCCGCCCGCCGCGCTCGAAGAAGAAACCGGTGGCGTTGGTGAGGCCGCGCGTGCCGTCGAAGGTGAGGACTCGGGTGGCGGTGAGGAGGATGGGTTCGATCACAACGGGTGCTCGCGAACCTATTTCTTCGGCGCTTCCTTCTTCACGCCTTCCTTCTCGACGCGCTCCATGCAGGCCTTCAGCGTTTCCTTGGGGGCGTCCGCCTTGTCCGACTGCTGCTGGCAGTAGCGCTTGATGTCGTCCTTGCTCATGCCGGACTTGTTCTGGGCCTCGGCGCCGAAGGCAACGGCCAGGCAGGTGGCGAACAGGGCGGGTAGCAGTTTGCGCATGATCTTCTCCTCGGATGTTGGGGGGTCGCACCGGGAATCCGGCGCGTGCGAAGGGAGATGATAGCCGCAGATTGGCGGGCGCGCGGGTGCTCGCCGCCCGGCTGGCCGCGTTTGCCCGCGCCCACCGCCAAACCCGGAGCGCGTGGTGGAATTCGAAAAGGCCAACGCCATCCCCGCCGCCATGGAAAGGCGCGTGGAGGCGTACCTCAAGAAGGTGCGCAAGAAGCGTTGACGTGCGCGCCTTCCTGGACGCCAATGTCCTCTTCAGCGCGGCGTACATGGATGCCGGCACGCCGCGGGCCTTGTTCCTGCTGGCCGAGGCGGGGGCGTGTGATCTGGTGACTTCCGCCTACGCCATCGAGGAGGCGCGCAGGAACCTGCTGGCCAAGCGCGGCGAGAGGGCGGGGGATCCGGCCTTGTTGATCAAGCACCTGGCCGTGCAGCCGGAGCCTTCGCCCGCCACGATTGCCTGGGCCGCCTCGATCGGGCTGCCCGCAAAGGACGCGCCGATCCTTGCGGCCGCGCTGGAGAGCCGTGCCAACCTGCTGGTTACCGGGGACGTCGCGCATTTCGGCGGGCTCTTCGGCAAACGCCATCGCGGGGTGGTCGTGCTGCGGCCGGCGGAAGCGATCGAGATCGTGATGGGGTAGGGCGTCCTGGGCGGCGCAACGAATCGGCGCTTCCTCGTCGAAGCCGCAGGGCGGGGACCAAGGTGTTACCATGGTGACACCTGCCACTCAAGCCCACAGCCATGGCCAACACGACCTCCCTGAAGCTGCCGGACGATCTCAAGGAAAGGATCGCCGAGCTCGCCATCGGTGTCGCCCAGACGCCGCACGCCTACATGGTGGAGGCGATCGCGCAGAAAGTTTCGCGGGACGAAAAGCGGCGCGATTTCCTCGAGGCCGGTCGGGAGTCCCTGGAAGAGTTTCAGCGCACCGGGGTCGCCTACGCCCATGACGACGTGTGGCGCCACATACGGGCGCGCCTTGAGGGCAAGCGGGCGGCAAAGCCACGCCCGCTCAAGCTTCGATCGGCCAAGCGCTGATCAGCTGTGGCCACGCTGGCCTATTCCAGGCGCGCGCTCGATGACCTGCTGCGGCTGACGGCGTTCCTCTACAAGGACGACGCACAGTCCGGGCTTGTAACCATCGGCTTGATTCAGGAAGCGCTCGCCATCTTGAAGGATCACCCGCTGGTCGGTCACAAGGCCGGTGCCGGCCCCGTACGCGAGCTGGTCATTTCCCGTGGGCGCTCCGGCTATCTCGCCCAATACGCGTACGACCCGGAGGCGAACGTGGTGCTGGTGCTGGCCATTCGACACCAGCGCGAGGCGGGGTACGAAGAGACCTAATTCCCGGCCACATGCCCCACGGCAACAGCCGCCAGCGCATGGAGATCCTGGCCCACCTGCGCATTTCCCTTGCCCGCGATCTGGGTGAGCGCCCAGCCTTCCGGCACGCGCTTGAGCATGAACGTGGCGAGCCGCCGTCCCGAAAGCCGGTCGCGCACGGAAAAGGCCGCGAACCGGCCGGCGGCGCAACCATCGCTGAAGGTGTGCAGGCAATTGCGCATGGCGTCACCTTCCGCGTGCAGGTCTGCCCGGGTGGCGATCGGCGCCACGCGATAGGGCCCGTGGTCGAAGGGTGCGCATGGCACCGCCCAGGGCAGGGCGGCGCGTGCGTCTGTGGCCAGCCTGTGCTTTCTTGCCTGCACCGCGATCCAGCCCCATCCCGCGCGCTGCTGGTTTTCGTCGGGCCGGGGATCGCTTGCAAGCCACCCAACCGCGTCCACGTAATCCTGCGGGAAAGCATCTTCCAGGTGCTCTTCCGCCAGGAATTCGGTTTCGGCCAGCAGCGCCCGATGGAACCAATCCGGGGCCCGGGGCACGGCGCCACCCGCCAGCTGCGTGAACATGGCCGGCGGTGGTGCCATCACCTGTAGCCGGTCCAGCAGATTGGCGTAGCGCGCGATGGATTGCACGACATCCTCCAGGAGATGGAACTGGCACACCTGTGCGAAGGGCGTGAAGCCCCAGCGCTCCAGCTTGGCGCGCGCGGAAGGCGACATGCCCGCATCCGCAACGAGGCGATCGAAAAACAACAGCGGCGAGGATTCGACGCCACGCGCCAACTGCAGGAAGGGCAGCAGGCGTGGATGATCGAGGCCCACCAGCGCCAGCGCATTGCGTTGGCCGCACACCCAGTTGAAATCATCCAGCGTGGCGCGGGCGTCCTCGAAAGTTCGCCGCGTGAGCGCGTAGACCAGCGCATCCGGCCGCAGGAAGGCCAGCACCTGGCGGCGCAGGCGGTTCCACCCGACATAGCGCCGGAAGGTGCGCTGGAGTGCTGCGCGCATCCAATCGCCCGTGGGTCCTGGCAACACCCGCGGATCGAGGCCCGATTTGCGACTGACCTGGCAGAGCAGCGGCATGAAGGCGCTGGCGAAGCCAAGGCCGCTGAGGGGACGGCGCAGATCCGCGCTGGCGGTGAAGCGGCCGGCATCCGGTTCGTAATTGAGGAAGCGGCAGCGGAAATCCGTGCCATCACAAGCCACCGAAAGCTCCACCTGGCCCCAGAGGTGGACGCGCCGCTGCTCGCCATCGTCGAAACACCAGACATCCCGGCCCAGGGATCGCGCAACCTCGATGCGCATGTTTTCCAGTACGGCGGCGGCGACCCTGCGCCGGCTTTCCGTGGGCTGGCCCTGGTAGGGCGCCGGGAAATCGAATTCCGTGGGGCACGATTGCGCGCCGACGCAGGGATCCAGGAACTGGGTGGGGCCCTGGACGTGGTAGGGGATTGAGGGTTCCGACATGAATGACTGATCACCCGTGTGTGGGGTGAGGGCATTCTCGAGGGCGGGAAGCTCATGGCGTGAGCTAGCCGGCGTCATCAAGGTGCGCCCGAATTGTCATTCCCGGGCGGGCGGGAATCCAGACTCCTTGATCGCGCGCTTGAGTGACTTCACGCATTGATCCAGCGTGCGCGGCTTGAAAAGGATTGCCGGTGAGCCATCCCGTGCCGATGAAGTCGATCTCGCCATCGGGGAGGCGCAGCTTTGCGTGCTGCGCGCTTTCATCGTATTGGTCCGTCACCATCTCGGCGGCCGGGCTGAGGCGTGGGTTGAGGTGGCCGAGAACCTGCGGCTCACCCACGAAGATGTCGATGTCCTTGCTGTAGCGATGGGCGAACTTGATCATCAGTACCGTGCCGCCGCCGAAGCTCCAGGTGAATGGCCCTGCCACTGCCCGGGCGGCATCAAGGATGGTGAGCGCCTTCTCGAAAAGGCCCTCCCAGTCTTTCAGCCGCTTTTCGTCCACGGCTCACCTTTCACATCGAGGGCCTTTGCGATCGCGGTCAGGTTCTTCTCCACCCTGCCGGCCTTGGCCCATGCGCCGACCTGGCTGGCGAGATTGCGAACGAGTTCGGTTGGTGAGTCCTCGAGCAAGCGGCGCAGGTGTGGCTTTCGATTCTCTGGCACAACGCCGGTCAGCAATGCGCGCAGGAGTTGCTCTTCGGATAGCGGGGCCCGGAAGCCAACGCTGGCCGCGGTGGCGGCAATCGCCAGATAGTCGGCAGGCCGGCCCGAGGGCGCTGCTGCCACGAGGATTTCAAGGCCGACTGCCTGCAGCAGGCGCAGCGGGAAGGTTTAACGCCAAATTGACAAAATAGATAGATAGTTTACTATTTGGCTATAAGGAGATTTCGCGATGCCGAACATCGAAGTTGATTTCGAAGTATTCAAGGCGATCACCGCGCGCCGCGCCTCCGAAGAGGTCACGGAGAACGACGTGCTGAGACAGCTCTTCGGCTTGCCGTCTATCCGGGAGAAGGGAAATCCTTCAACCAACGGCCGGCCGTCCGCAGGTGAGTGGGTCAGCAAGGGCGTTCGATTTCCTCAAGGCACGCAGTTCAGGGCGGTCTACAAGGGCCAGACACACCTGGCCGAGGTTGACGATGGGGCCCTCGTCCTCCAGGGGGAGCGCTACGGGTCGCCTTCGGCAGCGGCCATGGCGATCTCCAGGTCGCCCGTCAACGGCTGGACGTTCTGGGAAGCGAAGTTTCCGGGGCGGGGGGACTGGCGGGTACTGAAGTCGCTGCGCAGGGTGCAGCAGCAACGCTAGATCACCACCAGGTTCTTCCTTTGCGCGCCGTGGACCGCCTCGAGCGGTATCGCCTTGTCGAAGGTCACGAGGCGGCCACCGCGTGAGTAGGCCAGCGCAAGCAGGTAGATATCGGTGAGCTGCCGCGGGCCGTGGATGCGCCGTGTATCGACGGCGCCTTCATCGAGAAGGCTCAGGCTGTCCGGCCAGAACTCATGCATTGCGTGGCCCGTGGCCTGGCGCAGTTGTGCGGCCAGGATGTTCACGGGCGCGTTGTTCGGATAGCCCGGTTGCGACATGACACGCAGGAAGCCGTTCTGGGTGATGGCACACGTGGCCCAGCCGCCCTTGCCGTTTTCCTGCAGCCAGCGTGTGGCCTGAGAGTGCGAGACGTGATCGGCATCGAAGAGCGCTATCAGGACGTTCACATCCAGCAACGCGCGCATCAGTACGCGTCTTCTTCCCGCAGCTTGTCGATCATATCGTTGGTGACGAGGTTGCCGCGCCGCGCGAAGGGACGGATGCCGTACACGGCGCGGGGTTCGCTGACCTTGCCGGCGGCAACGGGCGGGCGCGGCGCTGTCAGGGCGATACGGGCGAGATCCGAGATCACTTCGCCTGCCGTCTTGCCTTCGCGGCGCGCGCGCTCCTTGGCGGCGGCGAGCACGTCATCAGCGATGTCGAGGGTGGTCCTCATGCACCAGATGCTATTGCATCAAACATCAGGTGTCAAGAAGGCCCTGAATCTTGCGACTGGCCTGCAGCGTCCGGGATGAAGGCAGGTGAGGCCCCATGGTAGGACAGACCTGGGTACCCCAAATCAGGGGATGACGCGGGACGTCATGCGACGTGTCGGGATGCCCCGAAGAAAATCGCGATCCATGACGCCGCGCGTTATCCCCGGATAAAACCTCACCAACTTGAGGTCGCAAATTGCGACTTCAAGTTCCGGGCCCCTGATCTGAAAAGCCTTCGAGGTTGCGGGGTCACTGTCCTCGACGAACCCGTGCGCGCGAACCAACCGTGCTCGCTTTTGCCGGCTCGCTAGCCACTGGCGGCTTCCTTGGCGCGGCCGTTCGGTATTCCGTAACGCCCGTGTAAACGGATACCCGCATTCGCCGCCCCAACACCGCCAACGCATCCGACACGCGGGTGAGCTTGCTGGGATGCTTCGGGTCCAGCAGGCGCCGAGCTTCCTTTTCATTCACGTTGAGCCGCTTCGCGAGCTCCGACTTCGAGATGCCCACTTCCTGCATCGCGGAGTACAGCGCGGCCTTTGCCGCGGTCTCCACAGGAAGCGAGACCTCGATCTCACCGCGCCTGGCTGGCGATGTCCGATACGCAAGTGAGTCACGGGCACCGTTTCCATGCAGCATCATCGCAACCCACCAGCTCATGGCATGACCCACACCACGCCTATAGTCACCCCATGCCCACCCTCCAATCCCGCTTCCGTGGCTGCCTCCTGGGGGGCGCCACCGGCGACGCCCTGGGCGCCGCGGTGGAATTCATGTCGATCGGGCAGATCCACGCGCAGTTCGGCCCGCGGGGTATCAGGGATTACGCGCTTGCCTACGGGCGCACCGGCGCCATCACCGACGACACGCAGATGACGCTTTTCACCGCGGAAGGCCTGCTGCGCGCCATGATGCGCGGGATGCTGAAGGGCATCGGCGGGGCGGAGGTGAGCCTGGTGAAGGACGCCTACCTGCGCTGGCTCCAGACCCAGGGCTGCCCGGTGCCGAAGGCATTCCGCGATCGCCACGCGGGCCAGGAACAGGGCTGGCTTATCACCCACCGCGAGCTCTTCTCGCAGCGCATGCCCGGCAACACCTGCATCCAAGCGCTGATGCACACGCCCTACGAGCAACTGCGCGCCGACAACCAGAGCAAGGGCTGCGGCACGGTGATGCGCACGGCGCCGGTGGCGATGTTCGCGACGATGTTGTCTTCGCCATCGTTCACCCTTGCCGCGGATCTCGCCGCAATCACCCACGGCCATCCTACCGCCCTGGAATCCAGTGGAGCATTCGCCGTACTGCTGCAAGCGATCTTCGATGGCGAGAGCCTGCATTCCGCCCTGGACGAGTCACTGCAGTCACTGCGGGATCGCGGATCGAATGGGGAGATTGAGAGAGCACTGCTCCTTGCGCAGAAGCTTGCCACCGACGGCATCGGCCCGGATGGGGCGATCCCGCAGTTGGGCGAAGGCTGGGTCGCGGAAGAGGCGCTCGCGATCTCGGTCTACTGCGCGCTCGTGGCGAAGGACTTCGAAGACGGCGTCTGCATGGCGGTGAACATCACGGGGGATAGCGATTCCACCGGGTCCATCACGGGGAATATTCTCGGGGCGCTGCTTGGGGAGGAGGCTATTCCCGCGCGGTGGCTGGAAGAGCTGGAGCTGCGGGAGGTGATTGAGGAGGTGGCGGGGGATTTCGTGAAGCTGCGTTGGGACGGTTGCAAGCAGGATTCGGAGGACGAGGATTGGTGGTCGAGGCGGTATCCGGGGTTTTGATTCGCCGCACGCCAATACGGCTCACAGGCTGAGCCATAAAAGCGTAGAATACGGCTCATTACCTGACCCATAATTGCGGGGATATGGCTCAAACCTGGCTCTGGCGGCACCCCGAATGGCCCCGCCTGCACTACGACGTCGCCGCCCTGGCCGTCGAGCTGTCGTCCGCGCGCCGCGAGCAGGGAAAGGTGATCGGCCTCTACCGTGCGGTGGGCCTGGCGGCCGACGCGGCGGAAGCGCAACGCGCCATCTGGACCGAAGAGGCGTTGGCCACGGCCGCCATCGAAGGGGAGAAGCTCGACCTGGGCACGGTGCGCAGCTCCGTCATGCGCAGGCTTGGCGTGGACGAGGAGAATCCGGGCCGCATCGACCGGCACGTGGAGGGCCTGCTCGATGTGATGCAGGACGCGACCACCGCCTATCGCAGGAAGCTCGACCGCGACCGGCTGGAACGCTGGCAATCCGCCCTCTTTCCCGGCGGCACCGCGGGCCTGCATCGCATTGCCGTGGGCCGGTATCGCGACCATGGGGATCCGATGCAGATCGTGAGCGGCGCCATCGGCCGGGAAAAGGTGCACTACGAAGCGCCCCCTTCGAAGGCCGTCGACCGCGAGATGAAGCGCTTCCTCGCATGGTGGGAAGCCACGCGGCCCGGGCATGCGAGGGCGATGGATGGCATCGCGCGCGCCGCGATCGCCCACCTGTGGTTCGAGACCATCCACCCCTTCGAGGACGGTAACGGCCGTGTCGGCAGGGCGCTCGTCGACATGGCGCTGGCGCAGGACCTCGACGGGCCGCAGCGAATCTACAGCGTCTCGCGCCGGCTGATGGCGGTGCGCAGGCGCTACTACGGCGAGCTCAACGCGGCGCAGCGCGGCGCCGCCGACGTGACGGCGTGGGTCGCGTTCTTCGCCGGGCAGTTCCGCCTGGCGTGTATTACTTCGCAGGGGGTGATCGAGGGCGCGCTTGAAAAGAGCCGCTTCTGGGCGGCGCACGCCGGGCGAGGCCTGAACGAGCGCCAACGCAAGGTGATGCAGCGCCTGCTCGACGCCGGCAAGGGCGGCTTCGAAGGCGGCATGAGCGCGGAAAAGTACGCGCACCTGGCCGGCGTCTCGAAATCCACGGCGACACGCGACCTGGGCGCGCTGCAGCAGGCGGGGCTGCTGGTGACGACGGGGCAGATGAAGGGGACGCGGTATTGGGTGAATTTGCCGGGGTGGGGATTGCGCCTTGCGGCGGCGAGGTAAGAGTCTTGAGTGGACGCATGATCGACCTCCAATCCCGCTTCCGTGGCTGCTTGCTGGGAGGCGCAACCGGCAGCGCCCTGGGCGCCGCGGTGGAATTCATGTCGCTCGAGCAGATCCACGCGCAGTTCGGCCGGCGGGGCATCGGGGATTACGCGGCCGCCTATAGACGCATCGGCGCCATTGCCGACGACACGCCGATGACGTTCTTCACTGCGGAGGGCCTGCTGCGCGCCATGATGCGCGGGCCGTACTGTGCAGGCCTGTTAACCGTCAGCGCTAGAATGCGGTGATGAATCAGGAAACGCTGTCTCCTCTCAGGGATACGAGGTGTTCCACGACCTTCGAAGCGCCACCTTCAATGTCGATCATGTTGTGATCGGGCCGGCGGGCGTCTTCACGATCGAGACGAAAACTTGGCGCAAACCGCGTTGAGGTCAAGCAAGAATCGAGTTCGACGGTGAGACACTGAAGGTTTTCGGCAAGCCGGCCGATCGCGATCCAATTGCTCAAGCCAACGCCCAGGCATCCTGGGTTAGCGATCTTCTGGTTAAGAGCACCGGGCGCTACTACCCGGTGAAGCCCACGGTGCTATTTCCTGGGTGGGGATTGAGCAACGAGAGGAGACATCGCGGAAGGTGTGGGTGTTGGAGCCGAAAGCATTTCCCAAATTCCTCGAACACGAGCCGGTTCGCCTGCAGCGAGAAGATGTGAGGCTGGGCGCTTACCATCTCTCCCGGTACATTCGAACGTTTGACATGGGCTGAGCAAGCTTGCGCTATTGGTGGGTAAATCAGAATCAGACTTACCGCCAGGAAGTGCGAGGTGGATACCTGTGGTCGCCCAAGCGGAAATCGAATGGCCACCAAAACGCGTTCTACGATTTCATGCGGGAAGTGGCTCCCGATGATGTCATCTTCTCGTTCGCGGATACTCTGATCAAGGCAATCGGAATCGCGCGCTCGCATGCATACGAGTCGCCCAAGCCGATGGAGTTCGGGAACGCCGGCGCCTATTGGGACGAAATCGGCTGGAGAGTGGACGTCGGATTCGCGGAGCTGAAGCACAAGGTTCGTCCGTCGGAGCAGATGGACGTGCTGCGCCCCCTTCTTCCGAACAGGTACGCGCCGTTGCGAGCCAATGGAGATGGCCTGCAGGCCGTCTACTTAACGCATCTTCCAAATCCCCTAGCTATTGCCTTGGTAGACATGATTGGCGTGGAGGCGCGAAACCTAGTTCTTGGACGCGTTCTTACCGAGTCTTTGCCATCGGCTGCTGTCGGGTTGATCGAATGGGAGGAACACGAGGTCGAGCAGCTGCGGGCGACGATGCCGGAGACGGAGCGTGAGACGATCATTCTCGCCCGGAGAGGGCAAGGCAAATTCAAAGAAAACGTGATGAAGATCGAAAGAAGGTGCCGAATCACTGAGGTTGATCGTGTCGAGCATCTTAGAGCTAGCCATTGCAAGCCATGGCGAGATTCCACAAATGAAGAGCGCCTCGACGGGCATAACGGGCTACTGCTAACTCCTACAGTTGATCATCTCTTTGATCGTGGATTCATTGGGTTTGAGGACAATGGCGACTTGCTAATATCGCCCGTAGCTCATGCGGAGTCCCTTCGTCGGATGGGATTGCAGCCGGGAGTGTCTCGAAATGTTGGACAGTTCTCCGCTGGGCAGCGTCACTTCTTAGAGTTCCACCGGACAAACGTGCTCCTTCGCTCGAAATTCCTTGGAGACTAATGCTCAAAGAGTCGTAACTCGCGATGCGATTCTTGAAACCGAGTAGAATTCAAACGCTCGTTTGAATCCCCTCGGACGTGATGCCCAAGCCGGCTCAGCAGAAGCCGGCGCCTCCCGTCCTGACCGCATCAGTGGAGGCAGTGATGTCCCGAATCCTCATTCGCAAGGCCGCCGTCCTAGGCGCCGGCGTCATGGGCGCGCAGATCGCCGCCCACCTGGCCAACGCCAACGTCAAGCCCATCCTCTTTGACCTCCCTGCCAAGGAAGGCAAGGACAAGTCCGCGATAGCGAACAAAGCCATCGCGGGCCTTGCCAAGATGAGCCCGAGCCCGCTCTCCGTTCCCTCCGTGGCGCTGCAAATAACCGCCGCCAACTACGAAGAGCACCTCCACCTCCTCAAGGACTGCGACCTCGTGATCGAAGCGATCAGCGAGCGCATGGACTGGAAGAAGGACCTCTTCGCCAAGGTGGCCCCGCACATCGGCTCCAATGCGATCTTCGCCTCCAACACCTCGGGCCTTTCCATCACCGAGCTGGGCAAGACGCTGCCGGACAACCTCAAGCACCGCTTCTGCGGCATCCACTTCTTCAACCCGCCGCGCTACATGCGCCTGGTGGAGCTGGTCCCCACGGCGGATACGGATGGCGCGGTGCTGGATCGCCTCGAGACCTTCCTCACCACCACGCTGGGCAAGGGTGTCATCCGCGCCAAGGACACGCCCAACTTCGTGGCCAACCGCGTGGGCGTCTTCTCGATGCTCGCGACCATGCATCACACGGTGGGTTTCAAGCTGGCGTTTGACGAGGTGGATGCATTGACGGGGCCTGCCATTGGGCGGGCCAAGAGCGCGACCTACAGGACAGCCGATGTAGTCGGCCTGGATACGATGGCCCATGTGATCAAGACCATGGGCGATACGTT
>Ga0163150_10006985_pt1 | contig 13529 bp, 8 predicted proteins | sample OliLakLV19P2IB_FD_148628 | JGI IMG/M metagenome (GOLD analysis project Ga0163150, IMG submission 148628) | Freshwater microbial mat bacterial communities from Lake Vanda, McMurdo Dry Valleys, Antarctica - Oligotrophic Lake LV.19.P2.IB | ecosystem: Environmental > Aquatic > Freshwater > Lake >...
ATCGTCGCCCAAACCGCGAAACACCGTCATGGAGGCGTGCGTATGGGTATTGATCATACCGGGAAGCACGAGGCCGCCGGCGGCATCGATGGTTTTCACCGCCGTGTAGTTCGCGGCGATCGCCGCCGGGCCGACGGCGAGGATGCGTTCGCCACGAATCACCACGACCCCACGTTCGTGGACCTCCCTCGCGTCGTTCATGGTGACGACGTGGGCGTTGGTGATGACGAGGTCGGCAGTCGGGAGCGCTGCCGGTTGAGCGGACGCAAAGGGCATCGCGAAGAGAGCGAGGCTGAAAAGGAAAAGGCGTGCGAGCTGGTCGCGCATCGGAAGAACACAGCGCAATCCCGCCCAAGACACAAGCTCGCCCCTTCCGCGGGAGGTGGAGAAAACCACGCGTTTCGGTGCTGAGTGATCGAACAGCAGTGGCACACCCTCGCAAAGCAGAGGTGGTGCCAGAAGAGCGGATGTTGATTCTTAGCCGGATTGGCGCCCGGAGGTCAGGCCCTACCTATACGTAGCCAATCGCCTGGCTTGATCCCATGGGACCGCGGCCACCCCCGGCCGCACGGGAACGGAAAAGCAGACGGTGCTTCGTCCCGATAGAGTCCGATTGCCTGCGGCCGAGGGGGGCCGCGGTCCCAACGATCCAACGTGTCACCTCGACGATAACGCGACAAACAGCTCGTAGAACCGGGCTTGATCCAGGCGCTTCTCTACCTGGGCGCGGCACGTGGCAAACGCCGGCTGTTGTCCCGGAATCCAGCTGAGAGTGTCGCCCCAGTGTGAACCGCGCTCGATTTCGACGTCGATGAACAGATCCTCGGCCTCCAGCACCAGCGACGGGTCAATCCAACTGGCTGCCGCAACTTCATCCCACATTGGCCGGTTGCGCGGCCCGAATTGATCGAGATAGCTGGCCAACAGCGTGCGCGCCTGGGCAATCTGAGCGAAGAGCTCGGGCGTGGCCCGGATGGATTGAGAGATGTCAATGGGCGAGCAGGTTACGCGCGGCCAGCGGGCGCGGAAAACGGCGCGCGCGGCTTCCGGGTCGAAGCGCAGATTGAACTCGCGGCGTGGGTTTGCGACGAACTCGCGGGCGTTGGTTTCCGGAGCAAATGAGCCGCCCATGAAGTGCAGTTCGCGGACGAGCTCCGCGAGACGCGGTTCGCGTTGCAGGGCGAGCGCGACATTGGTGAACGGAGCCGCGCACCAGAGTGAAATTTGGCCCGGCTTGGCCCGGGCTTGGCGAATAATAAACTCAGCTGCAGACTCCGACGCGGGGCGGGTGGACGGGTTGCCTTCGGGAAGATCGGGACAGTACTGAGGATCCGCCCAGCGTCCGGCGCGGGCGAGGTCCCAGGCGCCGTTGTAGATAAGTTTGCCGTGCTGCGCTTCCCAAGCCGCGGTAATGGCGGGGGTGTTGACCAACGGCATGATCGCGCCCGGGAGCACAGGAATGTCCGTGCGATTGAGAATTTCGAGCAGGCGAAGGGCGTGGCGGACTTGGTGATCGCGCCAGTGATCGCCGGTGCAGACGCAAATGCCGAGGACGTCCACGTCAGGCGCATTCAGCAGGAGCGCGACCGACTGCAGATTCGTTCCGGCGGGTCCGAAGGTATCCTGATCGATGATGACGGGGCGGCGGCGCACAGGGCAGATCGCCACCGGAAGCAGCGGAAAGCGCAAAAACATTCTGGCCGCGACGCGCGAACTGCGAGGTAGTGCGGGTGTGGATTATCTCGCGCTGATTGATCGCAGCAAACTGCATTACAAACGGAGCGATGTGACGCCGATCTTCGCCGATCCCGCGGCGTTTCGTGCGCTGGTGGAGGATTTGGTCGCACCGTGGTGGCTGTTGCCGGTCGCGGGGAGAGTTGAGCGCGTGGTCGGCACCGATGCGCTCGGATTTGTGGTCGGCACGGCGCTGGCGTTGCGGTTGGGCGTTGGCTTCGTGCCCGTGCGCAAAGGCGGCAAGCTGCCCGTGCGCAACGAGCGCGTGGCGTTTCGCGATTACGCCGGCGGAGAGAAAGCGCTGGAACTGCGCGCGAACCCGTGGCCGCTCGGCACGCGCGTGCTGTTGACGGATGAGTGGATTGAAACCGGCGCTACGGCCCAGGCGGCGGTGGAGTTGATCGAGCGAGCCGGCGGCGTGGTGGCCGGGATCGTGGCGATCGCGTTTCGCAAAAACGAGAACACCGCGCCCCTCTGGGCCAAGTACCGCTGCCACGGCGTCTGGCCCGAGCAGGTGTAAGCGCTGAGTGGGGGCCCACGGAATACGGAACACCCGGAAAAGGAGCAGGAGGAGGGGCTGCCCGCGAATCACGCGAATCAAACCGAATTTTTTCAGACCAGTCCGCAGGGTGAAATCATTTGATCCGGATTCGCGCCCATTCGCATGATTCGCGGGCGCCCTGATCCGGAATTATTCAGCCGTGAGAATTCATCAAGCCACCCTGGCCGTAGGGCCCGAGTTCGCTCGTGGCCGATTCATTTCGCCCCACCGTTCAGGCCACGACCAAGGTCGGGCCCTACCCTGGAAAAATCTCAATCTCATGAGATGGTGGTCCGCTCGACCTCCGGGGAACTCCGTGGCGAATTCCCTACGGCGAAAAAAACCTACGAGCAAAACGTCACGGTTCCAACCAGACGTCCTTGTAATTCCGAAAGCCGAGCGGCGATTTTTTCCAGCCGCGCACGGATGGCGCGATCAGCGTTGTGCGCGAGCCCCAGTAGATTGGTGCCACGGGCACCTGACTCATCAAGTAGGCTTCGGCCTGTTGCAGACCGGCGAGCCGCGCGGCGGGCGCGCGTTCAGCATTGGCCGCCGCGACGAGCGCGTCGTACCGCGGGTCAGCGAAACCGGTGCCGTTCACGCCATTGCCCGTGGTGAAGATGTTCAGATACGTGAGCGGGTCGGGGAATTCCGCGATCCAGCGGCCCCGCGCGATCGCGTAGTCGAGGGTATCGAACGCATCGAGCAGCACCTTGAATTCTTTCTGCGTAATGCCCACTTCAATACCCAAGTCGCGCCGCCACATTTGCTGGACCGCTTCCGCGATGCGCTGGTTGATCTCCGAGGTAATCGTGGTGAGTTCGACGGCCGGGAAGCCTTTGCCGTCGGGGTAACCCGCCTCGGCCAGCAATCGCTTCGCGGTCTTGATATCGTGCGGGATGCCGGGTGGTGCGGTGTAGCCCGCGAGTCCGGGCGGCGTGAGCGAGTTCGCCGCGGTTTGTCCGCCCCGCAGAACATTCTTCACGATGGTCTCACGATCGATCGCGAGAGCCAGAGCGGCGCGGAGCCGGACATCCGAGAAGACCGGGTGCTTCACGTTGAAACGCAGAAAATAGCTTTCGAAATACGGCTCGACCCGGATCAGCTCGGGCGACTCTTTGCGATACGCCTCCACTTTCGTAAGCGGAACGTCCCACGTGGTGTGCAGCTGCCCCGCCCGAAAAGCGAGTTCCTGCGCCTGGGTCGATTCGCCGGGATAAAAATGCACCGCGTTCAACCGGACCTTGGCGGCGTCCCAATAATTAGGATTCTTTTCCACGATCACGTGCTGGTGGTCCTTCCACTCGCGCAGACGAAAGGGTCCGTTCGAGACAAAAGGCGTGGCGCGCGTCCACCGGCCCGTGCGGTCGTCAAACGTCGCGCCCTCGCGCTCGACGGAAGCCTGGTGTACGGGGAAGCAAACGTTTGCCCGCAGGACCGTCAGAAAATGCGGCGTGGGCCGCGCGAGGGTGATCTCGAGCTGGGTGTCATCGTAGGCGCGAATACCCACCGGGTTGAAATTCGTGATCCGTCCCCGCGCGAAATCCTCCGCCTGCCGGATGGGGAAGAGCGCGTCCTTGTATTCAGAACCCAATGACGGCGAGAGCGCGCGACGAAGACTGTACAGGAAATCCTGCGCGGTGAGCGAGTCGCCGTTGGACCATTTGGCGCCGGAGCGCAGATAAAAGGTGTACGTCAGACCGTCGGGCGAAATTTCCCAACGCTCCGCGGCGCCAGGCCGGGGTTGCAGCGTCTCCTCGTCGAGCGTGATCAAGCCTTCGAAGAGTGAGCTGAGCACGTTGTGATCGATCGCTCCACCGGCGAGATGCGGATCGAGCGACTGAATTTCCGCCCCGTTACCCACATGCAAAATTCCATCGCGATCACCGCGAGTCACGAGCGTGTCGCGCTTGGCGCAGCCGGTGAGCGCCAGGACTCCGGCGGTGAAAGCGAGCAGCGTTGCGAGAAGGAAGGACAGGCGCGCGCGTGACATCAGACGCGTAGCCTACCGCGGAGTCGGGTCGGGATGCAAACGCTCGCGGTTTGCCGATTGAGTTTCAAACGCCCGGCCGTGATGCAGGGACTGGTCTTGAGCGCGGGAGTAAAGGAAGGCCACCTTGAGGAGCGCGTTGCCAGTCCGGGTTTCTTTCCCATACTAGGTCGCAATGCCGAACCCTCTGCGCACCGAGCCCGATTTGGCCGATATCGCGGCGCTTGCTCGAGCGTTGCAGCGGGATGAGCAGTGTACGGCACGTGAACTGGCAGAGCGAGAACGCCGGCTGGCTCCGGAAGTGGCGGGGGCCACCGACGATCGGGTTGCGACGGCGCTGGCCTGGCTGCGCTTCATCGAGCGCGAGGATGAAACGGTCCGCGCTTTGCATGAACGTGCGCATACCGCAGTTCGCCTGACGGACGTGCTCATCGCGCTCGCGGCAATTCTCCTGGGATGGGCCGCGACGCTGGCGGCGTTTTACTTCGACGGATCCGGACGCGTGAACGCCGTCGCGGTCCTGGCGGTGCTCGTGCTCGTTCCATGTCTAATGCTGGTGCCTTTCTTTGTCGCCAACCTACCGACTCAAATCGTGCGAAGGCTTCCTGGCGCGGGTGCGTTCGGAGCGATCTTGCGTGGCCTCAGTCCGGGTCGGTTGGGAGCGTGGTTGTGGCGGGTCTTGGCCCGCGATCGCACCGACCCGATGGAGCTCATGACGGCTCGAGCGGGCGCGCATCAGCGCCTCTACGCGGGCGTACAGACGTGGGCATTTCTGCGCTGGTCACAGTGGTTCGCACTTTGGTTTCAATTCACGGCGCTCACGGCGTCGCTCGTGCTGGTGGTGTTCACGGATCTCGCGTTCGGATGGAGCACGACCCTCACCAGCGGCGATCCCGTCGGGGATGCGCAGCGCGTGCACCGCGCCACCACGGCGATCGCAGTGCCCTGGAGTTGGCTTGCGCCGACCGCTCAGCCTTCGCTGGCGTTGATCGAGGAGTCGCGTTTTTTTCGCGCCGCGTCCGAGCCGGTTTCTTCCCTGCAGGCAGCGCGTCTCGGCGGTTGGTGGACGTTCGTGGTTTTGACCATCGCGGTCTATGGAGTCCTTCCGCGGCTGCTCACGTTTTCGATTGCCAGCGTGAGACTCCGGGCGGCGGCGCGGGCTACCGTGATGGCTTCACCGGGGTTCTCCGCGGTCCTACGTCGGTTGCACCGTTCGCGGATTGAGACGGTTGCGCCGGTGCCTGAGGTCTCCGATGGCGACAGGGGAAAACCTGCACCGTTCGAACCCTCGCGGAAAGTGGGCGCGAATGTGCGCGCCTTGATCAATTGGTCGGCGGTGCCCGTTTCGGCAGACATTCTCGACGCGACGTTTCCGGGCGTGCCGCGGTTTACGGCCGGGGGAGGCGCGAGTGTGGCGGAGGATGATGCGTTGGTCCGACAGTTCGGGGCGAACGACGACCCGGGGCGGGGCGATGTTCTCGTTCTCGTGAAGGGATGGGAGCCGCCGCTCATGGAGTTTATCGATTTCGTCCAGGCGTTGCGCCGTGCGATCGATAGCGCGGCCGCGGAAATCGTCGTGTTGCCGGTCGGGCTGGATCACGACGAACGGTTGGGCCCGGCGACTCCGGCGCAATTGAGTGTTTGGCGAAACAAGCTCGCCCGCGTCGGCGATCCTTCCTTGCGCGTTGCGGCCCACCAGCAGGAGGTGACGGTGTGAATGCGCCCGCCTTTGCCATCGTAGGGCATCCTAACAAGGGTAAATCCAGCCTCGTGGCTACGCTCGCCCGTGATGCGTCGGTGCGCGTGGGACCGGAGCCCGGGACGACGGTGCAGGCGCGGGAGTTTCCGATGCGCGCCGGCGGGAAAGTATTGTATGTCCTGGTTGATACGCCGGGATTTCAGCGCGCCCGCGCCACGCTGGATTGGCTGAAGCTACATGACACCGGTGCGGCTTCGCGAGCGGGCGTGGTCGAGCGCTTCGTGCGGGAGCATGAGGCCGGAGAGCGTTTTCGTAACGAGTGCGAATTGCTGCGCCCAGTCGTGAACGGCGCGGGATTAATCTACGTCGTCGACGGCGCCACGCCGTATGGACCGGAGTATGACGCCGAGATGGAGATTCTGCGTTGGACCGGACAGCCGAGCCTGGCGGTCATCAATCCCATCGGCGAGCCGCGGTTCGTCGAGCCGTGGCGCCGTGCGCTCGAACAATTTTTCCGCGTGGTGAGGGTGCTTGATGTGTTGAAGGCTCCCTTCGAGCAGCAGTTGGAATTACTCCGGGCGTTTGGACAGCTGCGCGAAGGCTGGCGTCAACCGCTGGACGAGGCCGTGGCGGCGCTGATCGAGCATCGGCAGCGCCAGCAGGCGGATGCCGCGCGCGTGATCGCCGAGCTGATTGCAGATGCGCTCACGTATCAGGAAACCAAGGACCTGGCGTCCGATGACGACGCTCCGCGCCATGCGACGGCGCTCGAAATCAGTTACAAGCGACGCCTTCGCGCGATCGAAGAACGGGCGCGACGGGACGTGGAAGCGTTGTATGGCTTCGATGGGCTCGACCGCGAGGAAGCGGATATGAAGCTCCTGGAAACGGATCTGCTCTCGCGCGAGAGCTGGCTCGTGTTCGGCCTGAAGAAACGTGATCTCGTCGTCGTCAGTGCCACCGGGGGCGCGCTCGCGGGCGGCGTGGTGGACAGCGCGTTGTTGGGCGCATCATTTCTCGCCGGTTCGGTGATCGGCGGCGTGATTGGCGGGGCGTTGGGATATTTTTCCACCGCGAAATTGGCCGACGTGAAACTGCTGAGACAGCCGATGGGCGGCATCCGGCTCCGCTATGGACCGAGTCGAAATGTGCAGTTTCCCTTTGTGCTGCTGAACCGTGCGCTCCTGCACCACCGGGTGGTGGCCGGGCGCACGCATGCGCAACGCGGTGCGGTCAGTCTGCACCTGAAAGAAGGAGAGTCTTCAGCTAACGTGCCCTCCTTCACGGGTAGCACGCGAGCGTTAGCCCGGTTATTCGAGCAGCTGCGGCGCAGCGAACCGGGGAGCGGCGCGCGCGCGGCCGCGCTCCAGGAACTTACCGCGGCGATCCTGCCGATGGTCGATCCTCAAGAGGAGGCCCGCGGCGTGTCGGCCTGAGGCGGGCGGGTGCTGGGGCGCCGCCTCCAAGCTGCTCCCTGTATCCGATGTGCAGGTACGGGTTAGGGCGTCGGCGGACGCCCAGCACTGCGCCCCAACTCCAGGGTTGAACCGCGGGCTTCACGCGCCCGCTTTTCGTCGCGGGTAAACCAGCCAGGTGATCCCGCCGGTCAGGGCGACGAAGGTGACCAAGATGATCGTAAGGGACAGGGAAATGGTGACGTGCCAGAATCCGTGGGCGAGCGCGGCGGCCACAGACGTCCCGAGCAGCGCGTGAAGGGACCACGTTATCATGTCTTGTCCGGAGGCGTGTCGCCGCGAAACGCCGGCGCAGAATGCCGCCGTGATTACGAGCGCAACGCTCGTGGCAAGGGCGGGATGTGTGCCCGGATGATTCTGCGTGAAGAACTTTCCAACATAGAGCAGGAATGCGCCCGCGGTCACGGTGAGCGCAAGCTGCCAGGCCGCGCGTTCGGAAAACAAGGCGAGCAGCAGCAGAACGACCCCGCCGATCGTGTAACTGAAACGCACAGGTAACTGGGTGCTGCCGATGATCACCGCGGCTCCGGTGGCGGCGCTCAAGAACGCCCAGGCGGTCGATCGCTCGAAAGGGAGCGGCGAGGGGGTGGCTTGGAGCCAACGCTGGATCGCTGCTCGCTCAAGGTAAGCCGCCCAACCCAATCCTGCTCCGAGGAGCAGGCCGAAAGTGAATTCCATGATCTTCCAGCCCGGGTACCACTTGGCGGACCAGCCGAGTGACAGACCCGCGGCATTGATGATTCCACCCAGCGCAAACCCGATGCCTCCACCGAGGGCGCCGAGAAAAGCCAGGCGCAGCAGTATCGGTAGCACCGGCCGCGCCACCGATCGTATCCATAGAATCAACACCATGCCGCCCGTGAGCAATCCCGCCCAAAGTTCTGCTCGCGGGCGGTCCAGCAGGTTAGAGAAATACAGGACCTTGGGTTCGTCGATGGTGCGCCAGCCCAGCCAGGTGCCGGCAACCAGCAGTAAAAGTCCGACTACCGTGTGGCGTCGCGGGATCGAGCCAGTCACCGCGCCGAGGCCCAGCACCGCCCCGCCGAGGAACCCCCACGTGGCGCCTTTCACCCCGAGGCCGATAACACTGCGCCAATAGAGGGTCTCGGAATTCGCGACCAGTCCCACCGTTTGCCCGTAGGTTTCCTGTCCGCCAAATCCGATCCCGATCGCGCCGAACGCCACGAGGCGACCACTGAGTTCACCCGGCAATCCGAGGGCACGCGCCAGGGTCAGCGCCACGAGCGCGCCCGGAATCATGGCGCCGAGGGAGCCGCCGCCAATGAAGCCACGCAGGCCCCAGGCCAGCGACATCGTCAACGCCGGCACGAGAATGAAGTCGATCCACGCTGCTCGCGGGGAGGCGGGAGCTGGGGCGGGTGGGGCCGCGGACACGAGTTCGTTTCCAATCGGGGTCATGGGAAGACAGGCGCTGGGGTTCGTAAACCGTCTGGGGGAAGAATGTAGACGAGCAACGGTTCCCCGCTGAATAAAGCTTTATTCAGCGTTGCCTGCTTCGGCCGGTAGGACGAAAATTCGTCGGTGGTGATTTAAGGAGTCGCCCGCCGCCGCGGCGACGATCTTGAATGCGAAGCGTAGATTCCGGGCTATAAACGGGGCAGTCGGACGGCAAACGATGCACCTCAACTGGGTCCAGCGCCTGCGTGCCCGCGGCCGAGTGGCAACATTACGGTGTGAGCGGGTCGTAGCCTTACGCATCCCGGGGATGTAAACGGCGTAATAAAACGTATCCGAGGGCGGGGCGATACTCACTTTTTCAGTCCTCGTTCCGTTTGGGGATATCTATCGTGTCAAAAGCATCGACGGCAGGGTCGTTGCTTCGCCCCGCTGGTACTTCACGCCAGAGGAAACGGTTACTAGCTGTCGGGATAACGCTTACGCATCTTTGAACTAGTCGGCTCCTCTTAACTTTCGATGGTCACGCTCGCTCCTCCCACTCCGCTCCCAACGGAAATCCTGATGTCCATAGCCGAGACGCTTCCGGCTGACCTTCGCGTTCTCTCGAAGCTCGCCGAACTTTTGAAGGATCCGAATAGCGATCTCGACGATATTGCCCGACTTCTGCGCCGGGACGTCGCCCTGGCAGCCAAGATTCTCCAAGTTAGTAATAGTGCTGCCTTCGGTCGAGGGCGTGCTGTCGCCTCGACTGAGGAAGCGGTCAATCTCGTGGGATTCGGTGAAATTCTGAAGCTTGTCGGCACGGTAACGGCCGCTCGCTTAAGCGAATCTGCACTGCATTGCTACGACGTCGATGCGAAGCGTCTGCGCGACAACATGCTTTATGGTGCATTCGCGGCGGAAGCTCTGGCGGGTCCCGCTGGAATTGACCCCCGCGTGGCTTATAACGCCGGTTTGTTGCGGTCCGTGGGCGTGATGGTGCTGGATCGGGCTGGACGCCGTGATCCTGCGACCTCGCCGCTCTATTCGCCCTCGCGTTGGCCTGACTTTGTGGCGTGGGAGACCAGTGTATTCGGCATGGCCAGCACTGAAGTCACCGCGATCGTTCTGAATAATTGGGGATTCCCTTCCGAACTGACTCGGGCAATTCGAAGTCACTATATAATTCAGCCTACGGGCCAGGAGGAGCCGCTGGCTGCGCTGCTCAACCTCGCCAACGGACTAGCCCAGCGGGTGAGTCGAAGCTTTCACGGGGAAGATCCTTGGTGGGACATCACTCCAGAAAAACTGGCGGCGGCGCATCTAACCGAAGACGATTTCGGTCCAGCCGTCGTCGCTACCGAAGAAGCCTTCGAGGCCGCGAGAACGGCGCTGGCCGCCTGAGCCACGCTCGCGCTGAAAGCCCGATTCCCGCCGGATTATTTAGCGCGGGCGCCGACGGCTCATTTCCTCCTGAAACATCACGGCCATTCCCCGACATTTTTGCGTGATCTTGGCGTTGCGGAGTGGACTCGCTTCCATGGGAGGGGCGGAGAATTTTATCTATTTGCGGGAACAGCCGCCATCAATCCCGCCAGTGCTCGATTGAAGTCCGCTGCCCCGGGCGCGTCGCCTTTGAAGTGTCCCATGCGCACTACGACGAGATCGTGGGAAGGGATGATAAGCGTGGTTTGGCCGCCCGCTCCGGCCATGTAGTACGCGTCGGGCGGAACGGGATAGCGGCGGTCCTGGTTGATCCAGAAAAAGCCCCCATAGGTGTGGCGGTTGTCGGCGGCCCACGCTGGCGCCACGGTGCTGACGAATTTGGCGAAGCCTTCTGGAAGGAGGCGTTCTCGATTCCAAATCCCGTCCTGCAGGTATAAGTTTCCCAACCGAGCCCAGTCGCGGGCGGATCCATAATCGTAACCCTGCGTCAGGAAGTTTCCGTCGACATCGGTCTCGATGATCAGGGTTCGGATGCCAAGCTTGTCGAACAGGGCACGCTGCGGGAATGTATGGTAATTTTCTCCCCGCTTCTCAACGGCCAGACGAACGAGATAGTTTACCAGCACCGGATCTGTATTGTGATAGCGACCGACCGTTCCGGGCGGCCATTGGAGGGGCCGGGTGGCAGCATAATGAAACGTGTTTACCGTACCTGTATATAGATAGACGTGATCGGGATAACCCGCCGCGGGATCGTAGTCCGGATCCTGGGGGGCGCGGATGCGCAATCCACTCGCCATGTGCACGAGGTCAACGATCCGGATCTTCGCGCGCGGATCGCCCGACTTTTGCCACTCCGGGATGGGGGCGGGCTGCTCGAGCGTATAGACCCCTTGCTGCATCAGGATGCCCAGCAGGGTCGCGGTGATGCTCTTGCCCATCGACCAGCTCTCAAGCTGCGTCCGGTGAAATATTCCCTCTGCGTAGCGTTCTCCCACCAGCCGACCCTTCCAGGTCACCACGAACGCGGCGGTCAGGCCCGCAGGATTGGAGAAGGCCGCGTCGATCGCTGCTTGCAGCTTTGCTTGGTCGAGGCCCGCCGGCAATGGCTCCTGCGGTAACCGATCGCCCATGGGCCAAGCTTGCTGGTCGGGATCCGGTAGGTTGCGCGGAACGGCAACCGGCTTGAAGTTGACTGAGGTTTTCCCGCGCGGCAGTGAAACGCAGCCTTGATCGCCGAGGTAAACCGCAGTCCGTACGACGCCGTTCGGCAGTGTGACGTGGACGGCCCGCTTAAGACGATCGATCACGGGTTTACCGAGTGTTGCCCGCTCCGAATAAGGTGCGGTGAAGTAGCCGACGTTTTCCGCGGCGAAATCCGGATCGAGTCCGGTGATGAACACGGCCGAACACATAATCTTCGCGAAACCAGCCGCATGATGCTCCAGCGGATCGCCGGGAGGCGCCACGTAGGGAGTGGGCAATTCGAGCGATCGAGCGCGCGCCAACATCGCGGTGGCTGGAGCAGGCCCGACCCTGGTGGCTGCAGCAACGGTTTGCGCTGGGCTCGAGACCGTTGAAGCGATCGCAAAGAGAGCGAGACGCAGAAACAGGGTGGGGCGAACCCGGGTGATGGTCATAACGGCGAGTAAGGCGAGTGGAGTTGAGAGGGCAATCTCCAGAGGTCGGTACGAATACGGCGGTCCAGTAGGTGGCACACGGAGCGTGTTGTCTCAACGCGCTGGGCTTTCCGGCGCCGCGTCGCTGCTCGTCCGCGAATTCGAACCAGCGGCTTGGGGACAAGCCGCTCCACCTTGGAGACGGAAGGTTACCTGGGTGATGGCACTACGATCGTTATATTCGGCCGAGCCGGCAATGGCGCCGCTTCATCCAGATAAAAACTGGGATGCGGCGGTTGATTATAAGCTGTATTCTGCCACGCAATCGCGACGCGATATTGCGGGTCGTGCATCAACGTGGTGATGCGATGTTTCGTTGGAATCGTGGTGGTATAAATGCGCAGCTCTTTGCCGTCGATGCTGCGCCGGATGATTTCCTCGCGCCAGTCCCCGAGCAAATCGGCGCTAAGGGTCGGGGTGGCCTTCGTTCCATTGTTGGACGTTGAACCTTGCGCGATGAGCAGCGGGGTTTCCGTGCCATCGTCCCAGTTCCATTTAGAGACCCGATTCTGATCCAGCAGCTCGCGGAGCAGGTCTCCGTCCCACCAGACGGCAAAATTGCAGGAGCGCGGCCGACGTTCGGAGTAGCGCTCGCCTTTCGCCGTGTACCAGCCCGTCATCCCGGCGCCGGCGGCCCAGTTTTCTGCGCCGGGGTGACGAGGATCGATGTTGAACGCGACGCCCCGACCCGGTCCTTCGCCCGCGTCGCCGCCTGCGGTGGCTGCTTTCACGGCGGGAATGGTGAAGACGGGCTGCCCCGTTTTCGCGTCACGCATCGACATGCCCTGCGGCCCAAACGTTTCCTGAATATCGAAAACCTCCAGCCCCGGACGGTCGGGCACCAGATCCGACAAATGCAAGGTATCACCATGGCCCCAGCCGGTTGAGTAGAGCGGCTTGCCGTCGTCATCGATGACCATTGCGCCGTAAATAATCTCCTGTTTGCCGTCACCATCGACGTCGGCCACGCTCAAGTTGTGATTGCCTTGTCCACGGTACGGATTGGTACGATCGGGCGGGCCGTATTTGTCGCTGTCGAAAAACCAGCGCAGGCTTAGTTTACCGTCGCGCCAGTCCCACGCCGCGATGGTCGAACGTGTATAGTAACCGCGACACATGATGACGCTGGGGCGTTCGCCATCCAGGTAAGCTACGCCGGCCAGATACCGGTCGGAGCGATTGCCGGACGCATCGCCCCAGAGATCCTGCAATGCCTGCGGCTTGAACTCCGTCGTGCCGTCGAGGCGTGCGGGTACGTAGCCGGTGGTGGTGAGTTCTGCGCCGCTCAGACCATCAAATACCGTGAGATATTCCGGTCCGCTGAGAATGTGACCGCTGGTGTTCACGGTGCGCGAGATCTTCGCGCCTTCGCGCGTGGTCAAGAGCACGGTGGCCGTTCCCGTCTCGGGCTGGACCCAGTTCGCCTTGGCGTCGCCGATGACCTTGCCCTTGCCATCGGTGGTGCCGTCGGCGGTTTTGCAGATGACCTCGGCCCGTCCGTCGCCGTCGAGATCGTAAACCATGAACTGCGTATAGCGTGCGCCTTCCCGTATATTCTTTCCCAGAT
>Ga0163150_10006986_pt1 | contig 13529 bp, 11 predicted proteins | sample OliLakLV19P2IB_FD_148628 | JGI IMG/M metagenome (GOLD analysis project Ga0163150, IMG submission 148628) | Freshwater microbial mat bacterial communities from Lake Vanda, McMurdo Dry Valleys, Antarctica - Oligotrophic Lake LV.19.P2.IB | ecosystem: Environmental > Aquatic > Freshwater > Lake >...
TTCTTCATTTGCGGCGTCCAAATCTTCAGCGTTGTGACGGGCTTCCTCGTGAGAGTCCGTCAGCAAGAGTTCGAGTCCGGCCAGTCCGTCGCTCATGCGGCCACCGGCGTTGATGCGCGGCGCGAGTTGAAAAGCAACGTCTTCCGACCGCAGGGTTTCCAGGGTGACTTTGCTAACGGCGGCGAGCGCTTTTAGTCCGGGGCGCGCGTGCGCAGCGGCGTCACGCAATCCAAGCGCGGCGATAATCCTGTTCTCTCCAGTGAGGGGCACAACGTCGGCGATCGTTCCGAGGGCTGCGAGGTCCAGGTCGTGTACTTCGCCGGTGAGCGCGTGCGCGAGTTTGAGCGCGACCCCAGCTCCGCAGATATTCGCTGCGGGGTGGTCCGGGGGTTCGCGTTTTGGATTGATCACGGCAAGCGCGCCGGGAATGCCGCGGTCGATCTGGTGATGGTCGGTGATGATCACGTCAATGCCGTGCAGCCGCGCGCGTTCGACGGCCTCGTGCGCCGAGATACCGTTATCCACGGTGACGATGAGCGATACGCACTGCCCGCGCGCCGTTTCGACACGGCCGGCGCTCAGACCGTACCCCTCGAGCTGCCGGTTGGGCATTCCATACGTGCAGCGGGCAATGCCGAACCGGCGCAACGCACGGACCATCAATGCCGTGCCGGCTATGCCGTCGACGTCGTAGTCGCCGAAAACCATGACGGTTTCGCCGTTATTGCGCGCGGCGGTGATGCGGTCAACGGCCACGCGCATATCGGTCAACGCAAAAGGATCGCTGAGGTCTTCGATGGACGGATTCAGAAACTGGCGCGCGGCGGCAGCGTCGCGTGCGCCACGCAGCAGCAGGACCCGCGCAAGTGCGGGATGAATGTCGAGTTCCTGTGCCAGGGCACGCGCCCCGGCGCGGTTGTCCGGAGCAATATGCCACGTGCAATGGCCTCGCGCGTGGTTCACCATCGCGTCCTCGCAAATTCGACAATGGTATTGACAACGTCGTCGGCCGACATGCTCGAGGTATCGACGAGGACGGCGTCTTCCGCGCGCCGCAATGGCGCGATGTCCCTGGAACGGTCGTTTTCGTCGCGCGCGCGAATTTCCTCTTTCAATGACGCGGCGTCGTATGCGATGCCTTTTGCGTCGAAGTCGCGCGCGCGGCGGCGGGCGCGTTCGTCCAGGTTCGCGTCCAGATAGACTTTGCATTTCGCGCGCGGAAAGACGACCGTGCCCATGTCGCGGCCTTCGGCGACGGTCGGCGCGCGCGCTCCTATTTCGCGCTGAAGTTCCGCGAGGTGCGCGCGAACCCCGGCGTTCCGATCCAGTTTGGCGATGCGCCGGGTGACTTCAGGAGTCCGGATGGCATCGGTCACTTCCTGGCCGTCTATGAATATATGCAACGTTCCATTCTCATCGCGAAGGTCCAACCGCATTTCCCTCGTGGACGCCGCGAGCGCGAGGGGATCGTCCGCATCGACTCCCTTGTTCATCGCATTCCACGTTGCCGCGCGGTACATGGCGCCGGTGTCGAGATATGCAAACCCCAGTTGGCGCGCGACGTTGCGCGCGACGGTGCTTTTCCCCGCGCCAGCGGGCCCATCAATTGCCACAATTTCAGTAACGTCTCCGGGAAACATGCTGTCCTTGCCTAGCGTCCGCCCCGCCATTATCAATCACCTTCAGTGACTACGATACCAAAAGGATGCGGCCCGCGCCGCGCACGTACGTCTGCCGTGCAGACCCGGACGCGGCAGTCTCGAGGACGGCGCCCGTTGCCGGCACGGATTCATTGAGCAAGTATGCATCGGGATAAATTTTCACGCCTACATCGAACACACCCGTAACCGTTGGCGGCTCGCCGGGCGTATCATCTTCCTTGAGCGCAATCTGGAACTCTTTCCGCAAACGGTCAGAGGTTGCGAGAAAAGTTTCGCGAAGTACTTCTATCGCCCTGCGGTCCCGCTCGGCGCGCTCGACCCGGTTGTTAACCGTGCGCAAGATCACGCGCAGGAAGCCACCCTGCAAGCGGAGCATTTGCGGGCTATTGGGGGCGTCGCCGCGTTCGCGGAGCAGGGTGATGAGTTGGCGAAGAAATTGTCCCATGGGCATGGCCGTTTGAATGCCCTTCGCGCGCTCGCTGGCGCCTTGCAACACCTGGATGCCGCTTTCCTGCTGCGCGATAAACTGATGAATCTGTTCCCGTTCTTTTTGCCACGCCGCCAAGCGGTCACGCAGGTATTCGAGTCCTTGTGACACTTTGGGGATGCTGGCGTTCGGCGCGAGGATACGGTCTTTTCGCGCGATAAGGTCGAGCATTTCGTCGTTGATGTCGTGCTCCGGGTCCCCTTCAGTCTGCAAGTGCTTGAACTCGGCATGCACTTCGTTAATGTGCGATGTGTGTTCTTCGACGCTCTCATCATCTTCGGGCATGCTCTTGCCCGCATACCGCGACAGCCGTTCGAGCCGGTCCTCCGCCATGCCTGTCAAACTCTGCAATATGTTGGTCACGCGGTTGAGCAAAGCGAGCCGGTGTTGCGCGCGCTGCAACCTCTCCGCGACCACGAGGGCGGTTTCCCCGCCCAACAGAAAGGCGATGCCGCCGCGCGCCGCGTGCTCCGCTTCAACGTGTGTTTGCGCGATGCGCTCGCGCAGCGTCTCGATCTGCCGTTTGAGCCGGTTCGCTTTGTTGATCAGTTTGAGTCCGTCAATGCCCACGTCTTCGTTGTAGTCCTGGCAGGTGAGGTTCTGGCGTAACACGATGGCCAAATGCCGGGTATCAGTGTGGTGGAACGTGGATGCATTGAGCGATTTCGTGACGTGAAACGTCCCGCCATGCACGGCGTCGTGTACGGTGACGCGGGGCGCTTTGAACACCCCCATGGTCGTGCTGCCTTCCACGACGATGTCGGCGCCGGCAAACAGCAGGTTGGGGGCTTCGGCCTGGCGGCAGACTACGCTACCCCATTTCGATACGACGAATGCGCGGACCATCACGCCTCGCGACCGCACGTTTCCCTGCCGGACAATGACCATGCCGGAGATGTTGTCGCGCACTTCGCAGTTTTGTGACGCCGCGACGCGACCCATCACAAACCCTTCAACGCTGACACTTCCGTCTTCGACAACAACGGTGCAGTTTTCCGGCACCAGGTCCAGGACTTTCAGGTGTCCTTTCTCGTGGATGAGCACTGGGCCACGCGCATGAATGGGCACCCCCGCGAACAGTTTTATCTCGCGGGGGCGCGAGGATTCGATGTCTGCGCCCGTCACGACGTGGAGGCGCGCTGATATCGCGGGCATGCCTGGCGCGGGCGGCAGGGACTCGGCGAGGGCGTGAAGATCATCAGTGTATGGCGCAATGAGCGACCGCAGGCGCGAATACGCAGCTCGATCTTGCGCGCGTTCGGTCAACGCGTAGACGGACGTGAGGAGGTGTACATGGTCCCAGGGAAGACGTCGAACGCGGCCCTCGAGCACCTCGTCAATCGCCTCGCGCAAGGTCCACTGGTGGCGGCGTCCCTCGGTTTGCTGGTATTCGGGTTGAACGGCGACTGTCCATGCGTCGACGACAGCGGCGATGCCCTCGCATTCCTGTAGACGAACCGGATTGCCAATCCAGGACCGTTGCCATACTTCGGCCAGCGCAGCGTCCTGAATCGCAAGTTGGCCGAGTTCTTCTTTTCCGGCGTTGAGAACGTATTCAACGAGCCGGTCGAGCATGGCGCTAGAACGTGGCCGTTTGCGGGCCGGCCATCGCCGCGATACTGGCGTCGTATGGCGGGCGCAAAATGCCGCGTTCCGTGATGATGCCGGCAATGAGGCGCGCAGGCGTCACGTCGAAGGCGGGGCTATAAACCTTCACGCCGTCCGGCGCCGTTTGCCTTCCGAAACCATGAGTGACTTCTTCGGATCCCCGTAATTCAATGGGGATTTCATCGCCTGTCGCGATCGAGAAGTCGATCGTGGACAACGGCGCGGCGACGTAGAAGGGGATGTCATGCGCATGCGCGATCAAGGCGACGTTGTATGTGCCGATTTTGTTCGCGGCGTCGCCGTTCGCGGCGATGCGGTCCGCGCCGACCACGGCGAGTTGCACGCGGCCTTCGCGCATGACCTGCGCAGCGGTGTTGTCGCAAATGACCGTGACATCGATTCCGGCGCGCATGAGCTCCCAAGCCGTAAGCCGCGCGCCCTGGAGTAAGGGCCGCGTTTCGTCGGCAAACACTTCAAACCGTTTTCCGAGTTCGTGCGCGCGAAACATCACGGCAAGCGCCGTGCCGTAGGATGCCGTCGCTAGCCCGCCGGCATTGCAGTGGGTAAGGACGCCGGTCCCTTCGCAGATCAGCGAGGCGCCGTGCTCGCCAATCGCGCGGCAGCGGCGTGTGTCTTCCTCGCAGATTTCCACGGCTTCGGATTCGAGGCGGGCGACAAGGGCATCGCGATCAAGGTGGGCGTGAACTTCCGCGGAGCTTCGCATGCGGTCGAGCGCCCAAAACAGATTCACCGCTGTGGGCCGCGACGTTGCAAGCGAATCGGCGGCGTTGCGGATGGCGTTGAGCACGTCATCGGTGGTCGGGCAAGGTTGCTCGCGAATGGCAACCAGCAGGCCGAACGCTGCGCACACGCCAATCGCAGGCGCGCCGCGCACGCGCAACGACTTGATCGCTTCCCATACGGAATCGACTGTTGCAAGCCGGATTTCCCTGAACTCTGTGGGCAGCAGGGTCTGATCGATGATATAAAGCGAGCCGCTTTGCCAGCGGACAGTCTCTAGCGCCACGAAGCTTCTCCTCTTCAGAACAAGTCGGCGTTATGCTATCGAAGGAGGACCGTGGTTGCAATGAGCAATTGGCGATGATCCCGAGTCATAGCGCATAAGTAGCCATTCCATACAACTTTCATGGGATCGTTCTTAACCAGAATTGGCGGGTTGGAAAACCCGCCCTCCTGAATTCGCGATCACTCGAACACGATTTGCCCATACGAAACCGCGTCTGCGACGCCGTTATGGCCGATGACATCGATGGTGTTCGACTGCGCGTTTCCCGCGCGGACTGACGCGTTAAGAAAACTTCCAAACGGGGCCTTGAACGGGATGTCGATCAATTCTTCCGGATCGAGCTTCGGCGAAATCGGCATCAACACATTCCTTGTGTGCGCGCCGGAGACATATAACAATGCGTACACATCTCCATTTGCCATAACATGAAACCGAGCGTTGCCAGGTTGTGTTTCAGCGTTGCCTTTTAACAGCACATGGCGCTCAATGGGTTTTCCCTCGCGTGCTATCGCCATCACAAGGTTACCGAGCGTGGATTTGCCCGGGAAAAACTTATCTCGCATGATCGCCGAGGAGACTTCGCGTTCGATATACAGGATGTAGGCGTCGCCGTTGGGGGCAATCCAGAGGTCCTGATTCGCGATATGGCCGGCGGTAGCGTCAACATTGGCGATTTCGATGGGGGCCGCAAACGCGGCCGATTTCAGGTCATTGCAGCGCGCATAAAACAAGCGGCGGAACACGTAGTCCCATTTGCTGCCGGTCTTCTCGAACTTATACTGCTGCCACTCTTTGTTCGGTTCGACAATATCGCCCACGGCGACGATGTGCGCGCGCCCGTTTTCGATGGCGACTTGCGGGTAACATGCCCGAATCGGAAACGTCAGCTTTCCATTTCCGAAGGGTTGGCCGTCCATCGACAGAAAGCAGTAGTTCTGCTCGCTGGTTTGCGCGTCGATGTTAAACATCGCAATCTGCCTGTGTTGCGCGTCCGCGGCGTAACCCCGGTAGGAATGGTCGGTGAATGTTGGCGTACCTTCCCATGTGGGCGTCATTTTTCGCGAAACTATCGGTGGCGTGCCCAAATCGAATCTCAGGAGGTGCGGCTCGCACGCGCCGTACTCGGCGCCAGGTGGCATCAGCGAATCGTTGGCGTAGAGGTAAAGACCTTCCTTGGCGTCGGTGGTCAGTATCGTAGGTTCGCGCTGCTTATATGCATCGGCCTCGGCCAGCGGTTTCCAGCCATCAGTGGTGCGTTCCAACAAACGCCATCGCGTGTTGCACAATCGCGGCACATCTTCGCCCGTCTCCATCTGCGCGACGAAAACGCGATCACCTACGCGTGCAACCGGCGAACACCCAAAACTCCACATTGGCCCGGAGCCGTTGTCCGGATTGGTGAAGGTATAAACGACTTCTTCTGCCGTAACGCGCGGCACGATGGCTGGTGATGCAATCGCGCCGAACAGGAGCGCGGCAATGGCGGCGCGCAGCATCATGCTTTGTCGCACGCCTTCTGCCAGTTTTCCAAACCTTTTATCATGTGCGGGACTGGATTGTCGGGGTGGTTCTCGTATTCCAGCATGATCGGACCGGAAAAATTCAGTTCCTTCAGGGCCTTCGCGACCGCGACCAGGTCCATGTCCCCTTTACCCAACACCTGTTCTTCGGCGCCATGAATCCAGTCCTTCAAGTGCAATGAGTGCACGCGCTCACCCAATGCGGCGATCACCTCATGCGGCTTTTCGCCGGACCGGATCGAGTGGCCGGTGTCGACGCATGCGCCGACCAATACACTCGATCCTTTTACCGCGTCGATGGTGTCAGTTACTTTGTCATAGCGCGCGCCGGGTCCGTGATTGTGGATTCCCGCCTTGATGTTGAACTCTTTGCAAAGCGCATCCACGCTCGCAAAAGCTTTCGCGTCTTTGTCGATGTCCGCGGAGATCACCTCGAGTCCGAGCGCCTTCGCGAACTCGAATTTCTTGCGGTTTGCAGCGTCGTCGGCCGAGAAATGCTCTACCCCATACACGGGAACTTTTATGCCCGCGGTGGCAATGGTTTCTTTCACTTTCGCGAATCCGGGATCGGCCGCATCGGGTTTGAAATGCACGGAGCAGAATTCCATGTTTGACAAGCCGAGCGCCTTAAGCTGCTCGATGGCGCCCTCGAAGGGAAAGTTACGGAAACTGTAGCTTTGCGAACCCATTCTGAAGCCCGCGTAGGCTTCAATATCTTTCTTCGCGGCGAAGGCCCGCGTACCCAGCGCGGCGGCGCCGAAGGCGGCACTGGATTTCAAAAACATGCGACGGCCAAAGGTTTTCATTGATTGTTCTCCAGGTGAATTTTATCTCAACAGGTTACGCGGCGTCCGCCGTGCCCAGGAACTCGCGCGAGCGCACGACCCAGCATGCCACCGCGAGGAACACACACGATGCCACGATCAGAACGGACAACGCGAATGTGTGACCGACGGGGTAGACCTCGCGCATGAGTTCCGCGGGAAGTTCCACCTTGTCGATCTCGATTCGCCGGAACGGAACTTCCGGCAAAAGGCGTTGCACGTATTTTTGCAGCGTAAGAAAATCAGCATACCCCGGCAGTGCAATGACCAGTTTCTCCCAGCCGAATATAAACAACGCGCTGAGCACGACGGGACGTCGTGACATTGTGCTGACGCTCACGCACAGCGCGCCGTACGCAATCAATGCGAGGGCAACGATTCCGGCGTAATGCAGGAGGAGCGGTAGATGTTCGCGCCAGGGTAGCTCGAGAAACACGGTAAAACTCGCGTACGTCAGGGCCAGCGCAAACCACAGCAGCGAAATCGATACTGCGCAAAATGAAATGTATTTGCCGAGGACTATCGCAGAACGCGGCGCCGAGCGGGACAACAACAGCGGCAGGGTGCGCCCTTCAATTTCTTCGGCGAGGAGGGAGCAGCCATATACGAGGGCGGTCAATGGCGTGACGGTCAGCACGAACATGAAAAGGACGACGGCGTCGAGCAGCTTGATGCTGTCTTCGTCGATCTTGTCCGAATTAAACCACGCGATCACCGGCAGCAAAGCGGGCAGGGCAATAAGCACGGCCATGATCCACGTCCGGCGCCGCCGCACATAGAGGTATGACGTAAACGTCATCACGGCGGTCAGCACATGGTAAAAATGCGCCATCGTTACTTTGCCTTCGCCGCATCTTCGGTAAGCGCGCGCACGAGGAGGTCCTCGAACGCGTCGCGGTCCTTCCAGCGCACGGCGCAGCGGACGGGCCGGCCTTTTTCATCGGGCACGGTACTGCCTTTGTTGTCAATGGAAAGTTTGATCATTTCCATTTCCATGAATGTTTCGTCAAAGCAAAGATATGACGCGGCGGTATCGAACAGTATGCTGCTCGAATCGTTGGGGTGCTGCTTTCGGTTTGTCCACGCATCGTAGTTTAGAATGGTCGCCGTGGCGCGAGCGTTCTTCGAGTCCTTTACCTCGGCATAGCGTGGTCCCGTAAGGCGGAGCGTGCCGCAGATATCGAGCGGCGCCATCGTAATTTCCCACGGCGCGGCAAAAACGCCGCGCGCGGCGGCCACGTCGCGAAACACGTTCCATTCCGGGTCGGGAGTCTTTTTACCCTCGTACCCAATGTATACGCTGCCTGCCATAAGCACGACGCGCGCATTGTCCGCGATCGACTTGTCGCGTTCGAGCGCGGCCTTGATATTCGTCTGCGGGCCGATCACGCACAGCGTCACTCGGTCAGGCGATGACTTGATGGCGTCGATCAATGCGCCAATACCGTCCTCGATCACTTTACCTTTGTAATTCTTCAACGAATAGTCGCCCAGCCAGGCGGCCTGGTTCAGCGGACGGTCGCTGTTTTTCACACCAGTAGCCAAAGGTATATCGGTGCGGCCCATAGCTTCGAGAATTTTTGCTACGAGCCGGGTTTTTGCGGGCGTGTCATCGGATGCGGTGACGATAAGTTTTACATCGATCTGGGGCGATCCCAGTAGCATTGCAAGCGCCCAGGTGTCGTCGATGTCGTCGCCAAGGTCGGTGTCGAGAACGACCGGTACAGGCGCGACAGCGGCGGCGGACACCGAACCCAGAACAAAAAACAGCAATGCCCAATGAACCATTATGCGCTCCACTGATTACAGGCGAGAGTTGATGCGCTTACTGTGACTCAGGCGGCAGCAGTTTCGCAAGCACTGGTTCGAGCGGCGCCGCGGGGGGTTGTTGACGGATGACGACGACGAAGGGGTGACGCGCGAAAACGTCTGGGTTCTCCGGTATGGGTTGACCCGCAACGGCTTCGGCGACGACCAGCAGCCTGCCCGCGGATTTGGCGATGTCGAAGACGCGCCGGTCCTCAATGCGCAGCACGTCCGCGAATAACTCGGGGCCTCTGATGCGAATGCCTTCATCGAACCGGAAATGGCTGTCCGTTGGTTTTGGCGCTTGCTCCTGGGACGCAACCTGAATTCCGGTGCTTTGCAATCGCGCGATGAGATCGGCCGCGGTTTCGATGCGGGGTGCGGTGGTGCAGCCGCAAATGAAAGCAAGCGATAGGAATGGCGTCGTGCGCACAAGTGTTTGGATCATAACGGGTCTCCGGTTACGGGGCGGCAATAACACCGAACTGGTTGTCCTCGACACTGCCGAGAAAAAGTTCGCCGTCGTACTCGTTCACGCTGGTTATGGGCGCGAGGGTTCCGGACGGGTTCTGAAGGTTATGAATGACAGTGCCCTGCGCATCCAATCCGAGCACGAACGAGTACGGCTCGGCTTGGGGAAGCAGGCTATTTGGCAACTTCCACAATGTGCGCCGGACCAATGGGTATGGCCACAGCATGTCCGCTCGGGGATTGCGCGGAAATGCCAATGCCAGCCAAAACGTTCCCTTGCCATTCGAACTGATGTTGTCGGGAAACCCGGGCAAATTGTCGATGAACACGTCCCAAGTGCCCTTTTTCTGGCCATCGAGCCAATAGCGCATCACGCGATAGTTCCAGGTCTCGTTCACGAGGACAAAGGTTTGATCCGGGCTGATCGCGACACCGTTGGCGAAACATAGATCATCGATGAGTTTCGTGACCTTTTGCGTTGCCGGATCGTATTTCAGAAAGCGTCCATTGCCGCGGTGCTCCATAAGGTCCGCGAGATAGTTCGGCGCGTGAAACTTCCAGGAGGCATCGGTGAAATAAATGGTCCCGTCGTTTGCGATGTCGAGGTCGTCGGTGAAACCGAAGGGAACGCCGCCGGCTTGCGTGGCGAGGGTTGTAATTGCGCCGGCGGCATCCACCGAGAGCAAGCCTTTGTGCGCGTCGCACACGATGAGATTGCCGTGTGCGTCAAACTGCATTCCGAGGGGCCGTCCGCCTGTGTTCACGAATTCGGAAAACTCCATTTCGCGCGTGAACCGGATGATGCGGCCATCGGCGACGCCGGTGTAGAAGCGGCCTTCCGAATCGCGCGCGATGTCTTCCGGTCCAGCGAATGCGCCGGATGCCGAAAAAGTTTTTACGGGCGACAGTGCTGTGTTCTGCGCGTAGACGCCGGTCAACGCGGGCGCGGGTGGAGGCGTCCACGCCGTGGGTTCTATTTCCGATGGCGCGGAAATGAGCCACGCCGCCATAGCAGCGAGCACGGCAATTCCCACAAGTGCAATTTGCGCGAGCCGTTTCATGTGGCGCGTTACACGCCAAACTGGCGGAGATGGTGATCGAAGTGCAGGGCGTGGAATTTCAGCCACTTTTTCCCGCCGATATTTCCGAAGTAGGGATGGTGCGGCGGCGAGAACGAGCCCGCGCGCACTTCCACCAAAAGCCGGTCAATGGTCGCCTGAAGCACTGCAAGCTCGCAATCCCGCGGCTCCGGCGGCGAAACGTTCTTGGTGCGTGGCAACGGCACGTTTTTAGGAAATTTCATAACGCCGGTGAGCAGGAGCGGCGCCGCGATGTATTGAAACATGAAGGTGCCGCGAAACGGAAGCAGCGGCGTCTCGCCCAAGGTATACAACACAACGGAATTGCAATGATCGATCATTTGCGCGCCGCGCAATTTGCCCCATAAAGGCGTGGCGTCCGGCGCTACTTTCTCGAACCGGTTCAGAAACAATTGCTTTGTATTATCCGACAACCCAGCCATGGCACCCCTCCATTTCCTATGAGTTGCGGTAGCATACGCTACCTTGGCCAGCACAGCGCGCCGTCCGTCCAATTACCCGTATGCTCACTGAAAGGCTCCGGCTCCGCCGGTAGTCAAAGCATAGCGTGCTACCGCAGTCCATATAATAACCCGCCATGAAACCTGGGCCATATTAGCGCGTTTGGCGCGCGAATGCATCGGGGCTTCGGGCGTTGAATTGTTTGGCGCCAACCCATAGGATTCCAGATTCGATACGCATTCGCGCTTACATAGGAATCCATCAGTGAAAAAAGCTGTCCGAATCATCACTATCGCGTCCGTATTACTTATCATAGCTGGAATCATCGCCGTCTTCATCGTGAATTCCCGGTACGAGTTCCTGACCGACGCTCCACGGGTTTCGCACGAAACCCTCTTGACGCCGAACACCAGCATTCGCGCCGCATTTCAACCGCCGCTTGCAAAACCACTTGTCGCTAAATTACTCGGCGATCAGGCGCCTTCGGATTGGATACTGGACCGCGTGATGCCGTATGAGGCCGCCGTAATGGCGGCCCCCGACGTGATCGAGAAGCGATTCGACGTCGTCCTGTTTTTGAATGCACGCCGACTGGCCCCGGTAATTTTAGACTATGCGAAAACTTTTGAGATACCGCGGCACGCGCCTTTCCTGGAATGGGATACCGAGGGCTTTTCTCGTCCGCGTGCTGGTGTACTTGCGCTTACGGGCACGACGGACATCGACGACGAGACGGCACAGGATGTTTTGGCGAACTGGGGGGTAGTGACGATTCCGGCGCGTCCGGTGCTTGAAGGCGGTCACCTTTGCGAAATTTCGATCGACAACCGCGATGGCAGTCTCTATGGCGTCATTATGTTGATGTCGGCCAAGAGTGTAATAGAACTTCCGGTTAGCAGCGACATCATTCGTGACAGTCTGTTGCCCGTGGCGACGCTTTATCTAGCGGGCGACATGGAGGGCGACGATGAATTGAAAGTGCGCCTGGTATGCGAGTGCCAACCGGGCGTTGAAGAGGGCGAAGTTACGGCGGTGAGTTTCACGCTTGGCGGGTTGATCGGCGAATTAACAAAGCTGGTGCAATCCCGCGGTTCGGACCTGGAAGGCAGCAAACGCACCGAGGGAACGACGATTACCGGCGAATACACGATCGCGCCGTTTAGCAATTTGCTTGTGCAGTAGTGCGCCGCGTGTCATCGCCACCATTTCAACAGCAGCGGATCGCGTGTTGCGGACGTGAGTTCGACGATGATTCGGGCAGATGCGGATTGGCGTGACAGCTTGATTAACATGCTGTTTTTTCCCTGTTTCAAGGTAACGGGCATGAACAGTTCGTGATTGGTGTCCTCACTCGCCGTCTCGTGCGCGCCGCTGAGCGCGCCATTCACGAAGACTTTCACGCTCACCTTCGTCCTTACGTTCAACTGGGCCGCTTGCCGGGCCGGCGTGTTCCATTCGCAATAGGCGTAAAATGTCTCCGGCACGACGGTCGCCTCTCCCACAAATGGCAACCCCAGCGCATCATCAATCGAGAAATCGGAGATGACTTCGCCGAGCGCGAACCAGCGCGTCCACCGTACCGCGTCGCGCCATCCTGCGTGCACCGCCGAGAGATCGACATTTTGTTCCGGCGGATATACCGTGTCGTGGCCGGCGTGGTCCCAGTTTGCGAACGGCCCTATCACGCTCCACAATTTCGCGCGCTCCGCGCGTTCGCGCCGCGACCAATCCAGCACCGACTGCGGGAGCGAAGGTGTATCGTCAGACGGAACGGAGCGGCGGCCAAAGTGACGCAACACATTCACGAATAGCCGGTCGGCTACGGGGTCCATGCCGAGGTGGTCCAGAAACCGAAGATGCGTAAATACGATGCGGCCCGCGCCGAACCGGCGCACGAGCAGGTCTTCGCTCCAGGTGACTTCTCCGTCACGAAACGCCAATGCGCCGGCGATGCTTTCGTCGGACGTATCCTCGAAGGCCGCGCGCGGCGCCAAATTCCGAAATGGCTGGCGCATGAGGCAACGCGCCGGCAGTCCCTCGAACACGGGATGGAGCCGTATGTAATGGTACGCGTCGATTGCGGATGTGGTGGTCGCGCGAATGGAATCATCAATGCGATCCGCCAAGTCGTTCCAGTCGCGCGGCGGGCCGATGACGAGGCCGACTGCCCCGGCCCGCACTTCCGCGAGCACGTTCAGCAGATCGGTTTCGGGGTAACCGCGGATTGTGTTTGCCAGCGGCGGCAGGACGTATACCCGGGGTTTCGCCCCGGTGGTGCGTCCGAGCGGCAGGCAGCGGTCAGACCACTGACGCTGCGGGTCCAACACGCTTAACTCGACTTCGCCGGCCGTTGTCGGCTCGACAACGTGAAGGTCCATGCTGTTTTGACAAAGCAGCTTCATGCCCTGCATCAGCCGCACGACGAACCGGTGCGTGCCGACGGAGCCGGAAGCCGAGATTGTCCCGCTCCATATTTCGCGGGTCTGTTTCGGCACTTTTACGGACCGCTTCTTTTTCCACAACACCTGGTTTGTTGGGCCAACGACTTGAAGCGACAGATCGGCCAGGGGTTCCACCCGATCAT
>Ga0163150_10006987_pt1 | contig 13527 bp, 13 predicted proteins | sample OliLakLV19P2IB_FD_148628 | JGI IMG/M metagenome (GOLD analysis project Ga0163150, IMG submission 148628) | Freshwater microbial mat bacterial communities from Lake Vanda, McMurdo Dry Valleys, Antarctica - Oligotrophic Lake LV.19.P2.IB | ecosystem: Environmental > Aquatic > Freshwater > Lake >...
ATGAACCTGGGGGCCAAGATGACCGCGACCCTGACGGTCAAGTTCACGGGCCTCCTCAACGTCGTGAAGGCGGCCTGACCATGAGCAACGACCTGCGTTCGAAGATCCTCGCCTCGAAGGGGCTCGCCCCCGTCCCGGTTCCGTGCCCCGAGTGGGGGGAGGACGTCGTCGTCTGGATTCACCCGCTGACGGGCGACCAGCGCGACGCGCTGGAAGAGGAGAGCACCGAGCTCGCCGTCGCGGAGGACTTCGCCCCCGGCTCGGGGAAGCGCCGCCTCCACGCGCGCGCGGTCGTGCGCACCGCGCGTGACGGCGAGGGCAAGCCGATCTTCACGCTCGACGACGTCGAGGCGCTCGCGGAGCGCGACGCCCGGCCACTCGACCGCTGCTACCGCGTGGTCGACCGTCTCTCCGCCGTGTCCGAGGAGGAGGTTTCGGGCCTCCTGGGAAAATCCGTCGCGATCCCTGGAGGCGCTTCCTCCACCGGCTCTGCCGCGAACTCGGGGTAGCCGCACCGCGGCTGCTCCTCGAACAGCTCACCTCGAAGGAGGTCTCGGAGTGGGCTGCCTACTTCCGCTCCCTCGATGAGCCTCACGTGCCCGTGCGCCCGCCCCTGCGCGCGAGGCCCGCGGCATCGGCGTCTGAGCTCGGGCTGAGGGTTGCGTGGTAGCTGGGACGGGACGAAGTGACGCCGAGCCCCCCTCCTTCGGGAGGGGGCCCTCTACTGGTCGGACAACGGGCGCGTGATCTGCGCGAAGTGCGCCGGCCAGTCCGCCCTCCACACGGGGCGCGACATCTCGGGCCACAGGGTTGAGCGGATCACCGTCGAGGAGGTCCGAGCCTGGCCCGACGATCTCGGGACGCTGCGGTGCGCGTCGGCATGCGCGGCGCTCTCGCCGATCGCGTGGCCCGACGGGTGGCCCATGGCGAAGGGCGGTGGCGGATGAGCGGGCCGGATTGGCGCCCGACCGGTGACACGCCCGTGACGCAACCGCGGCTACAAAGGGGTGCGCGGGGCGCTCGTGCCCCACTGCCTGACTAGGAGCCCCTCATGATCGTCGGCGTCACTCTCTTCAAGCTGGATGGCAACCCGTACTTTAGCCCGGAGTTCCCCCGGGGCGGACTCGCCGCGCGTTTCGCGGGCTCCGTTTCGCACGTCGCCAACGCGCCGAACCTGACGATCACGGTCGAGACCCGTAACAGCGAGCAGACGCTCTGGACTTTTATCGGGTTCTTCGCCGTCGTGGCAGCCATCGGCCCCATCAGCATCGATCTCACTGGGTGCATGGAGATCGTGCGATTCCAGTACGCATTTGCGCCCGGAGACCCTTGGAACGCGTCGGTTCACATGTTGATGCAGGCCCCGAGTTGGCGGCCGTACTGAGCCACGCAGGGACGCGGCCGTAGGTTCGGTTCGAAGGCGATCCCACGTTCTGGCGACGGAGGCCCTCATGGCAGGACGCAAAATCACAATCAAGCTGTCCAGTACGTGCGATACCCCGACCGTACACCAGCCAATTTACGTTCGACTCTCAAGTGGCGAGGCGTGGATTCCGCCAGACAAGCGTCCGTTGCGTTTTCCGCCCAAGGGAAGCCCCGACGACAAGAATGCTTCTCCCGAGGTCAGCGCCAAGGATGTAGCTCAGGCGCTGCAGACCGCCGTTACGCAGGCTCAGATCGTCGGTGGTGCACGGGTTAGCCAGGTCTCTGCCGTGACAAGGCATGATTGGCGCGACCCAGACACTGGTGCCAAGAAGGGCACCACGGACGTGTTCGCCTTCAGCTTCGTGACGGAAGACGATGAAATCGATTACAGCATTACTGGCGTCAAGTTCTCAAACGGCAAGGAGGTCGCGGAGGGCAGCCAGATCAAAATGTGCGTGCTGGTCGGCGAGGGAGACGAAGAGTTGTTCGTAAAGCCCGTGCCTGCGCAGGTGACCGTGACCCACGCGAATGCAGCGGGCGATCCGCCTTCGCCTGATGATGTAGTTCGTCGCCCCAATCGCAAGCGAGTCCGGCCGAGGAAGCGAGACAAATTTGGTGACGACTTGGAGGGGCCGGAGGACAGGACTCGTACGATGGATTGGTGGGACCGTTTCGGCTCGCAGGGTGCCTACTGGAAACCCGACGACGACGCCCATCACGCGTGGGCGATGCACATGTCCGCATCGCCGACTCTTGAGCCGATCTTCCAGCAACAGGCAAGCAGGGGCCCAGGCAGCATTCGCGTCGAGGCCGGGAGTGGATCCCCCATTTCACCAAGTCAACCAGGGCCGTCAGGCGACTCGGCTCCGTAGTTAGTGTCAGGAGACTTCCTTACCCCGGAGTCGGAGTCACATGGCGTCAGCCTGTAGTGAGGTGTCGGGATGACAGCGCGCGCCGGGGCTCTCGTCGGTGTAGTCGGGGTCGCCGTGCTGCTGAGCGTTTGGCTGCTCGGCCTCCTGAGCCTCGACTCAGCGCACCAAGCGGAGGGCGTTCCAGGCAAGCTGCGCACCTTGGTTGACCAGTTATGCAGTGCCGGATCCGAGGAGAGGGCCCGGGCAAAGCAGAGCCTCATCGAGTATGGACCTGGCGCCGTGGGGGCGCTGGCAGCGGCGCTGGACTCTGACGGCAGCGATGTTTGTAGGGCCAGCATCGCGGAGGTACTGGCAGCGTTCGGGCGCGACGCACTCCCCGCGGCCGGGGCGCTGGTTCGCCGACTGAAGCGGGGCGATTCGAGCGCGTACGCGATGGCGTACGCGCTTGGAGAGTTAGGGGATGCCGGGATCGCGCTCCTCTCCCGCGTCCTCGGCGATTGCGACTCGCCGGTCGCGCTCTTGGCGGCCCTTGGAAGGCTGTCGGACTTCGAAGCGGGGGCTCGTGACGCGATGCCTGCGGTTGTGAAACTAATCAACTCACAAGACTCTCGCGTTCGGGTCGAGGCACTCAGCACTCTTCAGTCAATCGGATCTGTGACCAGAGACGGGCTGCTCTTGATCTTGGCGGCAGCAAAGAAAGGTGGGCCGGAAGAGCGCTCGGCGGCGGCAGGAGCACTATCGAGGCTCTGCGACCAAGGAAACAAGGACTGTATCAGGGTGCTTGTGTCCATGCTCCAATCGGATGAGGAACACTGGGTGCGCGCGGAGGCAGCCAAGGCCCTAGGCGTGCTCGGGACCGGCGCGCAAGGTGTGCGAGAGGCTCTGATGGTCGCAGCGGATGATCCCGATTCGATGGTTCGCACCCAAGCGCGCGAGGCGTTGCCCCTCATCCGCTGATTGTTGTCGAGGTGAGGGCGCCGGGCGCGGGATAGGTTCTTCGAGCACATCGAGATGTCGGACCACATCGTGATGTTATGCCGCCAATTCGCCCCAGCCGTGAGATGACCTGCGCCATGCAGATGATTGCGCGCCAGGGCGAACTGCTCGCCAGGACGCGGGTCTACCGCGCGTTCAAGTCGATCGAGGTCGCGGAGATCCTCGGGGCCGGGGAGGGCATCGCCCCGGACGGCCTGATCCGCCCGTACGTCGACATCGCGGCGGGGCTCGTCGACGCGGACGACTTCCGCGGCGGCATCCTGACCGTGGACGGCGACGCGTTCCCGCGCTTCGTCGTCACGCACTCAAGCACGCGGTTCTGGCTCTCGCCCCCGTCATGGGGTGGCGGGATTCCGCCGCCGCCGGGATCTAGCTACATCGTGAGCCTTTTGGACAAGAACGCAGCATCCGAGCTGTCGGCCCAGGGGGTGGGGCGCGGGTTCTACCTGTTCCCGCCCCAGGACATCTGCGGCTACCCCGGCGCGGCCTCGGGCTACAACCTCAACAACATCTGGCAGCACGGATTCTGTGGGAAGGCGACGGCGCTCACGAAGGGCGAGGACGGCTCGGTCCACACCGAGGAGTACCAGTACAGCGTCCGCGTCCCGAACCAGTTCCAGCGCGATGCAGGCTTTTGCGACATGACCGTGCGCCTCGCGGAGAAGCCCAAGCCCAGCCTCGGGATCCTCAACTTCCTGCCCCCTGCCGGCGGATCGCCGCCCACGTCGTCGTGCGTCCCGGGGAACACGAACAAGCCCTCGCAGATGCCGCTGGTGGACATCGAGATCGAGGTCCCCGTCCGTGAAGACGAGGCCGCGTGGTTCGCCGAGCCTCCGGACGTCAACGGGCGACCGGCGTTTCGCGGTACGGCCTACAGCGACGACCCCACCGTGTGGGACGGTGCGGGCGAGCCCTACGACGACGACTGGCGCTGCACGCAGACCTACATCGTCGATGATCCCGACTTCGTGGACACGGCGCAGGATGCGGGGCTTCGCAAGGCCGCGCAGGCGATCCTCGACGTCAAGAGCCAGAAGCAGTACCTGTTCGAGGTCGGGATCGCGACGCCGTGGAATGCCGCGCCGCCCGATGCGCTGACACCGGCATCGACGTCGCGATGGGCCGGGATGAGCAAGCGCATCACGCTGTCCTCGGCGATTCGCGCCACGCAGTTCGAGGCCGCGACGGACCTCCAGGTCTTTCGGGTCACGTGGGACGTGACGGGGAACCGGACCATCCTCGAGGCGGGCACGGCCAGCGGATGGATGGCGTTCGAGGGAATCGACATCTCGAAGGCCTTCAGCGAGGCGCGCGTCTTGAAGAAGGCCGCGCGGATGATCAAGGACGTCGAGGATTTCCGAAACTGCCTGCTCACGAAGCCCGAGGACCGCATCGGCGGGGTCCAGAAGGGCCCGGTCGACGCGTGCGACGTCAACATCATCAACGAGCAGGTTCGCCGCGTCGTGACCGTCGAGAAGGACGACGCCGACAAGGTGATGAACATCACCCACCAGGCGATGCGGACATGGCTCGACGAGGAGCTCTCGATCGGGCCCCACGCCGACAACCCGGGGGCCAACATCGCCGTCCCCGGGCGCGACGGGATCGCCGCGAGGCAGGCGATCGACGGGCCCGTGCTGCGCTCGCATGCGGATCCCGACATCCCGTTCCAGGGACCGGCCGTCGGGAACAACGGCGATCGCGGACGCTACGGCGGGCAGATCGTGACGGACGCGGTACTCGACGGTCGGCCGCCCCGCGAGCTCTACCGGCGCGGGGGCCTCGCGTTCCGCAAGCGCGAGGACGGGGCCGCAAATCCGGCGGGGGGCCCGGGCGTGGAGTTCTCCCCGGTCGGCCCCGACGGCGCGCCCACGGGTGCGTGGCAGCCCTTCGTGAGCGCGAGGAGCCTGCCCAACCAGCGCGCGCCGCTCGCGATGCTGGCCCATGGCTCGACCCAGCACCAGCTGCTCGAGATGGGGCGCGAGCTCGCCCGGGCGCTCGGCCGCGTCGAGGACGAGGTCACGCAGGCGCTGCTCACCCCCGGCGACGTCGGCACGGGTCACCCCGACGGCGCGCCCGCTGACCTCGGCTCGATGCTGCGCGTGGCGGGCGTCGCGAACCCGTGGCTCCGGCCCGTGCCCGGGTCGTTCGACGATCCCGGGGGGCTCGTGTTCCAGGGGCCGCTCAACGACATGGGCGCCGACGCCGGGCTCCTCTGGCGGGTGCGCACGCCCGAGCTGCTCCTGATGCGGGTTTCGGACGTCGGCCCCGGCGCCGGGACCAACGGCGGGAGCTACGCCTGGGACATCTCGGGCCCGGGGGGCACGACGGAGTTCCTCGCGAGCGCCTCGGTGGTCCATAAGCAGATGGACCCCGTCGCGCTCTCCCCCGACCTACGGCTGCCCGGGAGCGCGTCACCCGTCGCGGCGTCGAACCCCTTCGGCTTCGTCAATGAGGGGATGCTGCTGAACTCCGCGGGGGCGGGGGCGGTCTCGGGCGCGGGAGGACTCCTCCCGATGCCGCCCTACACGCGTGGAACGGTCGGCCTCTGGGCGCTGCTTGCCGAGAACCCCGCCGGACCCCCGCTTCCGCCGAACACGACCTACAACGTCCGCATGGACGTCGCGTGGATGGCGTCGCCGTGGGGGGCGCCTGCCGCTGGGGCACCCGCGAACCTCCCCGTGGCCGACGGCACTGGTCAGGGCACGGCCGTCTACAAGGGCCCGGGCGGAGCCGTGCCGCCGGGGCTTCGCAAGCCGAGCGACCTAGCAGTGTCCCTCGTCTACACGCCGGGCCTCGGCACCGCGCCGATGAACCGCGGGCTCGTGCTGCTCGGGATCGGCGTCGAGATCGCCGTCGTCGAGGGCGGCTACGCGCTCCTCACGCAGGAGGGCCTGGAGGCCTCGGAAGCCTGGCGGACCAACCACGCCCAGCCCGTCGAGCGCCTGGCCGCGCTCGACGTCTGGCGCATGACGGTCACGAAGGAGGCCGCCGAGGAGCTTGAGGCGACCGAGTCGTGGCACCTCGAACTCAACCCCGGCGTCGTCGAGTTCGACGGGCTCGAGGTATCCGAATCCTGGGACCTCCTGCTCATCCCCTGACCGACCTGTCCCGTACAATCCCCCTGTTCTTCGCGCGCCCGACTCCAGCCGGACGAGCGAGAGGAGCCCTCCATGCCCTCTCCCGTCGACTGCTTCCTCGTTGGGTTCGTCATCACGCTTCTCCTCGTCCTCCTGCGGACGCTCCGTTCGCTGCGCCCGCCCGTGCGGCTAGCCGACGGCGGCACGCCGCCCGACGACACGGACTGGGCGGCGTTTGCCCGAGGCGCGCGAGAGGTCGCCGACCGCCCCCGGCGCCCCGGCCTCGAGCGACCCATGGCGGTGCGGGCCGAGTGGGACCTCGAGCTGGTGGGACCGACCGGCGAGGTGAAGGCCCGGCGGCGGTTCAAGAACCTCATCGTGAACGCGGGCCTCAACCGCGCGAAGGACCGGCTCTTCAACCCCGCGACGGTCGCGACGGTGTTCGGCTACGTCGCGATCGGTACGGGCGCCATCGCTGAGACGCCCGTCGACGTGGCGCTCGGGACCGAGGCCGCGCGCGACGCGGTTGCGTACACGACGGGCGGGACGGGGGTCTGTACCGTCGACTTCACGTTCCCGGCCGGCACCGGAACGGGCGCGATCACCGAGGTCGGCCTGTTCGACGACCCGGGCGCGGGGAACATGTTCAACCGCAAGACCTTCCCGGCGATCAACAAGACGGCGGCCGACGCGCTCAAGGCCTCCTGCACGATCACCCTCGTGGCGGCGTGACCTCGTGGCCTACGCGGTCTTCAACGACGGGGCGACCGACGGCCGCGAGCCGTGGGTGGACTACGAGTTCACGGACGTCCCGTTCGTCGAGGTGCTCGATGGGCAGGGGCCCGGGAGGACCGAGCGCGTCGAACTGTTCGCGTGCTCGCGGCGTCTCTACCGCTGGCCCGGGGGCCTCACGGAGCCGCAGCGCGTGGCGTGGGAGGAGTTCCTGCGCGGGCGGGGGATCCAGCGGGACGCGTTCCTGATCGAGGACCCTCGCGACCCCGTGCGCGAGCTCGTGGCGCTGGAACCCGTCGTCGGCGACGGCGCGCGCTTGACGTTTTCGCTGCCCACAGGCGAGGCGAGCCCGGACTACCGCTGGTACCCGAAGCAGGGCACGGTCCTCGGGTACGTGAACGGCCTCGCGGTCGCCGTCTCCAACGTGGACACCGACGCGCGGATGGTCACGTTCGCGGCGGTGCCGGGCGTCGGGGCGACAGTCGCGACGACGTACAGGGGGCTCCGCCTCGTGCGCCTGGCGGATGCGCCGTCGTTCCAGGGCGCTACGAAGCGGTTCGGGCAGTACGAGTTCGCGCTCGATGAGGTCCTGCGGGACTAGGTTGCGAGCGGCGCGGTCGACGCTGTCTGCGTGTGCATCGCGTCGAGCATCCCGACCGCACGGCGGGCTGCCGTCCCGTCCGCGCATTCGGCGTTCCTCAGCGTCGAGATCAGCGTCGTGTGTCCGAGCACGGCCTGCACGGCAGGGAGGTCGAGGCCCAGACGTACGAGGTTGACGGCGTGCAGGTGTCGCAGATCGTGGATGCGCATCCGCGGGTAAACGTCAGGCCTTGGTACCGCGAGCGTCCGTCGCTATCAGCGTGGCGACGACAAGACCGGACCCGAGCGCGACGAGGGCCCACTCATTCGACACCGATAGTTCGCCCAAGCACTTGCATCCCCTCGCACCTCCACCCGCCATCACCCGCTGCAAGGAAACGATGATTCCGCCGAGGAGCGCTCCGACCAGCGTCCAGCCCGCTTTCTCCCGCGTCGCGCGAGCGATGAGCCCGAAGCCTAGGAGAAACTCCAGGGCGGCAGCGGCGATGACCCATACACAATGGCTGTCGCACGGACTCGGCACAGCCGCGAGTTTCATCGCGCCCGCGAGAAAGAGGGCCGCGACGACGAGTCTCGTCCCTATGACTCGCGCCCGACCACTCACTTGCCGTCACCTGCGGTAGTGGAGCGCACAACCTCCAGCTTGCTAACGGTTCCGTCCGACACGAGAACTTCGTACGTCCTCGTCGAGCCGTCCCCCAAATCGATGTGCAGCCGATGCCTCCCCGCCGCGAGCCGAACAAAGGCGTCCCGCGAGCTCGATTCCGACATCGACACCCAAACGTGCGGAATCGCCTTGATTCCGAGTAGCCAGATCGCTCGCAGCCGAGCTGACCCGGCGAGCTTCCCGTTCCGGTACATGGGCGCGTCCACGTACTCAGGCGCGTCAAGCCACTCGTGCGAGATCGAGAACCCGGCTTGGTCAGGTGGCTGTCCAGAGAAGCGAATCTGGGCCCCCTGTGGCGGGCGCATTCGCGCTACGTATTCGTGCGAGTCTGTGTCGATCACGAACGGTTCGCTTAGGCCCACCTCGTCTTCGAGCACACAAACTCCTCCGTCCACCGGAACGTGACTGAAGACCCAGACGTTGCCATCACTACGGACGCCGATCACCTCAGCAGGTTCGACGTTCTGTCCCTGGACGCGGATCTGTGCTCTTTGCGATAGTCCACGAAATGGACGCCGTGTCTCATCGACCTCGATTCGGATCGTTCCCGATTTGGACGTGAACTTCGAGTGGACTCTTGCCACCGCCACTTCCGAGACGGGGAGATCGATTCTCTGCGTAGGGATTGAAACGCCCACCGGCTCGTACCCAGGCAGCGCAAACTGCACAGTAATCAAGTCCGGAGCAGCGCCGCTCGAAAGGATCGGTACGAGTCGGACAATCGCTCCGGGATCGGAGCGATCCAGCGACCTGGCCGCGCTAATAGGATCACAGTACACGGCCGTCGCGTCGCTGACGATCGTCAGCGCCAGTCGGGGATCCGGGATGACCGGGAGCCCATCGCGATCGTCAACGATTCGAAAGGCGATGCGACGGGCACTGAAGAGCGTGAGCGCCATCGCCGCTTCGGATGGCATCGAGAATCGAACTCCTTGGTCCGAGAAATCCGCCGCCTGCAGAACCTGCGATCGTGCGGACGAAGAAAGCGATTGTAGGTGATCCGGCGAACCCGGGAGAGCGAATCGCGTCGGATCCAACACTCGAACGCGCCATGCGCCGGGCGACAGGCGGAGGCGGATCCTCCCGTCGGCCTCCGTCACCCACGGTGACGGATCAACGCTGCCGCTACCAAGACTTGAAAGCAGGTCGATGGCTTCTCCGACGCGTACCACACCCATGGGGACTCCCACTGCGGGAGCCCCAGTCTCATCAACCACGAGTATTTCAGTCGGAAGTCCGGGTGTCAGCCGGACGACAACTGGGCTTGCGGTTAGCTCGGCGACAATTGACGAAGTCACGAATCCCGACGCCCGAACTTCGATGAGAAGCCTCGACCAAGAGCCTTCCGCTCGGTGTAGGTCGGCGCTCCAGGTTCCGGATGAGTCGGTCTTAGCCTCCCCAAAGGACTTCGTTCGGGGCGAACTCCCGGAGTCGTCATTCACCGAGGAAATGAGAAGCAGGGCACCTTGGATCGGCGAGCCATCTTCGACCGAAACGACGATTACCTGAACTCTCGTACCGGCAGCCAGCGCTTCCGGATCCGGGGGCTTTGACTTGGCGCTCCCCATCAGAAAGGGCGCTGGTACGTCCTTCGAGTCACGCGCGGCGGTCTGGACAGGGCGATCGTGTGACGAAGTCGAGCGCGCTGGCGATTCCGGCACCACCTGCGTCGCGATCGGATACGCGACGACGAGCCCGAGAAGAGAGAAAAGCGCTCGACGCGCACCCGCTGAGAGGGTACGCGTCGGGCCACGCCGATCTATCGAGTCGGAATCGCCCACTACTGGCACCGGCACTTGCCGGTCTCGCCAGTAGGCGTCTCCGGGGGGGAGCCGGGCGGCGGTAGTACAGGTGACGTGTCGTACTTGCGGCATTTCAGGGCTCCGGTGCAGTAGCCGAAGCACCCCGCGCCCCGTGTGGTCCCGCTCGTGTTGGTAAACGTAACGGTGTCACACGCCATCCCGTCGGGGGAATCCCAGTGCACATACACAATGTTTCCGAGGGCATCCTTCTTGATGCACCCACACGTCGTCAACGTCACGGTCACCATCCCACCCTGACCGTTCGGGACTTGGGTGGTCTCCCCGGTGTTGACGGGCTTGCACTCGGCACCGACCGGCTGGGGGCAGTTACCGCCGCACGCAATCTCCGTGACGAGTTGGGGCAGGGGATTGCCGGGCAGGATCTTCCAACTGTACGTGTAGGACGTACCCGTGCACGTTGCGCCATTCGCGTGTGAGGACGCGCTGGCGATGCGTGTTGCTCCGAAAAGTGCGACCATTGCACCGACGGAAGTTAGGACCCAGCGCACCCACAACGGGGCGCGGGACTCCGATCGTGCGGCACCTCCGAACGACTTGAATTGCATGGAGGAAACCCTCGAACTCCCGACATCGGTCGGTGCGGGAGAGCCGACGATGCTGGCGACATGACAGCGGACGGCGCCGCTCTCCGCACTGAAAGGTAGCAGGTTCATTCTTGAAGTCAACTAGAGACTTCTCGTCCCCACAAGGACTTACGACGTGCAAGGACGTACGATGCTGGCGAGAGTCCGTCCGCTGGGTGTCTGGTACCGCTGGGTGTCTGGGATGAGGCCCGCGGGCCATCGTCCCGGCGGGGCCTTGGGGAACCGACCGACCGGTCTACTGGGCGAGGAGGCTCGAGGCGTTGGTCATGGCCCCCTCGATGACGTGGGCGTACCGGGATCTTCAGTCCCACCCAGCCGCCCATCTTGGCGACCACGTTGAGGGGGCCCCCCGGGCGATCAGTTCCGAGGCGAACCCGTGCCGAAGGGCGTGGAACGGTCGGTAGGGGATCTTCGCTGCCTAGCACAGGACCCGAAACTGTCGGGTGGCGTTCGGCCCGTCTCGACGGTCCGTCCCCTGGTCTTCCGAAACTTGAATAGGGCGTCGTGCAGGAAGGGGCCCATCGGGATCCGGTGGGAGAGCCCCACCTCGTTCCGGTGGACGATGATCGTGCGCCCATCTGTCAGCGCTGGCTGGTTTCCGCGTGATTCCGATGATCTGCGTGGCCCCCCGGGCCGGGTCTGGTTCCAGGAGGCAGGAACAACTGTATCTGGTTCCCTCCGAAGGGGTTACGAACGACTACGCCAAACGTCCAGGGGACCGCGGTGCCTGCCAGGGCGCCAGGCGGTCCGCGGAATGGCCGTCGGATCCAGGCGGAGCGTCGCCGTCGGCAACAGAAGGGATCGCTATGCCCCGCCGACCGCGGCCGCTACCGCATCCGCGGCCTGGCGCAGCCGCCCGCCGTCGGTGTGCAGGTACCGCAGGGTGACCACGCTCCCCGGCCGGTGGCCGAGGATCCGCCCGATCGTGGCCACGTCCGTCCCGGCCGCCGCCAGGAGCGTGGCCGCCGTGTGGCGGAGCTGGTGCCAGCCGCTGTGGGGGACCTCGGCCCGGTCCATGAGGCGGTGGAGCGCGTGGTAGAGGGACGAGTCGTCGTCGGGGATCCCGCGGCAGACCCGGCCCGACCGCTGGCGGTGGCGCTCCAGGACGTCCTTGAGCGGGGCCGAGATCGGGAGGCGGAGCCGCGTCCCCGTCTTGTGGCGGGGCCGGGCGATCAGGCCGGCGTCGAGGTCGACCTCCTTCCAGGTGATCGCGCGGAGGTCGGCGCGGGAGAGGCCCGCGAAGAGCGCCAGCGCGACGGGGACCTCGAGGTAGTGGCCCCGCGCGGCGTCGAGCAGGCGGCGGCACTGCTCGGCCGAGAGCGCCTCGCGGTGCTCGAGCGGGCGTGCGCGGGGCGGCTTGAAGTCGCCGACGAAGTCTCCGCACGCGTAGCCGACCGCGACGCACCACGCGATGAAGCGGCGGTAGACGCCGAGCGCCCCGCGGACCCGGGACGTGCCCCACTCGCGGTCGGCGAGCAGCCCCTCCAGCATGGCGCGGGACCACTTCGTCATGGGGCGGTCGGTCCACTCGGCCAAGAGCGGCTGGAACTTGTCCTCGGCGTGGTCGACCGTGCCCTGGCGGCGGCCCGAGACCTTGAGGTGCTTGAGGAACGCGTCGACCGCCTTCTTCGGGGTCGTGACGGCCGGCGCCCCACGCCGGAGGCCGCCGCGCCCTGCGCGCTCGGCCGCGAGTTGGAACTCGGCTTCCTTCTCCGTGACGGGACCGAGCGAACGGGAGCGTACGACGCCGTCGCGGCCGCCCTCCCGCCACTCGATGGCCCAGGTCGTGACGCCGGAAGACCGTTCGATGCGAGAGCGAAGCCAGGCCACGGGAAGACCTCCGTTGGACGCCCGAAACCTACCTCGGGCCTCCGACGGGAAATGCCTCAACTCATGCTGCTACATGGGGTTACGAGCCCGTTTCGAGATCCGGCGTCGAACGGGCGCGGATCGGGCGTCGATCGGGAGAATTGACTTGCGTGTCGCAGTGCGCGCGCCCGCCGCCGCGGTTCCTCTCGGCCGTCGGAACATGCACGTGACGGGCGTGCTCGCCGTGCGGAAGCCGAGCGCCGCGTAGAACCCGCGTGACGCGCCGAGCGCCTTCACGTAGATCGGCGCCGAGGGGAACGCCTGCTCGACGGCGTGCATCATGGCGGTCCCGACGCCTCGCCGCTGGAACGCCGGATGGACCACGAACTCTCCGAACATCGTCGTGAGGCAGCGGTCCGAGAACACCGACGCGTACCCCACGAGCAGCCCCGTCCGTGTGCGGGCGCAGATCCTGGCCGTGTAGGCCGCGATCGACGAACGGAGCGTCTTGAGCGCGTGCTGGCCCCAGCCGAGCGCGACGAAGAGCGCGTTGAGCTCCGACGCCTCGGGGCGCGCGATCGTGACGACGACCGCGGCGCGAGGGGTTCGAGAGCGCCGCTGCGGCAAGGGGCATGACCTCCGGTGCGTGGCCCGACGCTACCCCGGGGCGGTGACAGCCGTAACGCGCTGGAACCACGGCGCTTGCGCGTGCCGTGACCCCCGGTGTGCCCCCTCCCGTACCGGCACCTACGGGGCGTCCTCGCGGCCTGCGTCGCGGAAACGGGCGTCGATCCGGCGTGGAACGGGCGTGGATCGGGGAGGTTGTCTCGTCCGTACCAGCACATGTGCTGGGACGGACCGCTCCCTACGTCCGCGGCGCGAAAACGCGCGAAAACGGGAAACGCCGTAAACCACGCCCCAATGGGGGTTTACGTGCGA
>Ga0163150_10006988_pt1 | contig 13526 bp, 15 predicted proteins | sample OliLakLV19P2IB_FD_148628 | JGI IMG/M metagenome (GOLD analysis project Ga0163150, IMG submission 148628) | Freshwater microbial mat bacterial communities from Lake Vanda, McMurdo Dry Valleys, Antarctica - Oligotrophic Lake LV.19.P2.IB | ecosystem: Environmental > Aquatic > Freshwater > Lake >...
CAGAGGGCACGCCTGGCGCACGCGTTCGCTAGTGTTTGTTTTTGCGCGCTATAAGCCACTCGCGCACAATAGGTAGAAGAGAAATTATGACGATACCTCCTACAATAGGGAGTAGATATTCTTCTGCATGCGGAAAGACTTGTCCTAAGAAGTAGCCTAACAGAGTTACTCCAACGCCCCAGAGCAGTGCGCCAAGAATGTTGTAGGTAACGAATGTGCGGTAGTTCATACGCCCTACGCCTGCCAAGATGGGGACAAAGGTGCGGACAATGGGGACAAAGCGGGCAAGTACTATGGCCTTGGGGCCGTACTTTTCATAAAACATTTCTGCGCGCGCTATGTGCGCTTTGCTAAAAAAGAACGAATCTTCTTTCTTAAAAATTCTAGGGCCGGCCCATGTGCCAAACCAATAGCCCACCTGGTCGCCCATTATGGCGGCAAGGGGTATAACGATGAGTAGTGCCCAAATATTTAAAATATCTGCAGAGGCTAATAGTCCGGCAGTAAAGAGCAAGGAGTCGCCTGGGAGGAAGAATCCAAAGAAGAGTCCTGACTCGGCAAAGACAATCGCAAAAAGTCCCAGGTATCCCAGGCCCTGAATAAGTGCAGCGGGGTCGAGGGCGGGGATATGCATGAGGCTTACTATACCGCTGTATTATGGTATTGTGCAGTGCTATAGTAGCCCTCGTAGTTTAATGGATAAAACACCGGACTTCTAAGCCGGTCATCGAGGTTCGATTCCTCGCGAGGGCATAGGTTTGGTAGAGTAGAGCATACGGGCGATTAGCTCAGTTGGTAGAGCAACTCTTTTACACAGAGAAGGTCACAGGTTCGAGTCCTGTATCGCCCACAAATGGAGCCAGACATTCTGTATGAAGACGATTTGTTAGTGGTCATCAATAAGCCTGCGGGGATTATTGTGCACCCAGACGGTAAGCACGATTACCCAGCACTGACGACGTGGCTCGAAAAGAAATACAAAGAATTTCATTTAGTGCATCGTATTGACCGCGAAACGAGTGGGGTCTTAATGGTTGCTAAAACAGTTGAAGCGTTTGAGCATGTAAAGTCGCAGTTTCAAAACCGCGAGATTAAAAAGACCTATCGCGCGTTTGTGTATGGGCCGCTTAAAGAAGAAAGAGGAGTAATAGACAAGCCTATTGGCTCTGGTCGTGGTGGGGTAGGGCCGCGCTCTGCAAGTTTACCGCACGGCACTACGCGCGACGCACTTACTACTTATAGAGTAATTGCAAACGGCGCCGCCTGTGCCTATGTAGAAGTGTTTCCTAAAACCGGCCGCACGCATCAGATCCGCGTCCACTTTTCATCCATACAGCATCCCATCGTCGCCGACTCGCTCTATGCGCCGAGCCGCCCCAAGCTCTTGGGGTTTGAGCGCCTTGCTCTCCACGCGCTCTCTTTGGTTTTTACCCATCCGAGCGGAAAAGAAATGACATTTGAAGCTCCGCTCCCGCCTGATTTTGTGGCCGCAGAGAGCCATTTGCGGGCTTAATTAATGCGTGTTAGAGTACTCGAGCAATATGAGCAGCTTCGCTCTCATATATCCGTTGCTCGCTCGGAACTAAAAGCAAGCTTTTAATTCTCTCACTCGCTTAGGCTATGACATCAGCAGTCAAAATTTCTCCAGTCGACATGAAGGCGCGCGCAGCACTTAATCTCCGCGCGGGCGACGTTGTTCGTGTATGGCAAAACATCATTGAACTCAAAAAAGGCAAAGCTGCTAATAAAAAAGAAGTAGTTACTAAGAATGCACGCCGCCAAGCTTTTGAGGGTACGGTGCTTGCGGTTAAGCATGGCACCGAGGCAGGCGCCACCTTTACGGTGCGCCGTGTAGCGTCTGGAGTTGGCGTTGAGAAGATTTTTCCCCTCTACTCACCAGTTATCGACTCTGTTGAGGTACTTCGCCGTACGCGCACTCGCCGTGCGAAGCTTTACTTCATCCGCCGCAAAGCGGCTCGTGACGTTAAGCGCGCTATGCGCAAGCAGATGCAGGTTGTCGCTCCGGTAGTAGAGAGCGAGGAAGTTGCTCCTGAAGCAGCTCCTGCAGAAGTGCAGTAGAATAGTTGAATGCCCAGGTGGCGGAATTGGTATACGCGTATGCTTGAGGTGCATATGCCGCAAGGCTTGGAGGTTCGAGTCCTCTCCTGGGCACCCGTTGGTTTGCTGTAGATAGTTTGCAGACTTTCAAAGTACATGCTCTGGATAATTTTTTCTGCTGTTGTTATTGTTGCGCTTCTCGTCGACTTCTTTGCGATGAGCAAACAGGGGGCGCACCGTGTCTCTCTTAAAGAGGCGGGTATCTGGTCTGCTATTTGGGTCGCGTTATCCTTTTTATTTGTAGGATGGCTGTGGTGGTATCTGGGTGGTACCGGCACAGACGTAGTAGCCCGCGAGCTTGCGAACACCAAGGCACTCGAGTTTATTACCGGCTATCTCATCGAAAAAGCTCTCGCAGTAGACAACATCTTTGTCTTTCTCTTGGTGTTTACGTACTTTGCCGTGCCGAGGGAGTACCAGAAACGGCTTCTCATGTTCGGCATATTGTTTGCGCTTGTGCTGCGCGCAGCCATGATCTTTTTGGGTGCCTGGCTCATTAGTGAGTTTCACTGGGTGCTGTACATATTCGGTCTCTTTCTGATGTATACCGGCATTAAGATGTGGCGATCTATCGGTAAAGAGCCTGACTTTGAAAACAGTAAAGCACTCAAGTGGCTCAATAAAAGCCTGAAGATCTCTCCGCGCATGGAGGGAGAAAAACTGTTTACTCGGCATCAAGGGGTTAAAACTGCTACGCCACTCTTTGCAGCTGTGGTGGTTATTGGCGTGGTTGACCTCCTATTCGCGGTTGATTCGATACCGGCCATATTTGCCATTACTACCGACCCGTTTATTGTACTTACCTCAAATGTCTTTGCTATCTTAGGCCTACGCGCCATGTACTTTTTGCTTGCGGGGCTCCATGAGCGCTTCCACCTTCTTTCTTATGGGCTAGCCATTATTTTGCTCGTGATCGGAGCAAAAATGTTGTTGATGGATATCTTCCATGTGTCGGTGGTGTGGTCTCTCGTCCTCACGATGAGCATACTGCTCGGTTCGATTGCGCTCAGTCTGGTTATCAAACCCACGGGCATTACCGGTAGCGCGTATCCGTTTAAGCCTAAAGAAGATGAGGGGCAGACACACTAGCTTCTAAGTGCACGGTCTGTTATATAGTGTAGGTGCGTTTGTGTTTATGGAGCCGGGTGTGACTATGGTGCCTATGGTGTAACGGTTAACACTCGAGTTTGTGGAACTCGCAATCTGGGTTCGATTCCCAGTAGGCACCCAAAAATAAGGAGGCTCTGCGACTATATTTTTGGTGTGTGCTGGGAGCTTGTCCTACAAGCGAGACCGTGCACCCAAAGGTAGGGTACACTTAATTTCATGGATCCGCGTAAAAAAATTGAAGGAGTGTCACTTGGCGTAACGAAATGGATTGGTTCGGTGCCTTCGATCATACTCCACACATTCTTTTTTGCAGGCTCTTTTATTGCAGTATTTCTAGAACTCCTATCTTTTGATAGGATGCTTTTGGTGCTTACGACCATAGTGTCTTTGGAGGCAATCTACCTCGCTATTTTTATCCAGATGAGCCTTAACCTCGCACGCGAAAGTCTTAAAGAGGTTGAAGAGGACGTCGACGAAATCCAGGGAGATATTGATGAAATTCAGGAAGACGTGAGTGAGATTGAGAAAGATGTTGATGAAATCCAGCACGACGTAGATGAAATTCAGGAGGATATAGAAGAAAAGACCACCACCCCTAATTCATAGACTTTCTAGGTACCTCTAGGTAAGGTGAGGAGATGGTCCGCAGAAAACTAACGAAAGAAAAAATGCTAAAAGCGACGCGTGGAATTGCCCAAGAATTTAGAAGTTTTGCTATCAAAGGCAATGCGTTTGAACTTGCGATTGCGGTTGTCGTGGGCGGCGCTTTCGGCAAGATAGTGAGCTCACTGGTGTCTGATGTTATTACGCCGACCATTGCGCTTCTTACTGGCGGCGCAGACTTTAAGCATCTGTCGGTTGTATTGCGCGAAGCCAAAAGCGACGCCCCAGCGGTGATGCTGAGCTACGGTGCATTTTTACAGACTGTCATAGACTTCTTTTTTATTGCGTTTTCTATATTTATTATCTTTAAGATGGTAGCCGGCGCGCGCAAAAAGCTTTTTGTCCAAGAAGAGGCTAAAGAAGTTCCGCCGCACGAAAAGCCCGCACAGGAGCGTCTTCTAGAAGAAATTCGCGATTTGCTCAAAGAGAAGAACTAAGTTAGCGTTGTTAGATATGGACGACACATCACAACCGGTTCAGAAAAAAAAGTTTGAGCTTACTCCATCAATTTCGATACTTATGGCCGGCGTGATTATTGCCGGTTCAATCGTGTATGTAAACTTAAACCCAACGCAACCAATTGTAGAAACAGGGGAGCCCACGGCTACGGTTAATGTCCCAGAGGCCACGGCAAGCGACCATATTGTGGGCTCTCTTGATGCGCCTATTATGCTGATTGAGTATTCTGACTTTCAGTGCCCGTTTTGTTCGCGCATACATCCTGACTTAAAAAGAATCGTAGAGGAGTCTAACGGCGAAGTGGCCTGGGTATACCGCCACCTGCCGCTCGAGAGCATCCACCCAGAGGCCATGCCATCGGCTGTAGCTTCAGAGTGTATTGCAAAACAAAAAGGCAACGATGCATTTTGGAAGTTTGCTGATGCTATGTTTGCCGACCAAACGAAGCTTAATGCGGCAGAGTATGTGGGCTTGGCCGGCAAGCTGGGGGCTAACGTGCAGCAATTTTCTGCCTGCATCGCAAGTGGCGAGTTTGATGAAAAAATAGCCGCACAGTCACTTGAGGCAGGGCAAAATGGCGGTACCGGCACTCCGTTTACTGTGGTGGTTGTGGGCGACACCCAGGTTCCGATTAGTGGTGCGCTCCCGTATGCCCAGATTAAGGCTGTAATTAATTCGGCTAAGAGCCGTCAATAGTAGCGTTACAAGCGCAATTATTAGTTTTTATAGTTAACCAATATGGAAGGTGCAATGTTTGAGGGTCCTCGCGGGGACAAGTTACGTCTGGCGGTACTGGCAGCAGTTCTGCTCCTAGCAGTGTTTTTGGGTGTTAAAGCGTTCGGAGAGTTTATGAACCTGCGCTACATCGGCGCCGGTGTGCAGCCTACCAACATCATTAATGTTTCTGGTGAGGGTGAGGCTGTGGCCGTCCCCGACATCGCAACCTTTACCTTTAGCGTGGTGTCAGAAAAGTCGACCGTAAAGGCCGCTCAAGATGATGTAACCGCAAAGGCAAATGCTATCACCGCGTACTTAAAAGAATCGGGTGTTGCAGACCGCGACATCCAAACCAGCGGCTACTCGGTATATCCGCAGTACGACTGGATTCAGGCTGCTTGTTCTCCAAATGGCGCATGTCCTCCGGGTCAGCAAAAACTGCGCGGTTATGAGGTGCGACAGACGACTACTATTAAAGTACGCGACACGGCTAAGGCGGGCGACCTCCTCACCGGCGTAGGCGGTAAAGGTGCTACCGAAGTTTCTGGTCTTAACTTTACCTTTGACGATCCGGACGCAGTACAGGCAGAAGCTCGCGATGAGGCAATTGCGGACGCTAAACAAAAGGCCGAAACACTCGCGAAGTCTCTTGGGGTAAAGTTGGTTCGCGTTGTCTCCTTTACCGAGGGTGGCAACTATCCAATGCCATACTACGCACACGACATGGCACAAGGGCTAGGCGGTGCTGAATCTGCAGTGGTAAATAAGGCTCCAGATATCTCTGTAGGGGAGAATAAAGTTACTTCAAGCGTGACTGTAACCTACGAAATCCGCTAACCTGCCTGCACAGGCAGGCTTGACGAAAGGGCCACATAGGGTATGATAAGAAAAAGCCCCGAGCGGGGGTTTTTTCTTAAGAAAATAAAAGCGGGGCGGTAATAATCAAAGCGTATGATCCAATATCTTAAAGAAGTGCGCGCAGAAATGAAACACGTATCTTGGCCGACCAGGCAGCAGACTATCGTGTATACGATAGTGGTTATCGGTATTTCGCTTGCAACCGCGGTGTACCTAGGGCTTCTCGACTACGTATTTTCAGGAATTATTTTCCGCATCGTTTAATCTAAATAACTATTGGTATAGAATGCGTCGCATTATATAAATCGTCGTTCGTTCGGAAATTAAAATAAATTTTATTTCACTCACTTCACTAGATTATGGCAAAACAAGACACATCAGTCGGAAGGGCGTGGTATGCGATACATACTTACGCAGGGTATGAAAATGCGGTTGCGCGTAACTTGCGCCAGCGCATCGAGTCGCTTGGCCTCCAGGATAAAATCTTTCAAGTAGTAGTGCCGACCGAACGCACCATCAAAATTAAGGGCGGTCGTCGCGTTGAGGAGGAAGAGAAGGTATATCCCGGCTACGTGCTGGTAGATATGCTCGTAGACGACCAGTCGTGGTATGTCGTGCGCAACACGCCGCGCGTAACTGGCTTTGTAGGCTCTGGCGTTAACCCGGTGCCTTTAAAGCAGCATGAGGTAGATGCGCTTCTTGGCCGCATGCAGGCAACACAAGGTTCAGTGCGCCACGCTATCGACCTTGGTGTTGGAGACGCGGTAACGATTGTTGACGGCCCGTTTAAGGAACTCGAAGGCAAGGTAGGCGAGGTTGATGAGGCTCGCGGCAAGGTAAAGGTGTTGGTGGCTATGTTTGGCCGCGAGACTCCTGTCGAGCTCGACTTTTTGCAAGTTAAGAGAATTTAGTATAGTATCAGTTTCGCAAAAGCTTCTGCTCCGGAGAGATAAACACGACCCCCACTCCTCTGCATAAGCCTTTGCTCAACCCAACAACGTATGGCTAAAAAAGTAGTAAAGAAAATCAAGATTGTTGCAAACGGCGGCGCTGCCGTGCTTACCCCTGCTATGGGTCAGGTGCTGGGCCCGGCGGGTATTAACATCGGCGAATTCGTAAAGAAATTTAATGAGGCTTCTAAAGAGATGCGTGGCGACCAGGTACCGGCAGTTATTACCGTATACGAAGACCGTTCGTATGACTTCATCCTTAAGACCCCTCCGGTTTCAAGCCTTATTTTGAAGGCACTCGGCCAGGAAAAAGGCTCGGGTAAGCCAAATACTGTTAAGGTAGGCGTGCTCACTAAGGCACAGGTTAAGCAGATTGCTGAACGCAAGCTTCCAGACCTCAACACGACCGACATAAACGCAGCGATGAAAGTTATTGCCGGTTCTGCCCGCTCAATGGGAGTGGATGTTAAGTAATTAACGTTCCAGGTCTACCCATGTATATTTAAGCCCACCGTGCTCGCCGCTTTCTTCGGCGAGCTTTTTGGTAAATAGGTGTTCGTATGAGGGGAAGTAGGCGTCGCCTTCTTTTTCGTCGTCAATGAGTGTGAGGTAGAGACAGTCGGTCATAGGTAAAGCCTGTTGGTATATTTGAGCACCGCCGCCTATAAACACTTCTTCTTGGTCAACTTCGCTCGCTTTTTGTATAGCCTCTTCAAGCGAGTGAACTATACAAAGGTCAGACCTTTGTAACAAAGGTCTGACCTTTGAATCTCTGGTAATAACAATGTTGGTGCGGCCGGGGAGAGGCTTGCCCAAAGAGGCCAAAATAGACTCAAATGTCTTCCGACCCATAATAACGGGGTGGCCCATGGTGAGCCGTTTAAACCGCTTCAAATCTTCTGGTATCGGCCACATAAGCTTGTCTTGGCGCCCAATGACAAGGTTTTTCCCTATGGAAACAATGGCGCTTATGCGAGGCTTTTTTGACGTCACACCACGACTATAGCATGGTGCGCTATCCACCGATTATCCACTTTTTTGGGATAGCGGGCGGGGTACGATTGAACTATGCACAGCTACGAAGTAGAGGTTAAATCGCTCCTGGGGAGCAAAGAAAAGGCTGACGCCTTGCGTGCAAAAATGCAGGAACTAGACCCCGCCACTAAACGTATCTCTCGCAACAAGCAGCTTAACCACTATTTTACGGGCGGCACGATGGAGGCGCTGGTTAAAAAGGTCGAGGGAACTGTTTCATTTGACGCGCTTAAAAAACTTTCAGACTTGATTACTAAAGTGACAGAAATATCGGTGCGCACCCGCCTGGCTGCGCAGGCAGGCAACAAAGACGGCAAGGTGCTTTTGGTGGTGAAGGCGTCGGTAGGAGACGACACGAGCGCTAACGGCGTAAAGCGTATAGAGTTTGAAGAAAAAGTTGATGTAACGCTTGAGCAGCTCGACCGCATGTTGCTTAGTGCAGGCTTTCGCTACCAAGCAAAGTGGTCGCGCGAGCGCGAGGAGTATGCGTTTAAAGGGCTTAATGTCTCGCTCGACAAAAACGCTGGCTACGGCTGGCTTACCGAGTTTGAAAAGGTGGTAGAGGGCGAGGGAGGGGTAGATGCCGCACATAAAGAAATAGTGGCGCTTATGCAAGAGTGTGGCGTAGTTGAGCTGCCGCAAGCGCGGCTGGAGCGCATGTTTAAGTTCTACAACGAACATTGGCCCGAGTACTATGGCACCGAGAAAATATTTACCGTAGAATAGAGAATATGAATTCTATATAGTCGTCGTTCGCTCGGGATAGAAAATGAATTTTCTTTCCTCTCGCTCCACTAGACAATAACCACCCATACCTATGTTTTTATCTGATACAGACATTCTGAAAGAGGTTAAGGCAGGAACGATTACTCTCGAACCGTTTGATGAAAAGCGTTTACAGCCCGTGAGCTACGACATTTTGCTGGGTAATAAGTTTGTAGTAAATGACGAAAACGTAACGCCGTTTGTAGACCCGTCGCGCAAAGTGTATGCAAAAACGCGCGAAATAACGGTAGCAGATGGCGATGAATTTATTCTGCATCCCGGCGTTTCGGTGCTCGGTACTTCTAAGGAGTTTTTTGGCTCAAATGAGTTTCTTATCCAAGTTGGCGGCAAGTCGTCACTTGCGCGCGTGGGGCTTATGATCCACAACACCGCGGGGCTTATTAATCCGGGACACTTCTTACACATTACCTTCGAACTCTGCAACCTAAACAATGTGCCTATTATTCTCCGGCCGGGGATGGAAATAGCCCAGCTGACATTCTCTAAAATATCGTCGCCAACACGCCAGAATTATAAAGACATCGGCCGGTTTGCCGAAGATAATTGGAAGAATAATTTTGCACCTGCCAAGCCGCAAGACTTTAAAAGTATTTCTGACATCCGCGCTTCTACTATGCAAAAACATCCTGAACAGCAGTACTTAGATTTGCTTCGTAAAACTTTAGAAGAAGGGGAGGAGCAGGTCGACAAAGGCACGGGTGTAAAAACCTACAGCTGTTTTGGTGCGCAGATACGCTTCGATCTTTCGCAAGGGTTTCCGATGCTTACGACCAAAAAAGTGTACTGGCAGGGAGTGCTCCACGAGCTCTACTGGTTTCTTTCTGGTCAGAGCAACATTAAGTACTTGGTCGACAACAATGTGCATATTTGGGACGACTACCCCTACAAGATTTATAAAGAGAAGTTTGGCACGAGTCTTACCAAAGAAGAGTTTATCGAAAAAATTCATACCGACAGCGGCTTTGCCGCGCAGTACGGCGAGCTCCCGCATATTTATGGCGAACTGTGGCGCCGCTGGCCCGCTAAAGATGGCCGCACCGTAGACCAGCTCGGCTGGGTGGTTGATGAACTCCGCAAAGACCCGGATGCGCATAACACGCTCGTTACAAGTTGGGACCCGCAATACCTTTACTCGATGGCGCGGCCGGGCGAGGGCGCGCGGTTCCCGATCTGCCATAACCTGTATCAGGTAAATATTAAAAACGGCAAAGTGTGCCTCCAGCTCTACCAACGCAGTGCCGACATCTTTTTAGGTGTGCCGTTTAACATTGCCTCTTACGCCCTTCTGACCGTTGTGATTGCAAAAGTGCTTGGCAGAGAGCCGGGGGAGTTTGTGCATACTTTTGGCGACTTCCACATGTACGAAAACCATCGCGAGCAAATTAAAGAGCAACTATCGCGTGAACCGCGCCCGTTCCCAAGGCTTCACATTGAGGGCAACGTGCCATCTTTGGACGCCTTTACACCGAGTCAAGTTAAGTTCGAGGGCTACGACCCGCATCCGCCAATCAAAGCAGAGCTTACCGTTGCTGGAGGGTATAATAAATCTCTACACGGCTAATATGATATAGCGTACCTACATGGCCGATTATTTTTAACTGGACGCAAGCCATAATCTAGCGAAGCGAGAGAAAAGAATTGATTCTTTTCCGAGCAAGAGACGATTATATAATGCGAAGCATTCTATGGACTCCTATCCGTTCGTAAAAAAACAAGACAAAGAAGTATACAGTGCCCTAATGGGCGAAGAGCAGCGCGAGGCCGACGGTCTTGAGCTTATCCCGTCTGAAAACTATGTAAGCCGTGCAGTTAAAGAAACTCAGGGCTCGCTCTTTACTAACAAATATTCCGAAGGTTATCCCGGCAAGCGCTACTATGGCGGCCAGCCGTTTACCGATGCGGTCGAGGATGTCGCGCGCGACCGCGCCAAAGAACTCTTTGGGGCTACGTTTGCAAACGTGCAGCCGCATGCGGGCGCCAATGCCAACATTGCGATGTACTTTGCGCTCCTTGAGCCAGGGGACACCGTGCTGGGTATGGACTTAAGTCATGGCGGGCACTTAACCCACGGCCATCCGGTCACATACCTCACCAAATTCTTCCGCTTTGTTCGCTATAAGATGAAGAACGTTGAGACGGGCGAGATCGATTATGATGAAATGCGGGCAGTGGCCAAGGAGCATAAGCCGAAGATTGTCCTTGCGGGCTTTTCTGCCTACTCGCGCGAGCTCGATTACGAAAAGTTTGTCTCTATTGCTAAAGAGGTTGGAGCCTATTCAGTCATAGATATTGCGCATATCGCGGGGCTGATTGCCGGCAAGGCGGCTAAAAACCCGTTTGATGCAGGGTTTGACGTGATGACCTCAACGACGCACAAGACGCTCCGTGGCCCCCGCGGCGGGCTCATCCTTACTCGCGAAAGCGAAGACATTGCAAAGAAAATAGACAAAGCGGTATTTCCAGGCCTTCAGGGCGGCCCGTTAATGCATGCGGTTGCGGCAAAAGCGGTAGCCTTTGGCGAAGCGCTGCACCCCAACTTCAAAACCTATGCAGCCCAGATACTTACAAATGCTAAGGCAATGGAAGAGGTATTTCGTGCCAAGAATATACGCATGATTGGTGGCGGCACTTCAAATCATCTTATCTTGGCAGATGTGTTCGGCTCGCTCGGCGTACCGGGTAAAGAAGCCGAAGCAGTGCTCGACCGTGTAGGTATAACGCTCAACAAAAATGTGATTGCTGACGACCACAGATCGCCCATGGATCCATCGGGCATACGCTTTGGTACGCCAGCCATTACAACACGCGGATTTAAAGAAGGGGAGTGTGCACGGGTTGCAGAGCTTATGCTCGACACTCTGGCAAACCGCACCGACGAAAAAAGGCTTGATGCAATAAAGGGCGAGATTACTACTTTGTCGCAGAAGTTCCCAATTCCGGAAGCGTTCGTATAGTAAACTAAAGAGCGTGAGATGGTTTAAATCGCGTGTTACGCGTTCAGTTGAGCTTTGGCAGCGCTACGAGCGTCGCTTGATGCTCCTTGGTCTTGGTGCTGGATTTGTTTTTGACCTTATTATTGCCGACCGTCCAGACAGTCCAACTGTTAACATTCTTCTGCTCTCGTACCTTGGTGTTGCCGGGGGTCTTATTCTCATACTTAACCTGCGCGGTGCAAAACGTCAGGATGTGGACATCACCAATGCGCCGCCCCTGTTTCTTTTGTTGGTACTGCAGTTTTGCTTTGGAGGTCTGGCCTCGAACATGCTGGTCCTCTATGGCCGCAGCGGCACGCTTGCAGCCTCGGCGCTCTTCTTTTTGATTTTAGGCGGCATGTTAATAGGCAATGAGTTTCTGAAGACGCGCTACCAGCAGTTGCGGTTTAACATCGTGGTGTACTACATTTTGCTTTTTACGTATCTTATTATTTCCGTACCCACCTTCATTTTCCACTCAATCGGTACGACGGTGTTTTTAGCGAGCGGTGCAATCAGTCTTGGTATTATCGCCGGGTTTTTGTGGCTGGTATATAGGCTTGTGTTGCGCGGCCGCCAGCGCGAGAGTCAGATTTACGAGGTTTCATTTTTGATAGGTGTCGTGTTTGTATTTTTTAATGGGCTCTATTTTATGGGCATTATCCCGCCTGTGCCGCTGGTGCTCCGCGAAGTAGGTATTTATCACTCGCTCGTAAAACAAGACACCGCTTACGCCGCCTCATATGAAGCAGGGCCAGTCTGGAAGTTTTGGCGCACCACCAGCACGACCTTTACTCAAACCCAGAGCTCGCGCGCGTACTGCTTTAGTGCAATCTTTGCTCCCACCGACCTGCAGGCACCCATTCGCCACCGCTGGGAGCATTACAATACCGCGCTTAGTAAATGGGTGACCGATTCGGAAGTCGATCTGCCTATAAGTGGGGGACGTGACGGTGGCTATCGCACGTACAGCAACCGCGACAACTTGAGCGAAGGAAAATGGCGCTGCAGTGTTGAGACACAAAGCGGCGCCCTTATCGGCCGCTTTACCTTTAAAGTGGTAAATAGTGCGCAATCTCCTGCACTTTCGCAAAGGACGTTGTAAATGCTACTCTTTGAGAGTGATTAAAGCGGCCATAGAACAGGCAGTTACGGCGGCTTTGACGAGCCTTGGGGCAGGCGAGGCGGCCTTTGTGGTGGAGCGTCCGGGCCAGATGGAGCATGGCGACTATGCCACAAACGCTGCTCTGGCAGCGGCTAAAGCTTTAAAGAAGAACCCGCGCGAGGTTGCCGAACAACTAAAAGAGACTCTTTCAGCAGAACTTCTCTCCCAAAAATCAGAAGTTTTGCTTTCAGATATACAGGTCGCTGGTGCTGGGTTTATAAACTTTTTTCTATCGCGTGAGTCAATTGCCAAAGAAGTAGAAGCCGCTGCCACTAAAAAAGAGTGGGGGACAAATGATTTGTATAAAGGCAAAAAAATAATGGTCGAGTATACCGACCCAAACCCGTTTAAAGAATTTCACATAGGTCACTTAATGAGCAACGCGATAGGCGAAAGTATTGCGCGTGTACTTGAAAGTGCTGGCGCTTATGTAACACGCGCCAACTATCAGGGTGATGTTGGTGTGCATGTAGCCAAAGCAATCTGGGGCAAGCTACAAAAACCAGAAATGACCTGGGGCGAAGCCTATGTATATGGCAACGACCAGTACGAAACACACAAAGAAGACATTGATGAGATAAATAAAAAAGTGTACGAAAAAAGTAATGAGCAGATAAACAAGCTCTACGATGAGGGGCGCGAACAGTCCCTCGAACATTTTGAAGAAATTTATAAAATACTTGGCACTAAGTT
>Ga0163150_10006989_pt1 | contig 13526 bp, 10 predicted proteins | sample OliLakLV19P2IB_FD_148628 | JGI IMG/M metagenome (GOLD analysis project Ga0163150, IMG submission 148628) | Freshwater microbial mat bacterial communities from Lake Vanda, McMurdo Dry Valleys, Antarctica - Oligotrophic Lake LV.19.P2.IB | ecosystem: Environmental > Aquatic > Freshwater > Lake >...
TTCGCGTACTGATCGAAGGCGCGGCGAATGGGCAGCAGCAGCCCGTTGAGCGTGATGTGGTCGGGAATCTGCGGATGTCCTACCGCGCCGAGTAGAATCGCATCCGCGGGCCGCAGCAGTTCAAGAGCATCGGCCGGCATCATCCTGCCATGGTGAAAATAGTAGTCGCCGCCCCAATCGTATTCGGTCCAGTTGAACTTCGCGCCGTGTTTCGCAGCGACGTGCTCGAGCACTCGCAAGGCGGCGGGAATGACTTCGCGGCCCACGCCGTCACCGGGAATTACTGCAATGTTGAACTCGCGCATGAAGTCTCATCATAGAATGGTCGTTCCCAGACCACACAGGAACACCATGAATCAGACATTCTCTCTTCAAGGAAAAACAGCCCTCGTCGCCGGAGCGAGCCGCGGTATCGGACTCGCGATTGCGCGGCAGTTGGCGCAGGCGGGCGCGAAGACCATACTCGCCGCGCGATCGATTGACGTGCTCGAGCGGGAGGCGGCGGCGCTTCGTGATGCCGGCCACGCCGCTGAGACGCTGCGGCTCGACATGACCAAGAGCGACTCCATCCGCGCCGCGGCCGAACATGCCGGCGAAGTGGACATCCTCATCAACGTCGCGGGCACTAACATCCGCAAGCGCTTTGAGGCCTACACTCCCGAGGAGTATCAACACATCCTCCAGACCAACTTGCACGGCATCGTTGAACTGACGCAGCAGGTGGGTGCGCGAATGGTGGAGCGCGGGCGCGGCGGAAAGATCGTCATGATTGGCAGCCTCATGTCGCTACTCGGTCTGCCGTACCTCACCGTGTACGCCATCACCAAGGGCGCCATCGCCGGCTTAACCAGAACGCTCGCGGCGGAATGGGGCGTGCACGGAATCCAGGTGAACTGCATCGCGCCGGGGTTCATCATCACAGACCTGAATCGCGCGATGTGGCAGGCGGAAGAGATGAAGAAGTGGCTCGAGGGCGTGCAGGCCAACCCGAAGGCGGGCACTCCCGAGGATGTCGCCGGCCTCGCCGTATTTCTCAGCTGCGGCGCTTCCGACTACATCACCGGGCAAGTCATCGCCGTGGATGGCGGCTACACCACCACTGCGCGTTGGCCCTTCGCGCCGGCCAGTTAGCGTGAGTCCAATGTGGGGCGAGCGCCCTCGCTTGCGCCCGACGCCGTCGTCGGGCCCTACCCATCCGCGACTCCAACATAGGACGGCAAACTGACCTTCGCAGGCATAGAATCGAGGCATCGACGTTGGGCTCCTCGCTTCGCGCGTCCCAGTCCAACGTAGGGCGAGCGCCCTCAAGGTCGCCCTGGCGACTCTAACGTAGGACGGTCTTCGCAGGCATAGAATCGAGGTATGGACGCTGAACTTCTCGCTTCGAACGTCCCTTCAGTTCTCTGGATTGAACTCACCTCGAAGTGCCCTTTCGATTGCGTCTTCTGTTCGCGAAAATCCCGCCGCGGCGCCGGTGCGCACATGGAGTTTGAACTCTATCGGAACATCCTCCGGCAACTCCAACGCCCCGCGATGATCCGTCTGAATTACTCGGGCGAGTCGCTGCATTTTCCTCGCATCCTCGATGCCGTGAAGGCCGCAAAAGTCACCGGCGCCAGTGTCGAACTGGTCAGTGCATTGGGCTCCGCTAAACCCGCTCTCGTGCGCGAGATCGCCGCAAGTGGGCTCGACCGCCTAACCGTTTCGCTCCACACCCTCGACCCTCAACAGTACGGCGAACTCTACCGCTTCTCATCCCTCGATGACGTCAAGCGTAACCTCGAGATCCTCGCCGGGAGCCCACGCAGTCCCATCGTCGATCTCGCGTTCGTCGCAATGGAGCGGAACCTGGATGAGCTCCCGAAAGTCGCACGCTATGCCGCCTTCATCGGCGCCGCTGAAGTCTCGGTCCACCCCGTCATCGAGCGCGACCCGCTTCCGCAAGCGTTCCACCAGGAGCGGAAAATCGACTTCATCGATCAAGTTCGAGACCAGGCGAAAGCCGCCTCCGCCTTCGTGCCCGTGACTGTTGCGCGACCCCTGCCGCCCGCTCAGGTTCACCAAACCGGTGTCGCCACCTGCGAACAAAATCCCTGGGAGACGATCCACATTCTCTCCAACGGCGATGTCGTGGTTTGCGAAGTGCTCGACCGCCAGTTGATGGGCAGCGTCGTGCACGAAACCCTCGAGGCCGTATGGCGGGGCAACCCGTATCGAGAGTTCCGCGCCGCCTATGTCTCCGCGCGTGCGGGCGCGTGCGCCGAATGCGTATGGCGAAGGTCGGGTCCCATTGCATTCACGAATCTGATCGCGCGCCAACGCGGTACATCTCAGTTCGTCCGCGGATGGTATGCCGATACTGTCGAGCCCGCGCTGTGGAGTCGCCGGTCAAGCGCCATCGTGCTAAACAGGTCGTACGGCGAGGACATGCTTCAGTTGAGTGGAATGCTCCCAGGCGGCGCCCTCCAAGTGCGTTGCCAGGGTTTGACAGTCGCGACAGTTTCGAAACCCGGTGAGTTCGACGTTTCAGCACCCATCCCGAAGGGGCGCCAATCTGCCATCGTGCTGGAGTTTGAAACGTCCGAGACCATGTGCCCGGCGCGAACCGGCGGAGCCGATGGAAGGGAACTCGGCTTCGCGTTGTTCAAAGCCGGCCTCGTCGCCACTAAGGCGCGAAAGTCCGCCGCCGCGCTCATGCGTCTGGTCAAGTTCACGGATAGCTTCCCCCACCGGCGTTCCCTCCGATTCCCGCCGCCCGAAATATCCGGAGTCTCGGTGATCATCCCCGAGCGTGGCCATCCGGCCATGCTTGCCGAGTGCCTCGCCTCAGTGGAGCAAGCCATCGCCGTCCTCAGCGAACCCGCCCAGGTGATCGTCGTCGTGAACGCCTCAATTGAAGAAGCCTACCTGCCCCTTCAAGCTCGATTTCGGTTTGCCGAATTTCTCTTCCACGATTCGCCCCTCGGATTCACCCGGGCGATCCAGGCCGGCTTACGGCACGTACGCCACGCTTGGGTTTATCTGCTCAATAACGACATCCGCCTCGAGCCCGATGCACTCCGGCGGTTGCTTCCCCTGCGAGCGCCGGATGTCTTCAGCGCCGGCTCCCGAATCCGCATGATGGACGGCTCGTCAACCGAGACCAACTGGACTTCCATGAAAGTTGAGAACGGCCTTGTGGATCTGTTGGAACTCGATCCTCAAGGCGGTCTCGAACCTCGCCCTGCAATGTACTGCGGGGGCGGCTGCTCGCTGTTCCAATCGGAAGTACTGCGCCACTTCGCCCGATCCTCACGAGGCTACGATCCGTTCTATTGGGAGGATGTCGAGTGGGGTGTACGCGCTTCGAGCATCGGGTATTTGAACCTGTTTTGCCCCGCTTCCATCGCCCATCACCGGCGTCGCTCCACCGTCAATCGGTACTACCCGAGTGCCGATGTTGAGAGGATCTTTGAGCGGAACCGAATGCTGTTTCAGTTTCGAACGGCGCCTGCCGGCACTGACTTGCGAACCGTTGCCGATTGGTTTGCGCGCGTGGATCCGCGAACGGTACGCGAATTCGTCCTGCGATTGCCGGAGTCTCTTCGCGTGAGGAGCGAGACGGTAGCCCCTGGCGGCGCCGTTTCGATCACGGTGCCCGCGGGTAATTTGAGCGGCGTCTTAAACCAGTAAGGCTGGTTGTAGCCCGGATTGAACGCCTGTAGCCACAACATCGGCGTCACGCTTCCATCGGGCTGTCTCGCGATCACCTGTAGCGCCCCACCCTTTGGAATGGCTCCCGCGAAGATGCCTGCCACTGTGGTCTCGCCTCGCAGCTTCACTGACCCAGCCACAGCCAGTTTCGTCGAAGGCGCCCGGCGCGAAGGCTCATCAAACGAACGCGGCGGCTTGGGCGCATAGAGCTTGTCCCCCTCGGGCGCGCCGCCCTCCACCCAGTCGGCAATCAACTGAATCTGCTCCTGCGCCAGTCCGCGGTCATGCTCGAAATCCCCGAAGCCCTTCACCGCGTTCCACGGCGGCATGCGCCTGGTGAGAACTTCTTCCTTGATCGCTTTCGCCCACGGCCGCGATTCTTCGTACGTGATCAGCGAGAACGACGTCCCACCCTCACGATGGCACGACACGCAGTTCTTATAAACGACGCGCGAAATCTCTCTCGTCCAGGTGATCTTCGTGCTGATGACGTCGTGAGCCTGAGCGCTCAACGCCATCCCAACCACTGCCAATGCGATGCGCGGAAACATTATTGACTTCGTCTTTGATAATACGTCCGGCGGTCGTACTTCGCATCCACCGCCACGTCGTAGAACCCGATCGCCATCTCTTCCCAACTCTGCTCGCCCCAACGCACCGTCGCCTTCGGATCGGGATTCGCCGCATTGTTCGGCGAGTTGTCAAACCACGCGGTGATTTCGATCTTCGAACCAGGCAGCAGTTCGATCGGCTTGTCCACCTTGTAGGAAAGCTGCCAGTTGAAGTCATACCGCGGTACACGCAGCAGCACTTCCTTCTCGCCACTCGGCTGCACCAGCCTGTACTCGAACGACTTGCCGCGCACGTGCATGTGCGGGAAGAAACTGATCAACTGGCCGGGGTTCACATGCGGCGACTGCGCGTTCACCTGATAGCTCCCGTCCCCGGGCGGAATCGCGAACATCGTATTCACGGCGGCACCGGTGATCACGCGCTCCGCCGGCGGCTCCTTTGAAAACACCATGCCGATCTTCGTCTTGTCCACCGTCTCCTTGCCGTTGGCCGTATAGTGCATCTGGAAGATGAAGTCGCTGCCCGCCGGGATCTTCTTCGCAAGGCCCGGCCGCCATACATCGGGCACCATTCCCGGCGTGTAGATCGTCAGGATTTCGCTATTGCCTCCGAACGTTTCGACCGTGCGGCGCTTGGGAGGGGCCGTCCATGCCTTACCGGATTCGATCTCGCCGCGCAGCCACTTCGATCCGGGCTCGCGGATAAAGACAACGGCATGATGCACCACCGATGGCTCCGACGGACGCACTTCCACCATCTGCACCCACACGTCTTCCTTAAAGTTCGGAGTTGCGAGTAGGTACTGATAGTCGATTTCACCCTTGGCCGGCACCGTCACCGTCAGGGGCAGTTCCACAATCATGTCGGGCTGGTTGATGTTCCAGCCATTGAGCCACTGCTTCGGTTTCGGTGCATCTTTCGCGTTACCCATCGGCGCGCCCGCATCCACCCACGCGGTGATGGTCTTGATTTCCGTCTCAGTCAGCGAGCGGTCGTTGGCGAATTTGCCATGCTGCCGGTCAGCGAACCATGGCGGCATCTTCCGCGTGATCACGTCGGTCTTGATTGCCTTGGCCCACGGGCGCACCTGTTCGTAGCTCATAAACGCCATCGGCCCGATCTCGCCCGGGCGATGACACCCCTGGCACTTTTCCTGCACGATCGGCTGAACATCTTTAGTGAACGTTGGACCAGCGGCGGCGGCCAAGCCGGCGCTCGCGGCCAGACACACTCCGAGTAGCATCACAGGTTTCATATAGGTGTTGGACGGGAGGACGGGGCGGGTTTTTCCAGTCCGCCCCGTTCAATTCTAATCGCTCGCCTTTGTCGGCTTCTTCACTTTGTCGCCCACATACAGCCGCATTGGATCGGCCTTGGCGTCAATGGCGACACCGAACCAGCCGATCATCATTTCTTCCCAACTCTGGTCGCCCCACCGGACTTCCTTCGTCGGGTCAGGATTGGCTTTGTTGTTTATCGAGTTGTCGAAGTGCGCCACGCACTCGATGCGCGTGCCCTTCGGCAGGGTGATCGGCTTCATCGTTTCATACGCGAGCTGCCAGTTGAAATCGTACTTCGGAACGCTCAGCAGAATCTGGCTCTCGCCCGTCGGGTAGACAGCCTTGTATTCGAAATCCTTGCCCCGAAGATGCATATGCGGCATCAGCCAGACGAGTTGCGAATCGTCCTGGAGTGTAAACTGCGACTTCACTTCGTGATTGCCATCGCCGGGAGGAATCGCGAACCGTGCCTGCGTTGCCGTCAGCGTCACGACGCGCTGCTTCGGCTCTTCCTTGCAAAAGATCAGGCCGACTTTGGTCTTGTCGGTCGCCGACTTTCCGTTGGTGGTGTAGTGCAGTTGGAACACGATGTCCGCGCCCGCCGGCACCAGACGCGCCTGGCCTGGAATAAACTTCTGCTCCTGCAACCCGGGAGCATAGCCCACCAGCAGTTCAGTGCCCGCCATAGACCCGGCTTCTTCACCGGCGGCCGCTTCCGCAGTCCGGCGTGATCGCTGTACCCGCTTGGGCACAAAGGCCTCGCCGATCGGACCGCCTTCCAGCCACTTCGATCCTGCCGGGCGGATAAACGCAATCACGTGGTGCACCACGGCGCGATTGCCCGGGCGCAGTTCAGCGGCCTGCACCCACGTGTCTTTGGTGAAGCCGGTGGGTACGATGACGTAATGATATTCGATCGTGCCTTCAGCCGGGACTGAAAATTCCTTGGTCTCGTACACCTTGTCGGGTGTGCCGATGTTCCATCCTTCAACCCACGCAACCGGCTTAGGCGCCTTCTTCGCGTCCCCTTCCGGCGCGCCGCCATCGGCCCACGAAACGATCGTCTGGATCTCGGTCTCGCTGAGTTTTCGCTCGTTCGAGAACTTGCCGTAGTGCGGGTCTGCCAACCATGGCGGCATCTTCTTGGTGAGCACTGCGCCCTTGATCGCCTTGGCCCACGGCCGCGCTTCTTTATAATTGAGGAACGACATCGGCGCCGCTTCGCCAGGCCGGTGACAGCCCTGACAATTGCGTTGAAGGATCGGCAGTACATCCTTGCTGAACGTCGGCGTTGTGGCGGTGGGGGCGGCCCAAGCCGCCACACCGAAAATCAGCGCTATTGAAGCACTACGCAGGGTCATGCCTTCTCGCTCCTAAATGGGTTAGTCGTCCGCGGGCTTCTTCTTCGGCCGCATCAGGTCCATGGGGTTGGCGTCCATGCTCACCGCGACATCAAAGAAGCCGATCATCATCTCGTCCCAACTCTGCTCTCCAAAGCGTATCGCTTTTTTCGGGTCCGGGTTTGCCGGGTTGTTCGGTGAGTTGTCAAAGTGGGCCGTGCATTCAATCTTGGTGCCGGCCGGCATTATCTTCGGTTTGTCGAGGACGTACCAAAGCTGCCAGCTGAAATCGTACTTGGGAACGCGCAGCAGGATTTCCTTTTCGCCGGTCGGATAGACGGCGCGGAATTCGAAGTCCTTGCCCCGAAGGTGCATGTGCGGCAGGAATCCGGTGAGGACGGCGTCCTGGTGCAAAGTCATGGTGGAGACAACTTCGTAGTTCCCATCGCCCGGAGGGATTTCAAATCGGTTGTTCTGCGATGCCAGAGTGAGCATGCGCTGGGTTGGCTTCTCACCTGAAAACTTCAAACCGATGCGCGACTTGTCCACTCCTTCCGTGCCATTCGCCGTGTAGTGCATCTGCAGCACAATCGCCGAGCCGGCTTTGATCAGTTTTGCCTGACCGGCCTTCAGCGTCTGCGGAGGAGCGCCGGGGGCATAGCCCACCAGGAAGTCCGCGCCGCCGATACCACCCTCGCCGCCGCCTTCGCCGCCCTGACGCCGCGCCTGCTGCGGCTGACCCGGATTCTTTTCAGCGGCCTCTTTTGCGCGCCGCTGAGCTTCACGCTGCGCTTCGGCCGGAACAAAGGGAACACCCGGCTTCATCCGCTTCACCATGGGATCGTCCTTCTCCATGATGAAGGCGATGATGTGATGCACGCGCACGCGGTCGCTCGGACGCGCTTCCGCAAACTGGACGTACCTGTCTTCTGTGAAGTTCGTCGGGATCATCACGTACTGATAATCGATGGTGCCGGACGCCGGAATCTTGAACTCCATCGGCATCTCCAGAACCAGATCGGGTTGGCCGATGGCCCAACCTTCCACGAACTTGATCGGGGCCGGAGCTTGCTTGGCGTTCCCCGGCTTTGCGCCAGTGTCCACCCATGAAACCAGCGTGTTCACGTCGGTTGTTGACATCGTCCGGTCGTTTGAGAACTTTCCATGGTTCGGATCGGCGAACCATGGCGGCATCTTCTTGGTCGCGACAGCGGTTTTGATGGCCTTCGCCCAGGGGCGGGTGGATTCGTAGGTCAGAAACGACATCGGGCCTGCTTCGCCCGGACGATGGCAGTTCTGGCAATTCCGCTGCAGGACCGGCAGAACGTCCTTATAGAAAGTCGGTTGAGATGTAGCGGCTTGGACGGCAATTGCCGCGCCCGCTAGCGTTACCCCGAGGGTGAACAAACGCATGAAGTGAATCCTCCCAGAAACTCTTGGCGTAAACCTATACGTATGGAGAGCGTGAAAAGTTTTACGAAAACGACCACAGAAACCACTGTCCAGTAAAAAACCCAGTCCAGCACTACTGAACAGCGATCCTGCTCTTAACAGTGTTAACCTAAATGGCTATCTTGATTGTAAAACTTCGTAAAGATAATGCGGCTACCGGCTGAGGCGGAGAATCTGGGAGGACAGCGCCAGGAACGCCTGGTTTAGCGACGAAGGTGACGTTGAATAGATAAACGTCCCCTGAGGCTGATTTGCGTAGTTGATACAGCCGGTTCCGGATGTGCAAGCCGCATAACGTGCCGGACTATTGAAGTCATCTCCACCAGGATCGTTTGCCATTCGCTGCAGCAGCACGAAGTCGGGTGGATTGGTGGCCGTGCCCCCTAGCCCAACGCCGAAGAAGTACGCAGGAATCGTGCCGTTGGTGCGGGCTCGGTAAGCGGAATTGTCAGTGGCGTTCAAAACGGCATCCCGATAGTTCGCCCAAGTGGCCGACGAAATATGACTCCCATCCATAATCACACTCTGATATGGATTCGACGCGGGATACAACGAATTTCCCCAAATGTCCGCTGTCGGGAACCAAGCCAGATCGGGGAAAGAGCCGACATACTGAGTGGTCTTAAATGAACAGCCAAGCGCGTCGTTGGTCTCCCCGGTTCCGTTTCCGATATAATCCGTCGAATTGAAGTTATTGCTCGTCGAGGTGGTCCAGTACTCCATCAAGTGGAAGAACTTGTTTTGCCCCCCAGGGTCGTCGGACGCGATGGCTCCGATGATGCCCGCCGGTGGATTCGGAAAGTAGCTGCCGGAAGGAAGTGTAGCGCCGTCCGTCCAACTGGGCAGTGAGGCGAGAGTATTGAAACCTCCGGCACTCTTTTTCTTGCCGTTGTTGTCTGTGCAGTTGCTGGTGCTCTTAATGCCGGCAACGTTAGCCGCCGAGTCCCAAAAGTTCATCGTGAGAGTGTTCGGCAAGCCGTCCGTTTCAAACATGAGCACGTTTAACGCTCCTGGCAGGTTGGCGCGGTAGAGCTCGTTGTACGCAACTGAAATGGCTTGGGCAGTGCTCGTTCCGCCCTGACATGTAATATTGTCGATCGCGCCCGAACCGCTACCGAAGCCATTTGAATACCCGAGCACAGACTGGAAGTTTGTGGTGGGCGCGGTGTGGGTGTAGACATTGTCGCTGAAGGAGACCAAGCCAATGCGGTCCCGACCCGCGGCAAACTGTCCGGTGAATAGCTTCGCGGCAAGTCGCATATCGTCGCACGCGCCGACGTTGTTCATCGACCCCGACCGGTCGAGAATCATCATCACAACCACGTCACGGCGAGACGCGTTCCCTGAAGCGAGAACGGTCACGGCATTCGCGCCAAACCACTTCATGAAGAACGTCGGCGCCACGGTGCGGCCTGAAACGGTCACGTTTCTGAGCTGTGGATTGCTGGCATCGTCAAACACCAGCACGTCGCTGGCGCTCATTTGCGTCCCAGACGTCGTCCAGTTGCCCGTCGGGAAGTTGGAGTAAAACCAATTCACCGCGTTCTGCTTTGCGCTGGTCGCTTGTGACGCAGTTGTCTGGCCGAGATTCAGCGCGCGCGCCGCGGCCAGTGCAGCGCCATCTACCGAACTCTGAAGTCTCGCCCGTACGACGTAAAGAACGCCTACGTCGACCATAAGGCCCGTCATCGGAATGATGAAGGTGAGTCCCATGACTCCAAGGAGTAACGACACTCCACCTTGACGCTTGCTCCGTCTAGAAGAAATAGCGTGCATACTGCCCCCCTACCGATGCGTTTCCAATAGACAGTCCGGGTGATTGAGAATACACCTCCACTACGTAGACCGCCTGCCCGTCTTGCAGCGGCGTCCTGCCCCCACTCGAATTTTGCCAAAGGCTCTGCATTGCGCTTTGGCCCGCCGCGGGCAACTGGGCGCCGGCATCGGTGACTGGAGACGTAACCACGCCGTTATTTCCAATTGCGGTTGTGGTCGGATCGCCGAGAGTGTTCGTAGTGCTGGTGGCAACACTGCCGTTGCCAAATTTGATTCTCTGCGTGAAAACGAACTTGGTCGCGTTGGTGCAGTTGGAGCCACCCACCGACACGCAGTTAGGACTTGTCGTGGCGCCGACATACATGATCTGCGACACCATCACCACTGCGTCGCCGCTGTTACTCGTGTTGCTTTTGGCGTTGCCTGTGAACGAACTGCCGATCTGGAGATTCAGACCCTGCCCGAGGCGCTGCGCCAGCAGTTGCATGTTATAGCTGGAGAAATCCCCGCCATGGATGTAGATGTTGGCCAGATTTGCCGCAACGTGATTCACCTGGATCGACCGGATGAGGCCCATGCCGGTAACGAAGCCGCCCAGCATCAACGGAATAAAGAGCAATGCGACTAATGCAAACTCGACGATCTCCTGACCGCCCTGCCTTCTTCTTCGTCTGAGCAACCCGCGCACAACCGATTCGCCGCGGCGCTTCGGGACGGCGCATTCCCTTATCGATTGACTCCGCGCCTCCGCGGCCTGTGCGCTCTTACGTGGGGATATCGCAATCATAGTGAACTCACTAACGCGGAACCGATGTCGTGCCGATGGGGTAGCCGCCCAGAATGTCGGACGAGTAAACGTTCAGGTTGATCGGCGTCGAACTCCGAAACAGCGGAGTACCGGCCCCAAATCCACCGCTCAACGGCGCCAGCCATTGCCAGGAAACGTTCCTTACCGACACCTCGACGATATTTCCCGGGACGTTGCCGCCCGCGGCGATAGGCGTGGTCAGGTTGGTCGGTGCGTAGTAGTTGACAAAGATCTTCACCGGATTATCAGTCGTCTTCACCATATTGAAAGCGAACTGCTGAACTACGGCCTTGATGGAAGCGTCCTGCCCGAGGCCCGTCTGCGTCTGGAACGTCACTCCGTACCGCGTGGCCTCGCGGACGGCATTCTGAAGTGTGCTCCAACGAAACACGACCAGTCCAAAATCGACAAACGCGAACATGAGAGCGAACGTCGGCAGGATCGTAAACACCGACTCGATGATCGTGTTGCCACCCGATCTTCCGCGGCGCCTTTCGGATACTTTCAACATGACTGTTTCATCTGTGACTAGAATCTTCGACCCAATCTAAATCCAGTGACACTCAAGCGAGCACAGTGAATTCCCCGTCCTCACACCACAAATTTGTGGGTGTATTCTACGAGACCTATTACACCTATCGACCAATTCCGCTCGCGTAACAGTAATAGCCGCGATATTGTTGTATGGATCATGCGAATTCTCACCCTTACCCTCCTCGCCCTTTCCAGCCTCAGCGGCCAATCATTCGCACTGAAAGACGGTGACACTGTCGTGTTTTACGGCGATAGCATCACTGACCAACGCCTCTACACCACCTTCGCCGAGACCTTCGTCGTCACGCGCTTTCCCTCCATGCGCGTCCGATTCGTCCACTCTGGCTGGGGTGGCGACCGTGTCACCGGCGGCGGCGGCGGCACAATTGACCTGCGCCTGCGCCGCGACGTGCTTCCCTACAAGCCCACCGTGATCACCATCATGCTCGGCATGAACGACGGCCGCTACCGCCTCTTCGACCCGGAGATATTCCGTACCTACTCCACCGGCTACGAGGCCATCGTCCGCAACATAAAGGCCGGCGTTCCAGGCGTGCGAATCACCGCCATACAGCCGTCGCCCTATGACGATGTCACCCGCGCTCCCACCTTTGAGGGCGGATACAACGCCGTCCTCATGCGCTACTCCGAGTTCATTCGCGACCTCGCCAAGCGCGAGAATCTTGCTGTTGCCGATCTCAATAGTCCAGTGGTCGCGATGCTCGAAAAGGCCAAGGCCACTGACGCAAAAACGGCCGAGCGGATCATTCCCGACCGCGTTCATCCAGGACCCTCGGGCCACCTCATCATGGCCGCCGCTCTGCTGCGCTCCTGGGGCGCGCCCGCCATGGTGAGCGCTGTGGAGATCGAAGGCGGCGCCGTGAAGCGTGCCGACAATACCACCGTCACCGCGCTCGACGGCCTCAGTTGGACTCAGATGGATAAGGCCCTGCCGATGCCGGTTGACCTGCGCGATCCCGCCATGGGCCTGGCTGTTGGATCGTCGGACTTCGTCCAGACGCTCAACCAGCAGACGCTCCGTGTGCGCGGACTCGACGGCCGCTACACGCTCAAGATCGACGGCGAATCCATCGGCGAGTTCAGCGGCGCGCAGCTTGGCGAAGGGCTCAACCTCGCTACCATTCCGACGCCGATGGCCAAGCAGGCGGCCGAGGTCCACGCGCTGACACTGAAGCACAACAACGTGCATTTCTTCCGCTGGCGGACGCTCCAGACCGTGCTTGAAGCCGATGGGTTTAATGCGGGACCTTCTGAAGCCTCGCTCGATTCCCTCGAGGATCAGATCATCGCGGCGCAGCGTATGGCGGCCCAGCCACGTCCGCGCCGCTATGAGATCGTCCGGGTGAATTAGGGTGCCGGAGTCTGAGTTCCAGCGCTTGCGCGAGGCTTCACGAAGCCACCCGTATCCTTCCGCCGGCGAGCGTCGGGCTCATCTGAAGACGCTCGAGCAGTGCGTGCTAGGCAATCAGGACGCGATCTGCCATGCGATCAACCAGGACTTCGGCGGCCGTAGCCGGGACGAGATTCTGTTCTCCGAAGTCTTCGTTGCGGTGAGCGCCGTCCAGCACGCGCGCGCTCATTTGAAGGAGTGGATGGCGGCGCGGCCAAGGCTGCTCGACTGGCCGCTGTGGCCGGCGCGGGCCGTTGTTCTGCCGCAGCCGTTAGGCGTCATCGGCATCGTGTCGCCTTGGAACTATCCTTTGTATCTCACCATCGCCCCGCTCGCCGGGGCACTTGCCGCCGGCAACCGGGTACTGATCAAACCGTCCGAACACACGCCCGCGACATCGGCGCTGCTGGCCAGGATCATCCGCGAGAACTTCGACGCCGATCACGTCACAGTGGTGACCGGTGATGCCGCTGTCGGAACCGCCGTGACGAAACTGCCCTTCGACCATCTGCTGTTCACCGGTTCAACGGCGGTGGGCCGCGAGGTAATGCGCGCGGCCAGCGAGAACCTGACGCCGGTGACGCTCGAACTGGGCGGCAAGTCGCCGGCGATCGTAACCGCGTCGGCCAACGTCGAGCGGGCTGCCGCCGATATCGTCT
>Ga0163150_10006991_pt1 | contig 13522 bp, 20 predicted proteins | sample OliLakLV19P2IB_FD_148628 | JGI IMG/M metagenome (GOLD analysis project Ga0163150, IMG submission 148628) | Freshwater microbial mat bacterial communities from Lake Vanda, McMurdo Dry Valleys, Antarctica - Oligotrophic Lake LV.19.P2.IB | ecosystem: Environmental > Aquatic > Freshwater > Lake >...
TTGTGGGCAAAGATTGCAGAGCTTGCCTATATAGAGCGTGTTTCGAAAGTGAAACCCACCCTCCTTTTAGACGATATTTTTTCTGAGCTTGATGATGTACATCGGAGTATCGTAACTGGTATCTCAGCAAATCAGCAGACAATTATGACGACGGCAGAGAAATTTACTGATTTTGATACAAAGCAACCTATTGACATAGTACAATTATAGGTATATATTATGTCTATGGAACGATCACTTCCAGGTACAAAAACACTTAAAATAGAAAATGGAGAAGTATTAGAACAACTTTCCCTATTTAGTAACCGTGATTTAGCGGCTTTATCTCCAACTGAAACACCAGCAGACCCTCACCTTGTCGATACTGAGTCTGAGACACAAGATGTTGAACCGGTACGAGATGTGCCTGAGGAAGGTGAAGACCGAAAAGGAAACACTCACTGGACTGATCGTGATGATTATGAAGATCGAGTGGGGAAATATTTAGCACCAGCTGTCGCCGGAAAACGTTAAGTTTTGCGTAACCTTGCAAGAGAATAGGTGACGCTTACCGCGAGTATTGTTACTATAATGGCATAAATCGCGAGTGAAATAAGTCCTGAGTCGCCGCCTACAACGGGCTCGATATAGTCCTCAACTGTTCGCTTGATGAGGTCATTCCATGCAAGTGCTGCAACAAGTCCGAAACCGCTTGATGCAAGTCGAAGCATCTCATCGAGAAGCTTCTCACGAAGCGCTAATTCCTTTTCTTTTTTAGTCTCAGGTTTCTTTGCCATACACATATTATACCTAAAAACACAAAAATAGCCTATACATGACACATTTTGATCCAAAAACACTATCTGACTTGTACTACCCAAAGACTAACTCTAATGGAGAAGAAAATGGTCAACTAACCATCATTGGGGGAAGTAGTCTCTTCCATGGCGCTCCTCTCCTTTCCTTGAAAGTTGCTTCACGAATAGATGATATGGTCTTTTTTAGCTCACCTGAGCCTTCACTTGAAAAAGTAGCTGACTATATTAAAAGCGAGGTATCTACGTTTATCTGGGTACCCTTTGAAGAAATTTCACTCTACATTGAGAAAAGTGATGCGGTACTTATTGGCCCTGGATTCATGCGTTTCCGAAGCGAATCTACTCCTCATAATGATCTTCGCCACATTTGTGATGATGCGTGTGTATTAACTCGAAATGTTACCCAACAACTGCTTAAGCAGTTTCCACACAAGAAATGGGTAATTGATGCAGGAAGTCTGCAAACAATTGAGCCTGAATGGATACCTGAAGGTGCAATTATTACCCCTAACAGAAAAGAATTTGAACTGCTTTTTAAACTTTCTTCACCACTCGCGCAGGAAATGGAAGATAACATTGATGTTGTTGCCAAGTATGCTTTGAAGTACAAGTGCATTATCGTCTTGAAAGGCGCTCAAACAATTGTAGCAAGCCCAGAGCGAGCGGTACTTATTGAAGGTGGCAATCCTGGACTCACTAAAGGTGGAACCGGTGACACACAAGCGGGAATAACAGTAGCCCTTTTGGCCAAAAACGAGCCATTCTTAGCAGCAGCATCTGGTGCATACCTTATTAAAGCGGCAGCTGATGAGCTGTTTGAAGAACAAGATGTGTATTTCAGCGCAGACGACGTTGCAATGCAAATTCCACATACGCTCGCAAAACTACTCGCGAAATATCGTAATTTGCATTAAGTATTAATCGGTAAGGAGTGGGTGAATGTTTGTTCAGAATAATTCGACAAGTCTTTTGGATACGATTCTGATGTTTTTGATGGTATGCCTGGCTATTTTAACCATCGCACTTAGAATTTTCGGGTTTTCAATGTTCATGCCAGTGAGTATTCTTTTGATTGCGGTTGTTGGGGGACTCTCAGTTGTTCGAAACCGTTGGAATGTTGGCATTTGTGCACTCACAATGATTTTTGCAGTAATACTTTTGCCAGTGTAATTTCCGCACGGGTGCGTATATTATTGACATATGTACGCACCCCGTTTCACCATTAGCCACAAAACGCTCAGAGCCATTGGAGCTGTTGAGGCAGCACGCGAGGTGATTGATAATGCTCCACTTATTCCAGACTTCGAAAAGGAGTTCCAAACAGATGCAGTTTTGCGCACCGTATATCATGGAACTCATATTGAAGGGAACGATCTCTCCATAACTCAAACTCGCCAAGTTCTCGAAGGTGAAACAATCGTTGCTTCTGAGAGAGACGTACAAGAGGTTATAAACTACCGTAAAGTTGTTGAAATAATTAATGACGTCGCGCAAAAGCGAGGAGGTTATGACCTTGACTCACTGAGGGAAATCCACTGGGCAACGGTATACCACCTCGTTCCTGAAGATAAAGCAGGAGTCTTTCGTACCACACAGGTTGTAATCCGTGAAGAAAGTACTGGCAACGTTATTTTTACTCCACCAAGCGCTCATCAAGTGCCCTTTTTACTTGCAGAATTTATTGAATGGCTTAATGCCCCTGAGTCGACTGAAATGCATCCTGTCATCCGTGCAGCTATTGCTCACTATGTATTAGTAACAATTCACCCCTTTATTGAAGGAAATGGCCGATCTACCCGCGCTTTTGCAAACCTGATAATGCTTAAAGAAGGCTATGATATGAAGCGTTTTTTTGCGATTGAGGAGCATTTTGATCGCGATTTAGATCGCTATTATGATGCCTTTTTTGCGGTGGACAATCAGTCACCAAACATTGCGGAGCGTGACCTCACAAGTTGGATTGAATACTTTAGTGAAGTTGTTGCTCAAGAGCTGTCAAAAATTAAGGAGAAGGTTCGAAAAATATCAATTGATTCGAGGATGAAGCTCAAGATTGGAGAGCAGGTCGCACTTTCTGCGCGACAAATGAAACTCATTGAATACCTTCACGAAAATGGGAACGTCGGAATGAAAGACTTGAAGGAGCTCATGCCAATGATATCAGAGGATACGGTGCTTCGAGACCTAAAAGACCTGATGAAAAAGGGTATAATTGAAAAGGAAGGAAGTACTAAAGCCAGCAGCTATCGCATTAAAAGCTAACATGATCCCAACTGACCCGCAATTTTTATATATGATTTTAGTGTTGCCCAGCCTCTTTGGGTTAACACTTGTCGGCGAAGGAATTTACAAAGTAATCCATTCGGAGTGGCACGGCCTCATTAGTCTTTTTTTTGGAGTCTGCTTTATCGCAGTTGTCATTTTTGCATACGTCTTTTTCTCGACTTACATCGCCCGCAACGGGTAGTTATAATGCAGCATGAATTTTAAAACGCTTGCAGAATACCTTGAAGAGCTCTCACAAACTTCCTCTCGACTTGAAATCACTAAAATTTTGGCTTCTTTATACAAAGCAATAACTCCATTGGAAGCTCGATATACAACGTACCTCTTAACCGGATCACTTGCTCCAACTTATGAAGGTGTTATTTTCAATATTGCGCAAAACACCATGATGGCAATTATTGCCCGCGCATATGATCATGATATCGAAGCGGTAAAACAGCTCTATAAGAAAAAAGGTGACTTAGGAACTGTTGCTGCGGAATTATCGAAAAACAAATATGACGACTTAACCATTACTGCGGTGTATGAAGCACTGAGAGACGTCAGTAGTTTAAGTGGAGAGGGCAGTATTGAAGGCAAAGTTGTATCGTTAGCGACTCTCCTTACCAAACTTGATGCAGTGAGCACAAAATATGTTGTCCGCATTCCAATTGGAAACTTACGGCTCGGATTTTCTGACAAAACAATTTTAGATGCACTTTCAGTTATGGAGCGAGGGGATAAGTCAGGAAAGAAAAATCTGGAGTTTGCATACCAGGTATTACCTGATGTTGGGCTGCTTGCAGAAAAGGTTAAAAAGCATGGAATCGAAAAAGCGACAAACCAAGTAATGCCGGTTGTTGGAGTTCCAGTGATGCCCATGCTCGCACAGCGCCTTAAAAGCCCAGCTGAAATGATTAAGAAAATGGGAGAGGTTGCGATTGAGCCAAAGTTTGATGGACTTCGAGTTCTTATTCATTACAGCAAATCAAAAGGGGTACTTAAAGCTTTTACTCGCAATTTGCATGATATTTCTCCCATGTTTCCTGAGCTTTCAGAGATAGGAAAACATATTACTGCAGACGAGATTATTTTGGATAGTGAAGCGGTTGGGGTGGATACCGAATCACTTAAAATGGCTGACTTCCAAACCACTATGCAGCGAAGACGCAAAAATGATATTTCAGAAATGCAAAATAAAATCCCGGTTACGTTCCAAGTCTTTGATATGCTTTTTTGTGACAACAAAAACTTCATGGATGTGCCATATTTAGCGCGCCGCAAGGAGCTTACAAATGTTGTTAAAAATGGGTCACTTTTAAAAGTTGACGACTATACCGTAACTACAGATCCAGAAGTCATTCGGACAAAACATGCAGCATATCGCGAAGACGGACTTGAAGGGGTAATTGTTAAAAGTGTATCTGGTACCTATGTACCAGGTAGAACTGGGTGGCGTTGGGTAAAGATGAAAGAGGCAGAGGAGGCAATAGGAAAATTGTCTGACACGGTTGACGGAGTCGTAATGGGGTTCTCAGTTGGACGGGGAAAGCGAGTGGAGTTTGGAGTTGGGCAGTTTTTAGTTGGGGTTGTTGATGGTGATCAGATAAAAACAGTAACAAAAGTGGGCACTGGACTGAGTGACGATCAGTTTAGAGAATTAAGTAAACGCTTGTCGGCGCTTAAAGTAGACGAAATGCCCAAGAACTACGAGGTGCACAAAAACTTAACTCCCGACTACTGGGTAAAGCCGTCACTTGTTGTAGAGCTTGCAGCAGATGACTTAACAGTAAGCCCTAATCATACCGCAGGGTTTGCACTGCGTTTTCCGCGCTTAGTGAAGTTTCGGGACGACAAAAATGTAGAGCAGGCAACGACAGTGAAAGAGGTCAAGAAGTTGTTTGGTCTGCAAAAAAAGTTAACGGTTTAGGAAAATTAGACACAAAAAAGCCGGTAGAATTATTCTACCGGCTAACTTCATTACTACCGTTCTTCTTCGGCGGGCAATAGCTGCAAGAGCCAATCAAGGCCTTCAGCTTCGGCTATCTCACGGAGAGCGTCGGCATTTGCTTCAAGCGCTTCCGCGGTCCAGCTTGCTTCGTCATCGAAAGCCTGGTGGCTTCCAACTTGACTGCTTCGATCCACGTCTTTTCCTGAAAAAAGCTTGTTCACATGACTTCCGTCTTTAAGCTTCAGCTCATCGAGGACATAGACCTGTTCGTAGGTGTTGTTCTCCCCATGTTCTACGAGCTTTCGGCAAATGATCGGGCCAGTGACTTTACTGTCACCCATGATCAATACCGTGTTGGCCAATATAAGGCCCGTTACTGTACACTCGTTATTTATGGCGAACTTCTCACCGACAAATGAATCTTGGCAGGTTGCACGGTATCCCAGGTCTTGCCGGGACATACCATTCACCAGGTCCCAGGGGATTACCTTACCAGCTGATGGTGAGGTTGATCCGAATTGACCAGCGCCGTTTCTCTTCCAAAGGTTGTTGAGATTGAAAGGTGGCTCCGGCATTGCCGGCTGCCCCTGTCATACTCTGGTAGCTCAGATAATAGGCGATAGCCTGATTCTTGAGCGCGTCCACAAAATCTGGATTGACCGGATCAGGGCATACAGCCAAGAGCCGAACGATGTTTTCCGCTGCATTAGCCAGCCGGAAGGTATCGCGCACCTGAGTGCCAAGTGACTGTTGTAAGAACGTCATCATGGCTGCGTCAATTTCCGCTTGTGTGTTGTTTACTGGCGCAAAGCGCACAGCGCGGAGGAATGGTTCGCTCCGCAGAATTGCTAACAGCGATTGGATCATTTCCTGAGCGCTATCAGCAATGTATGGTAGGGTAGTGCTTCGAGCAGTGTTGCTGAAATGTTCAGCGACAACAGGGATACTTAGGCTGAATTCGCCCAAGGTCTCCGCATCCACTGTGAAAGTTGCACCTTCTACCAGTCCTGCACCAGCGGACATTTTCGCCACTTGTGCAGAAACTTTCATGATCTCGACCCAACGGTCACCAAACAAGTCTGGCATCGCGTCGGCGAGTTGTTCCATCTGAGTTGCATCAAGGTATTTACCTTGGCGAACATCTTTGGCCCAATTGTATGCGGGCATGAGTGCATCGGTGACATCAGATGGATTCGAACGTGCTACATCTGCAAAAAATTGCTTGGTGAACAGTTGATCGATACCATTACCCAGGAGGATGTACGGGGCAATAATCCCAGCAATCCGATTTACAGTCGATTCGCTCACGCGGCGAGTTAGCGCTTCTTGGCTAATCCCTAAGGAGTTGCCTGAGACAACTGCTGCGTATTGATTGGGAATCGGCTGCTGTACCACAGCAGTTTCTTCAACTGCTGCTTAGACAGAGACCTGGAAACCTGTTGCTTGCATTTCTGATGTTTCGCCCTTAGCGAATCCAATCAGTGCCTTCGCCTGTGACTCGTTCAGTCCAAATACTTCCACGTCTTCGATAGACTGCTGGGAAATGGATTGCCACGTGTCAAACACGGTAGCGATTGAGACGAGTGCTTTCAGACCTTCTTCGTTTTCATCTCCGCTGAACGCAGGATGTTTCACGAGGGTCGAATTGGCAATAGCTTCTGCAAACGATGAGGTTGTGGTTTGATCGGTCATAGGAATCCTCCAATACCCACTCTTCGGTTAGAAATTTTCAAGAGTGGAGAAGAAAGAAGCGAGCATACTTCTCTCATATCCACTCTTGATCGGTAGTAACTTTGTTAAAGTTCTCTCTTACGCTTTTATTGAAAAATCTTTCAGTACTCGGGTAAAAGGAGGCGTATTGAAACGCCTCATACTAACTAATTTTCAGAAAACTTGATTTCTACGATGCTGCCAAAGCCATTTACGACAAGAGTTACTGATTGTTCAGCTTTCAGCTTGTCCCAAACGGACAAGTCAAACCAATTTCCTGTGTTACTGTCCCAGGGCTGGTTCTTGCCATCAGGCAATTTAAACATCGCATGGTACTCCCTTGCCGGCGTCAGTTGACGCGCACCATTCCGGTGACTTTGCCAGAGAATAACCGGATCAAAAGGGGCTTCGAAAGCACCACTTGTTACATATGGTTGTCCATCTGAAACCCATCGGGTTTGTGTAACATTACACTTATTCTCAAAGACCGGGGTTACACTTGTTCCATAACTGACCCCGCCATCTGTGCAAACTTTTTCTTGGTCGCACACACTTTTAGTTCCGCACACAGTTTCCGTGTCGCATTGTTTTATTTCGTCGCAGACCATTTCGTCATTTTCGTCAAACTCACATGACGAACGATCTTCAACAAATTCACAAGTGCTGGCATCTTCAACTTCTTCGCAGGTCGAGTAATCTGTTTCAACTCGACAAGTGCTGAGATCATCCTGCATATTGCAGACATCTGGCTCATTGGTCACCTTCGCAAAATCGGTGACCGTATGTCGGCGGCCAGTGTCTTCGCGCGAACAGTCGCGGCTCCCAAACGTATTCGTATTAATCGAACAGTTGGCACCACTACATTCGCTTTCCCACACTCGTTCCTGAAACTGTTGCTGGCTTTCAACACCAATTGACACTTTCCAGGTTCGTCCGATCACGAGTGCTTCCACATCATTTCGCGCGGTTGCTGCGCAGCCGAGTGCGAGTAATAGCACAAGTACGGCTGCTCCAATTACTGCTACGAAGATTCCGTTACGGCTAATCCTCATGTACGCTCCTTTATTGGGAACAATTAACAGCAAAGAGTAGTATACACATTTTCCGGGAAAAGTCAACAGTTATGGGTTACTATGCGTCGTGTTACAATCCTTATATGAGTAACAATATAAAACTATTCGTAGGGTTGGGTAATCCAGGAGCGGACTATGACCTCACCCGACATAACGCAGGGTTCATGTTTTTAGAGCAGGTTGCGAAACGTGAAGGCATATCGTTTAGTCAGGATAAATATACGTTCTCGTTAATTGCTAAAGCTCCACAGTTTATTTTGGCAAAACCAACTACATTTATGAACTCATCAGGGAAAGCCGTGAAAGCACTCGCTGACAAGCTTCACCTGACTGAATCAGATATTTATGTAGTTCACGATGACCTTGATGTGCGCCTGGGTGAGTACAAAGTCCAGCAGGGCCGTGGGCCGAAAGACCACAATGGAATAAGCTCCATCGAAGACACCATGAAAACCTCGAATTTTTGGCGTGTCAGAATCGGAATTGATAATCGTGATCCATACAACCGAATTCCAGGTGAGAACTATGTTCTCCAAAAATTTGAGCCTGAAGAGGTGAAAGGTTTAACTGAAACGTACATAAAACTCGCTAGCGAGTTGATAGGTAACTAGAGAGGGTATTCTTCAGCGATTTGACCATAAACAAGTCTTATAGTATAATTAAGCTCATGTAATTTTTGAAGGAGTGTGTATGAATTCTGCAATATGGATTGTAGTCATTGCATTGGCTGCTTCGACATTCATCATTTTTTACCTGAAAAAGGTAGAACAGACGATTTTGCTTGCCGCAGCTCTTTTCTTTGGGTTGGTCTTTTACGGTCAGGAGCAATACTTCGTCGGTACTGCCCTGATGCTTGTTATGCTCGGTGCAGCCATTGATTCAATTTTGTTGGCTACATCAGCAACCTGGCGGCGAATTCGAAACTAACTGTATATAGGCTCCTTAAAAGGAGCCTTTTTTTGTGCGCTATACTGTGTGATGGCAGTAAAAAGTGACTTCGCACAAATCAAAGGAGTGCTCGATAAATATAAAGTTGAAGATGAAGATAAATATATCTCTCGTGAGTTCCAAATGTACGGGTATGAGCTCGCGAAAGAGCTTGACGATATGCGTCACAAAGCGCTCTACATCAAACTCGCAAAGGAAACTCCGCGTGGACTTATTGAGTCAGCTCGAAGTTTTGTGTCTGATGCGACGAACGCTAAATCGAAAGGAAAACTCTTTATGTGGAAGCTAAAACAGCTAAAAAGTCGCCCTAAAGCAACCCCTTCCTCGTAAAATAGCCTCAAATGGGGTATAATGCCTCTCCATGAATTTTCAAGGTAACTGGGTAGACCTCGTCATTATTGTATTAGTGCTTGTAAGCGGTATACATGGTATGCAAACAGGCTTTCTTACGATGCTCAGTCGCGTACTTTCGTTTGTTGGCTCCCTTATTATTGCTCTCGGGCTATATGGACCTGTTTCCCGTATTCTTGCAAATAGCTTCACACTTTCCTCAAGTATCGCAAAAGCGATTGCATTTTTATCAGTTGCATTTGTAACGGAAGCCTTGCTTGGCCTTCTTATGGCCGCAACTCTCTCATATTTCCCTCGTCATTATATTAAGCATTGGTGGAGTAAACCGCTCGGGCTGACAGTTGGCATTATCCAGTCATTAGTAATTATTTCCTTTGTCATTTCGCTAATACTAGCCTTTCCCATTAAACCGACTATCAAACGCGATATCTCAAACTCGGTGATAGCAGGGGAGCTTATTCGACATACGAATTCCCTTGAGCGCGGTATAAATGCAGTGTTTGGTGAAGCGGTCGAAGATACGCTTACGTACCTCACTATTAAGTCAGACAGTGATGAGCTGGTGGATCTTGATAGTGAAGTTACCATTTTAACCGTGGACGAAGTAAGTGAAGCTGATATGGTACGATTGGTAAACCAAGAACGAGCAAAGGTTGGGCTTTTACCACTTACCACTCGACCAGAGCTTATTCCGATTGCTCGTGCACACGCGGCTGATATGTGGGAGAGAAAATACTTTGCACACATCTCGCCCGAAGGGGAAGACGTTGGAAATCGTCTAAACGAGGAAAGCGTTACCTATATGCTCGCGGGAGAGAATTTAGCATTAGCACCCACCTTAACTACAGCTCATGTCGGACTCATGAATTCAGAAGGTCATCGGAAAAATATCCTTGAGCCAGGCTTCACCCAAATCGGAATTGGGGTTATCGATAACCAGATGTATGGGAAGATGTTTGTACAAATCTTTACGGACTAATTGTGAGCTCTGACGGTGCGTGGTAATATAAATTATGAGTACATGGAGTCTCCGTAAAGAAATACTTCTTCATTTTGGTTCAACACTTCTCTTTTTTACGGTAGTCATACTTTTGAAACTCTACTTTACTAATATTATGGTGCTCATACCCATGGTTATTGGTGGGCTTATTGGAATGTTTTTGCCTGATATTGACCACGTTATTTATGTGCTGTTCCTTCGACCTCAAGAGCTCACGAGCCAGCGAATTTCTCAAAAAATAACCTCAAAGCAACTGGTTGATGCGGTGAAGCTTTTGTATAGTACCCGAGACGAGCGGATAACTCTCATCTTTCACACTGCGTTTTTTCAAGCGTTGTTTGTAGTATTTGCATTTCTCATTGTGACCTCTTCTGGAAGTACCTTGGGCAAGGGGATTGTCCTTTCGTTTCTTCTTCACTTGCTGGTGGATGAAATCCACGATCTTCGCGTAAAAAACGATATCTCGCGCTGGTTCACCCGACCAATGGCTCTTATAACTGATCCAAAGCACCAACAGTGGTTTATCTATGGAAACGCCTTACCTCTCCTCATCTTGGGTCTTCTGTTTTAGACTTGTCTGAGTATGTTTGTTAGGCGTATAGAGAGACGAAAAATTACACATGAACGTTTTAATGTTTGGTTGGGAATTTCCACCGTTTAACAGTGGAGGTTTAGGTGTGGCTTGCCAAGGCCTGTCTCGTGCACTGTCAAAACAAGGAATCCAGGTTACGTTTGTACTCCCCAAGGAAGTGGAAACTGAAGAGCGGTTTCGTTTTGTCTTTGCAGATAACGTATTTATAAAAATGCTTACCGTGGACTCGATATTAACCGGATATGTCACTCCACAAGCGTATTCACTTGAATACCTCGCACGCAATAGCAGCATCTATGGTCCAACCCTTTATGACGAGGTGATGCGGTATGCCCTCCGGGCACGAAAAATTGCGAAGGATAATAGCTGTGACGTGAATCATGCTCACGACTGGTTAAGCTATCCGGCAGGTATGGAAGCAAAAAAAGTTAACGGTAAGCCACTTGTAGTTCACGTTCATGCGACTGAATATGATCGTACTGGAGGAACTGGGATTAATAAGAAAGTTTTTGAGGTTGAACAGCAGGGATTTGAGTATGCAGATCGCATTATCACGGTAAGTGAATTCACAAAAAAAATGGTGGTAAACCATTACGATATAAATCCAGATAAAATTTCTGTCGTGCACAATGGCATTGACCGCACTGATTATGCTCCTCATGAAAATCCGGATATTGGCTTATCAAAGCTCAAAGAAGCAGGATACAAAATTGTATTGTTTGTAGGCAGACTCACTCTTCAGAAAGGACCCAATTATTTTCTGAAGGCTGCTACTGAGGTATTAAAGTATCACCCTAAAACTATGTTTGTAATAGCGGGGAGTGGGGACATGGAGGGAAAAGTGATCCAAATGGCGGCACACATGGGCATTTCAAAAAACATGCTGTTTGTGGGGTTCCTGCGTGGGGAGGCATTATCTCGTATATATAAATCGGCTGATGTTTTTGTGATGCCTTCTGTCTCTGAACCATTTGGAATAACACCGCTTGAGAGCTTGCTGCATGGAACACCGGTTATTATGTCAAAGCAGTCTGGAGCAAGCGAAGTAATTCTTCATGCGATGAAAATGGACTTTTGGGATACGGATGAGATGGCAGACAAGATTTTAAGTGTTATCGAGTATCCTTCGCTTAAAAATACGATGGGCACTAATGGAAATCGTGAAGCATTAAATTGCACCTGGGATACTGCTGCAAAAAAGTGTATTGATATGTATAATAATTTATAATTAGTTATGGAGGATCAAAGCCAACCGCCACAAGAGGGATTTTTTCAAAAAATGATGCATCGCTTCGGAGGTGCAAGGAATATAGAACCAGCTGCAAAAGTAATACAAAACCCAGTAGTTGATGAGAATAAATTCACACCGGCAAACGCAACGACAGAAATGAAAGTAGTTGGGCCAGGACTTAATTTTGGTAAAGCATCCACACCAGACGAGGGTAAAACAATCACTGTTTCCATGCCTGAGGCTGCGCCAACTCCTATTACTATTACTCCAGTAGAAAATAAGCCTGCAGCGTAGTATATTAGCAGTGACATTTTAGATGAAGGAAGGTATTCGATGAGTGATTTAATACTTGGGTTTGAGCTGAGAATTAGTCGAATTCCAGAATTATTGGACCCTGAAACAATTTCTGGAATACTCAGTGATAAAATCATAATCTCATTTGACCCAATTCCTGAAAATCCAGGACTTACGCTCATTAATTTGAAAGGACCACAGGCAAAGGTGCAAAACCACGTCGGTAGACTTAACTTGAAATCGCAACGGCAACTGTCTCTATAGTGTGGTGCTCCCAGGACAATCTGGGAGTTTTTTATTGCTCATTTTACACCCCATAGGTTGACTAATTGTTGAAAAAATGGTAATATACACTATCGTTTCATGCTAGGGAGGTGCGTATGGCTATATTAGCGATCGTCAACGTGTTGATCTCTTCAATAGAGAATCGCACGCCCACTGAAATAGCTCTATTCGAGGTATTCCAGCGGTATGATGTGCTAAACATGATTTGGGAGCCAGAGCCTCAATGCGGTGAGTATCTTGGTGATGCTGAGAAATTCATCAAGTGGCTCAAAGAAGCCCCAGAGCCAGACTTCGAAGGTGTTGAAGCAAAACTTCATGCCATATACGACGACTTTGATCTGTTTTATAACCCATCAGAGAAATCGTTATTGGACCTTGCAGGAGCGCTGTGTTCAATCATCTATGACCAGCCATCGTAGGTACGTTGGTGCGGATAACTCCGCACCTTTTTTGTGGCAAAAAATCAGAATAGGAGGTAGACTGTTTGTACCTATGGCATCAGTATGCTTTTACTTTCATGTACATCAGCCGTACAGGGTAAAGCAGTATCGCCATTATAATATTGGAACCGATCCCAACTACTTTAACGACGAGAGTGAGACGAGCCTTGATAACCGCGCAATTATAAAAAAAGTGGCGTCTAAGTGCTACATTCCTGCAACTTCCGTACTTCTTGAACTTCTCAATAAGCACCCAGAATTTCGGGTGAGCTTTAGCATAACAGGGGTACTGTTGGAGCAGCTTGAACTGTACAGCCCGGAGTCATTGGAGCTGTTTCAAAAGGTATTAAAAACGGGTAGGGCTGAGATTGTTGCTGAAACCTATTATCACTCACTGGCATTTTTGTATCACAAAGATGAGTTTGTGAGTCAAGTTACTATGCACGCCAAGAAAATAAACGAACTGTTTAAAGTAAAGCCTACCGTTTTTCGAAATACTGAACTAATTTATAACAACGAGCTTGCGCTTTTTGTTGAAAAAATGGGCTACAAAGGGATCCTTGCAGAAGGAGCTGACCATATTTT
>Ga0163150_10006996_pt1 | contig 13514 bp, 10 predicted proteins | sample OliLakLV19P2IB_FD_148628 | JGI IMG/M metagenome (GOLD analysis project Ga0163150, IMG submission 148628) | Freshwater microbial mat bacterial communities from Lake Vanda, McMurdo Dry Valleys, Antarctica - Oligotrophic Lake LV.19.P2.IB | ecosystem: Environmental > Aquatic > Freshwater > Lake >...
GACACGAAATGATTGCACAAGGATTGCAGGACAAGCCATTCTGGATAACCGAGATTGGCTGGTGGGGTACCCGGAATTATCAGATGCTGAAAGATACGGGTAGAAATGAAGTTAAGAGACCATGGACCGGCAAAGAAATCAGCACCAGTGAAATACATTTGAGAGAGGATAGTTTACGTTCAGTATGGCTAAAAGATTTATTTCCTAAAGCAGTAAAGATTGATGGGTGCGGCAATATTTTTTTATGGTGTGCTATGGATGAGTATGAAGGTGGTTTTAATGAAACTACACTATACCATAGCTCCATGCTTCAAATGTATCACACCAAGGATGAAAAGCATCCGTTATTTTCTTTATGGGGAATATTTTCAGGAGATAAAAAATGGAAAAAGTCGGCATATTCGTTACGGGAAATAATAAGTACTGGTAAGTAAGCCGAAAAAGCGGCAACAAAATTTAAAATATTAAAGAGGTGAAAAGTATCATTAAATTCAGGAAGTTGCTTTTGTGTTTACTTGTTATTGTTATGACAGGCGAAGCCAATGCACAGAATTCAAAACCAACATGGATTTGGTATCCCGGTGATTTTGAAATTTGGTTAAGTAATGAAGTGCAAATGAAAAGGACAAAAAGGAATGCACTCCAGCCTCCGTGGTGGCGAACGTACAACCATAATAGTAATGTGAGTTTTGCAACGCAAGTTGACTTAAAGGAAGAAGAAGAAATTACGATTGCTGCAGAAGGTAAATACAATGTTATAATTGATGGCCAATACTGGCAGGGGGATATACATAAAATTTTAATTACACCAGGAAGGCACACTATTATGATGCAGGTGTATAATGTAATTACACCCCCTTCCATTTTTGTGTCCGGTAAAACCATTGCTTCTGATACAACCTGGTACTGTAATACTATTCGCGGCAGTTCTCCGGGGCAAATCAATGACCTTTGGAAAGTGAAAGCTGATGCCTGGACTTTCAACAATCAGGAACAGGCTCCATCAAAGTTCAGCCTGAAGACTAGAGAAGAACTTCCTGTAAATATTGAACGCAAAGCCGGTTCTGTTTTGGTTGACTTTGGTAAAGAAACATTTGGTTTTGTACGACTGAATGAATTAAAGGGTTCGGGAACAATTGATTTATATTATGGGGAATCACCAGAAGAAGCTCTTTCAATTGATTCCTGCGAAACACTGGACCATCTTGTAATTAAAGACACTTCAACTTCAGTTTTTGTTGTTAACCACTCAAGGGCTTTCCGGTATGTGAACATTCAGTATAGCAGTAACATTGAGTTTAAGGATGTTGACATGCTGTATGAATATCTACCGCTAACCTATCGTGGTTCTTTTAAAAGTTCAGATGATGAACTCAATAGAATTTGGGATATTTCAGCCTACACTTTACATCTTAGTACACGTGAATTTTTTCTGGATGGAATAAAACGTGACAGGTGGATTTGGTCTGGCGATGCCAACCAAAGTTACCTGATGAATTATTATTTGTTCTTTGATGATCCGGTGGTTAAAAGAACAGCGTGGGCATTACGTGGGGGTGACCCTGTGGAAACGCATATCAACACCATCCTTGACTATTCTTTTTATTGGTTCATGAGTATTTATGATTATTACCTGTATTCGGGAGATAAAGAATTCATCAGGAAGATTTATCCAAGAATGGTTACGTTAATGGACTTCTGCCTTAAAAGAAGAAACAAGAACAATATGGTGGAAGGCCTTCCCGGCGATTGGGTCTTTTTGGACTGGGCTCCCATTTCAAAAGAAGGGGAGCTAAGCGCTATTCAAATACTGTTTTGCCGCAGTCTTGAGTCAATGGCGCTTTGTGCTTCGCTGATGAACGACACCAAAAAGTCAATAGAATATTCAGCTTTAGCAAAAGAGTTGAAGGGAAAAATTATGTCTGTTTTTTGGGATAAGAATCAAAAAGTATTTTTACACAATAGAAAGAATGGGCAAATGGGAAAAGAGGTTACCCGCTATGCTAATATGTTTGCCCTCATGTTTAATTATTTAGATTCTGCAAAGACAGAATCGGTGAAAACAAATGTGCTGATGAATGATCATGTTTTGAAGATTACCACACCCTATATGCGATTTTATGAATTGGAGGCTCTTTGTGCAATAGGTCAGCAAGACTATGTAAGGAGAGAGATAAAAGATTATTGGGGAGGGATGCTGAGAGAAGGTGCAACATCTTTTTGGGAGCTATATGATCCCAATGAAAAAGGAACAAATAAGTATGCCATGTATGGCCGGCCGTTTGGAAAAAGTCTTTGTCATGCCTGGGGAGCAAGCCCGATTTATTTATTTGGAAAATATTTTTTAGGAGTAAAGCCTTTGAAACCCGGTTATGCAGAATATTTAGTGGAGCCAAATCTTGGAGGGCTTGAATGGATAGAAGGAAAAGTGCCTGCACCAGGGGGAGATATCTATGTTGCGATGGATAAAAAACAAATCTCCGTATCAGGAGTGACCGGTGTCGGAACTTTAAGATTTAAAAGCAAAAAGAAACCATCAGGTAATGATGAAAACATAAGGAAAATAAATGGTGATACTTACGAATTAAATATTAAACCGGGAAAGAAATATGTGGTGATCTATTTTAATTGAACATAAATCCTCTATTCAAAATGAATAAGCATTTAACATTTTTTACAATTTTATTTATATTGCTGGGCTTACAGTCATGTAACAACACCGGTAATAAATCAACATCGGAATTTTCTGAGAAAGGCGGTCTTTCAAAATATCTCAATTCATATGGAGTATACCATTTCCAAAAAAAAATTGCTATTGACAAAAAGCCAGGACAATTCATCATTCATGTATCTGCCGACAGATTCAGCCAAGTAAAAATTGAACCACACAGGGGTGGATATTACCCTTCCCGGAAGTGTAACAGGACAATTTTTCTGGAGAGGAAAGCAGATTGTATTGAAGCCGGGATTCCAAAAAATAGATCTTTAAACTTAAGAGGATATTTATGAAAAGGATAATTCAAATTAATTTTTCTGTCATTGTACTTTTGTTCATACCGCTACTAACTGGTATACCTCCTTATATGATTAATAAATATCGTTACAAAAACTTCAAGGTCCTGCTCGTTTTTTTATTTGTAATTTTCTCTTTTTTACTTTCTTGTAAGGTAGAGCAAAAAGAAGTTTATCCCTTTAATCCAACAAAGAACAGTCGTATAGTCTTTGTAGGAAATACTTTTGCTGAACGGTTGCAGTATTATAATTACTTCGAAACTCTTTTGCATAAAAGTTTTCCTGAACGAAATCTTACCGTGAGAAATATGGGTTGGAGTGCAGATGAAATAAATCTACAATCCCGGCCGCTGAATTTTCCCACCGCAGATGAACATCTAAAACAGCAAAAAGCGGATATTATTTTTGCATTCTTCGGGCTTAATGAATCTTTTAAAGGACCGGATAGTTTGGAGAATTTCAAACGTTCGCTTTCCGGATATCTTGGTCATTTGAAAAAACAAAAATATAACGGGCAAAAAGCTCCGGAGGTTATACTGTTTTCTCCTATAACCCACGAGAACTTAGGTGGTTTCTTGCCTGATCCTGCTCCCAAAAATAAAAATTTACAGTTGTATACGGAGGGTATGAGAGAGGTAGCCAAGTCATTAAATATTCCCTTCATTGACTTGTTGGAAGTTACAATAAAGAGAATGGAGTACGCGGATTCTTTGACAATAAATGGAATTCACCTAAACGACAAAGGTTATAGATTGGTAAGCGAAATCATGGCAGCCGCGTTAGATTTGCCGGTTGCTAAATGGAAACAACAAGGAGATTTACTGAACCTGAAGAAAGTAATTGATCATAAAAATCAACAGTTCTTTTACAAGTTCAGAGCCGTAAACGGCGAATACATTTACGGTAGGCGAAAGGAGCCCTGGGTGCAGCCCGCAGGAGGACTTATTTCTTATCCATCCGAATTTAAAAAGTTAGACCGGATGATATTGCAACTGGATAGTATTGTTTGGTCAGAAAGCAAAATTGATGAGAAAAGCAATCTGGCGAGGGCTGAGAAGATTGTAAATGATACTACACAATTCGAGCCTTTAAACGCAGCAGAGAAGTCTCCGGCTAATATTCCTTCAACAGCTCAATTTACATTGCCCGAGGGATATGAAATTAATCTTTTTGCATCAGAGGTAGATTTTCCTATCGGTAATCCCGTAAAAATAACCTTTGATCCTAAGGGCCGGCTTTGGGTCGCCGGTATGCCCTCTTATCCTCAATACCTTCCCGGGGCTGCGCCCAATGATAAGATTGTAATCCTTGAGGACACGAATGCCGACGGGAAAGCGGACAAACACACCGTTTTTGCTGATAGTTTGTACATGCCCCTTGGATTTGAACTGGGCGACGGAGGAGCATATGTTACTCAGGCTCCTGACCTCTTATTCTTAAAAGACACTAACGGCGACGGAAAGGCCGATGCTAAAACGATTCTGCTTCACGGATTTGGTACTGAAGATTCTCATCATTCCATCAGTGCACATACCTGGGGACAGGACGGTGCACTGTACATGCACATGGGTACTTTTTTGCATACGCAAATAGAGACGCCATACGGACCGAGAAGAGACGACTACGGAACTACATGGCGTTTTGAACCACGTACCATGAAATTGGAACCTTATATTTCTTACCCTTATGCCAATCCGTGGGGAAACGTATTTACGCGGAATGGGACTCATTTAATAGGGGATGTGTCTACCGGCATGAACTACTTCGCTCCGCCTCTAACGGTTGCTATTGATTATCCGAAAAAACATGCGGAGATGAAAGATTTTTTAACCTCGGCAGCAAGACCAAAAACATGCGGCATGGAAGTTGTCTCAAGCCGCCATTTTCCTGACAAGGTTCAGGGAGATGTACTTTTTAATACATTTATCGGTTTTCAGGGAATTAAGCACCATAGTATTACCGAACAAGGGAGCGGCATTGTAGGCCACGAAACAGAGCCTTTGCTACAATCCAAAGATCCGAAATTCCGACCAGTGGATCTGCAGTTTGGTCCTGACGGTGCCTTATATGTTGTAGATTGGTATAACCCGATTATTAATCACGGCGAAAGAGCTTTACGCGATCCGAAGCGGGATCATAGTCACGGAAGAATCTGGAGGATCACCTATAAAAATAAACAACTATTAAAGCCGGTTGATCTTACAAAACTCGATATTGATCAGCTACTGGATCAGCTTAAAGTGTACGAAGACCGCGTGCGTTACAGAACCCGGATACAATTGAGAGAATTTCCGGCAAGTAAGGTTCTTCCCGCGACATCGCAATGGCTTAAGAAGCTCAATCCGGCGGATGAAGATTTTGAACAAAACAGACTGGAAGGATTATGGGTATACCAGCAGTTTAATGAGCCTAATGAAGAGCTGCTTAACCAGTTGTTGAGCAGCAAAGATCATCATGTCAGAGCAGCGGCTACCAGAGTATTATTTTATTGGAATGACAAAATTAAAGGTGCCTTGAAAAAGCTGGTTTCGATGAGTCGTGACACTTCACAAAGAGTAAGATTGGAAGCTATCGCTTCGCTTAGTCACTTTAAGTCTGAAACGACAGTAAATGCACTATTAGCCGCAACCGAACTTCCTAAAGACGACTACATTGACTATGCCTTGAGCGAATCATTTAAACAACTTAAACCTATATGGATGGAGATGTTTAAAAAGGATAAAAGCTTCCTCTCAAATGATCCTGTTAAGGCAGCATATTTGTTAACGCCACTTTCTTCACCGGAAACTTTGGATCTGCCCGGTTTTTTTAAAGATGATCCGCAGTGGCCCAAATATGCTTGGGCGGCGCTGACGAATGAAGACTACAATAATTTGAAAGATGCTCCCGCAGTAAAGGAGTTTTTGAGGAACCGGGCTGCAGCTCCTGCGAAAGAGAAAACCGCAGAAGCTTCGGAACCCGGAAAAACGGTACTTTATTTAACCGCTGTTCCTGCAAAAATGGTCTTTGATAAAAAATCCCTCACTGTTATGGCGGGTAGTCCGGTAACTCTTGTTTTCAAAAACGCAGACGACATGGCACATAATGTGGTAGTGGTTAAACCGGGAAGCGCTGAAAAAGTAGGGAAGGCTGCAGATGCAATGGCAATTGAAAAAGACGGGTATGAAAAAAACTTCGTTCCAAAAATCTCTGAAGTGCTTTTTGCTACTCCATTAGTTAATGGTGGAAAGAGCTTCCGACTAGAATTTACAGCTCCCAAAGAGGCGGGAGATTATCCTTTCATTTGTTCTTTCCCGGGCCATTGGCAGATGATGAAAGGAGTTATTAAAGTTGTTAAGAAGTAGAGTTTCGAAGTAGGAGTTAAGGTAAAGTCTAAACTGCTTTTCTTTAACTAATTATGTATAGCCGCAGGTGGAGTTATTCCAGGCGCCGTTTCAAATTGTGCATTGGCTGATGATGAGAAAACACTTTTTGTAACAAATGGAACGAATGTTCTTCGCATTCGATTGAGGGAATGATTGGTATTGTTCAGTAAATAATATAAATTAAATGCAAAGAAGAAATTTTATTAAGCAAAGCAGCCTGCTTTCATCCGGGGTTTTTCTTCAGGATTTTAAAGTGATGGATAATTATTTTGAAAAATATTCCAAAGAATTCTTATCAAAGAACCCAATGGAAAAGCTTTATGAAAGGGGGATGCCAACAACATATTTAAAAACCAAAAATGAGTTGCAATATATAGGAATGCCTGTGGGCGGCATTATGTGCGGCAATGTGTATTTGGGTGGCGATGGCAGGTTGTGGCTCTGGGATGTTTTTAATAAAAATCAAACTGGCGTTATCTACAAAGAAGTAGCCTGGCATGAGACGGTAGTGGGAAACCAAAACAAATTGCGTCCGTATGAAGGCGCTAATTATGTACAACCCGTAAAAGACATCAGGCCGCTGGATCAGGGTTTTGCATTAAGCATGGAATGGGAAGGGAAAAAAATGATTAAAGAGTTGAAGGAAAATGATTGGGATGAAATTGCTTTTGAAGCTACCTATCCCATGGCCACTATCCATTATTCCAGCAAAGAAATTCCTTGTGAACTGATGATAAATGTATATTCTCCTTTTATTCCACTGAATGAAGAGGATTCCGGTTTGCCTGTCACCATCTATTCTTTCCATTTTAAAAATACTTCAGACCATCCTGTTGCAGTTTCTTTAGCAGGTTGGCTTGAAAATAAGTCCGCTATTTATACAGCAAATGATGAGCAGTACCTAAGGGCAAATGCAGCGAAAGAATCGAATAACTTATTCACCGTTACCGGAAAAACGATCAATAATAACTGGGGCGATGATGGTTTTTTAACAAAGCCGGACTACGGAAATTTTTGTCTTGCGTCATTTAATCCATCGACAAGAATAAATACAAAAGCAAATCCTGCTAATCTCAAAGAACTTTTTATCAATGAAAATAAAGCAGAAGCAAGAGCACGTTTTGATGAAAAATTAATTAGCAGTGTATGTAATCAAACTGTTGTTGAACCCGGAAGAAAAATGTCATTACATTATGGTATAAGCTGGTTTTTCCCTAATCTTTCTTTTCCTGCTATTAAAGAAACAAAACTTTATTATTCGAAAAAGTTTAAATCCTCAAGTGAAGTATGCGAATATGTGTATGCAAATTTTGAACGACTTTCATCACAAACGAAACTATGGTGTGATACTTATTATACAAACTCAACATTGCCTTACTGGTTTTTAGAACGGACATTTCTAAACATTTCTACTTTGGCAACAACAACCTGCCATCGTTTTTCATCGGGAAGGTTTTATGCCTGGGAAGGTGTGGGCAGTTGCCCTGGCACCTGCACCCATGTATGGCAATATGCACAGGCAATGGCCCGGATATTTCCTGCACTTGAAAGAGATACACGGGAACGGGTTGACCTTGGAATAGCATTTCATGAAGATGGGCATATTGGTTTTCGTGGTGAGTATGATACACACCCCGCAATTGATGGACAAGCAGGCCGCATCCTGGGAATTTATCGTGAGCACAGGATGACGACTGATAATTCTTTTTTGAAACGCCAATGGCTGAATATTAAGAAAGCAATTGAATTTATTCTAAGGCAGGACGCAAACGGAAATGGTATGGTTGATTCCCGCCTTGAAAATACCTTGGACGCAAAGTGGCCGGGAGAAATCGCCTGGATAGTTGGTCTTTGTCTTGCAGCAGTAAAAGCCGGGCAGTTAATGGCTGAAGAAATGCAGGACGAGGCATTTACTTCCCAATGCAAATCATTCTTTGATATTGGTAAGGTTGCTATGGAAAGAGAATTGTTTAACGGAGAGTATTTCATTCACAAACCGGATCCAGCAATTGGTAAAACCGTATTGGGTTCTTATGACACATGCCATATTGATCAGGTATATGGTCAATCATGGGCATTCCAGGCCGGGATTACTGAAAGAATAATAGATGAAGAAAAAACATTGTCTGCACTGAAAGCATTATGGAAATATAATTTTCTTACAGACGTAGGGCCTTACCTTGAAACACATCATGGAGGCAGGCCTTATGCGCTGCCGGGAGAGGGTGGCATGCTGATGAATACCAATCCTAAAAAGGACCCCCTGCCATTCGGTGTAAAGGCTTCCTGGCAATTGGGTTATTTCCATGAATGCATGAGTGGTTTTGAACACCAGGTTGCTTCGCACATGATGGCGGAAGGAATGACAGACGAAGCGTTATTGTTAACTAAAACAATTCATGACCGGTATCATGCGTTAAAACGGAACCCGTTTAATGAGGTGGAATGCAGCGATCATTATGCCAGGGCAATGGCAAGCTATGGCACATTTATAAATGCCGGTGGTTTTCAATATCATGGCCCGAAAGGATATATTCGTTTTGCACCTAAATGGAACAAAACAAACTTCAGTTCTTCTTTTACTGCTGCCGAAGGTTGGGGTACTTATGTCCAGCAATTTTCAAAAAAAGCATGGGCATATCAAATTCAGTTGAAGTACGGCAGCCTTGCTTTATCCTCCATAAGCCTGCAAACAGATTTGAATAAAATAAAATCAGTTAGTGTAATGCATGAAGGCAAACCAGTTGCACTTTCTTATAAGCAGGATAAAAATGATATCACTCTATCTTTTACAAATCCTGTGGCAATTTCAGTAAATCAGTCTTTGCAAATTAAAATCACCTGAGTAAAGTAAAATGTATGAAGGGAAAAACGAAATTAGGTTCAATAGTTATATTGTTATTGGCAATTGCCAGTTTATGTAATGCACAATCACCTGAGAAATTATTAAATGAATACCGGAATAATCTAAATGCCTTGCGCAAGCTACATCCCAATGTACGGGAGATGCCGGATATTAAATTTTTTCAGTTTGGCATGGGGGACAGAAAAAAAATTATTTATAAAAATGGCAGCCTCATTGATGCAAAGACAAAGCAAGTTTTACATCAATGGAAAGTTTCAGAAGAAACGATTGTTCCATCTGCATACTCCGTCTATTTGAAAACAACAGGAGGCAATGTTCAAATTACCGAAGACAAGAAGGGGGTTTATCTTACTGAAAATGGTAAACGAAAAATTCTTGCCAGCAGTAAATTGAATTTGCCAGCGTTCAAGGGCCATCCGTTTGCGACTGTGTTAAGAGTGTTGCTCCATGAGATTTTAATCAATATAGATAATGGACTTCCGTTACCAAATTTCATGGTGTATAAAAGACCATGGTACCGTGATGCGACTTTAATGGCGATGGTTTTAAAAGAAACAGCCAACCTTCGCCTGATTAAAGACTGGATACTGAATATCCGCGACCCTTTTGACCGGAACAATCATGGTATCAGTGAAGCAGATAACCCCGGGCAGGTATTATTTTTAATTTCATTGGTCAGCGATGCTAAGCATCCGGCTGTATCAATCATATTAGATTCTATAACTCAATTTAAAAAACAGAATTTTATTGAGGGCAAAACAGATTATGCGCTGCATCCGGTATTTCAAACCAAATGGATTAAATACGGATTTAAATCACTTGCCTTGCCTGATGCATATAAGATTCCACAGGTATATGATTCCTATTCTTCACTCTTTTGGTGGGACTATAAAAATTATCATACTAATGGAAAGCAGTTTGATAAGAACTCAAGCAAATATTATCCCTACCTGGTTTGGGCGGAGGACCATTTTTTCGGTGAACACAAAGGGATAATGACTAACCGTGACTATCCTTTAACCTGGGAGTCACATGCAAGTGATGCAGATTATAAGCAGATGGATATACTTGGTTCCAATCTTGTAAAATCAAAAATGTGATGGGCAACACGAAAACGAACAACATCAGGCGGGTCCAAAAATGGCGTCAGTGCTTTAACAATAGAAGGATCCTGAAATGATTTAACCACTAACCATTTGACCGGAAGCTGTTTTTCAGTGTATTGGCTATATAATCGTTTGGCGATAATGTATGTTGCTCCTCTTTCCACCCGTGTCTTTATTTCTTCAAATGTTTTTGATGAAAGTGCATGACCGCCTACAATGAAACATTCTACTGAATCAAGTACAGCTCCTTCTACCAAATGATCAAATGCACCCATGCTGTCAATAGGGATAAAGAAATCAAGCTTATCAGGATAAATACACCGGTTCCATAAAGAAATTGCCCCATAAGTAAAACCTGTTAGCGGTTATTGTAAAATGAAACCCTACTCACCGATAAGCTTCTCGACTTTTGCCTTGACAAAAAATTAATTTCATAAAAATTTGTGCAGTTAAATAGCTTTATTTATATTTGCAGTCAAATAACTGCATTATGGATATTAGACGAGATGTTTTTCAGGCAATTGCCGACCCGACAAGGAGGGCAATTCTAGCATTAGTAGCATTACAGGCTTTGACACCAGGGGCAATTGCTTCAAACTTCGACTCAACAAGGCAGACAATTTCAAAGCACATTCAAATATTAATAGAATGCCAACTATTAAAACAGGAACAACAAGGGCGTGAAATTTATTATCAAATCAATCCAACGAAAATGAAAGAAATAGCAGAATGGCTTAAACCATTCCAACAAATTTGGGAAAATCGTTTTACCAAACTTGACAAAATATTAAAACGATCTAAGCCCTAAAAGCAATGAATAAGATTACTTTCGCAAAATTAGCAATCGGAACAGCATTGTTGTATCAGCTACTACTAATAGTATTGATATTTTTAAGACCAGACCTTCCCGTTTATTCAACAACTATTAGCGAATGGGCTATTGGAAAATATGGTAGGATTATGCAATTGGCTTTTATTGTTTCAGCATTAAGTTATTTCTCATTTTTTTATACGCTCAAAAATGAAATAAAAGGAATTACAGGAAAAATTGGTTTAATAATGATTTGCATAAGTTTTATAGGAACTGTTGGAGTTGGCATTTTTATAACCGACACTTATCCACCCGATTTTACATTACCTACAACGCTAATACATACTATTTGTGGCACTTTGGCAATGTTGTTATTTCCAATCGGAATACTTTTAGGTGTATTAAACATTTCAAAGAGAAATGAAACCTGGAAAAATTATAAATCAACTTGAAGAATTATAGGCGTATTTCCATTGTTAGCATTTATTGGTTTTAATATTCAAGTTACCTTATTTGTATTGCCATTTGGAGAAGGTGCTGTTGGTAAAAATGTGCCTATCGGCTATCCACCAAGAATAATGTTATTAGTTTATCACCTTGCATTAATTGCTGTTGCAAACAAGAGCTTTTTATCATTAGGGAATTTGACGCACCAAGGGAAAAGGTATTTCAAGCTTTCTCAAACCCAGACATATTAACTCAATTTTTCGCCCCATTTGACTTGACTATGCATTTCAATCACCACGACTATAAATCAGGAGGTAGCTTTAGTTGGTGCAACAAAAAGGGTGGACAAACAGTTTGCACTTTCAATGGTGTAATACACGAGATGACTCCACCCTTAAGAATTATTCAAACTGCTGAATTTATGGAAATGCCTGAAAGAGGAAATGTAATTCTTGAAATAATAAAGTTTGAGGAGGTGCTGAATAATAAAACCAAAGTCACTATTCACGATATTTGTCCAAACGTATTCGTTCGAGATACAATAATCAAAAGTGGTATGGAAAAAGGACTTGTTGACATATTTAATAAACTAGACAAGATATTAACGGCATAAAGAAAACAACGAGCGGCTAACAAGGTATTGGAAAACGACACAGTAACAATTAAGTTTATATGAACATACAAAACCAAATCAAGGAGTATATTGCCAATCATCCTGACCCGAAACGCAACGAAATGGAATCCTTGCACCATATTATTCTGCAAATAGCGCCTGATTGTAAATTATGGTTTCTCGATGGCAAAGACGATAAAGGTAAAATTGTTTCTAATCCAAATATTGGCTATGACTTGCTCACCATAAAATATGCCGACGGAAAAACCAGAGAGTTATATCAAATTGGATTGAGTGCAAACAGTACAGGAATATCTGTTTATATTATGGGTATTGATGATAAAAAATAGCTATCAACAACGTATGGAGATAAGCTAGGCAAAGCAAGTATTACAGGATATTGCATTAAGTTTAAAACTATAAAGGATATTAATTTAAATATACTTGAAGAAGCAATACGATTTGGGTTTGAGCATTGAAAAACAACGAACGCCTAACAGCGATTAGTAACATGCACTCAAAAATGAACTGATAATAGAATGAAACGAATTAACAGCATAGATATAGTACGTGGAATAGTAATGATTATTATGGCATTAGACCACACCCGTGATTTGTTGCATATTACTTCTATTACTCAACAGCCAACTGATTTAGCAACTACGACACCCATGTTGTTTTTCACCCGGTGGATTACTCATTTATGTGCCCCAACTTTTGTTTTACTTTCAGGAGCATCGGCATACATTTCCTTAAAGAATATAAATAATGTTACTGAAAGCAGAAACCATTTATTGACAAGGGGTATTTGGTTAATCATTTTAGACCTGACACTTATAAACTTCGGTGTGTGGTTTGATATTCATTTCAACGTTTTACTTTTTGATGTAATATCAGCAATTGGTTTTGGATTTATCATTCTTAGTTTACTATTGAAATGCTCTGCAAAAACAATTGGTATTATTGGTTTGTTGATTATTTTCCTGCACAACTTATCTCCAAATTTACCCCTTGCAGAAACTTCACTTTTCAAAAGATTACTTATGCCGTTCTTTGCTCCAAATGCTTTTCCGCTTGGGCGAGGAATTACTTTTGTTGTTGGTTACCCACCCATACCATGGTTGGGAATTATCCTTGCAGGATTTTGGGTAGGGTCTATATTTAATAAAACGGTTGAGAGCAGAAAAAAATTATTTTTAATAATTGGCTTTTCAAGTTTACTTTTATTTGTTCTTCTTAGGTTCATTAACATTTATGGCGATTCATTTCAATGGACAACACAAAAAAATTATTT
>Ga0163150_10006998_pt1 | contig 13513 bp, 12 predicted proteins | sample OliLakLV19P2IB_FD_148628 | JGI IMG/M metagenome (GOLD analysis project Ga0163150, IMG submission 148628) | Freshwater microbial mat bacterial communities from Lake Vanda, McMurdo Dry Valleys, Antarctica - Oligotrophic Lake LV.19.P2.IB | ecosystem: Environmental > Aquatic > Freshwater > Lake >...
GCAAAGCTGTGAACAGCTTTATGCATTAACATCTGAATTGGTAACTTTAACTTGCAGTTTAAACGTAAGGAATTTGAACGGTCGTGCCAAAGATAGTTATCAAGAATTGAAAGTGGCACTCGAACAAACACCAGATACCGACCCTAACATTCAGATTTGGGTACTTACTCTATTGGCTGAAATGGCTGAGCGGCTAGGTGATGTCGTTGCGGCAGAAAAACATTTTGAAAATGCGATTAACTTAGGTGATCCTGATAGTTATTTATTGGGCGTTTATTCCGATTTTTTACTTGAGCAGCATCGCCCGCAAGAAGTACTTAGTCTGCTAAAAGCTAAAACTACAATTGACCCATTACTATTGCGCTATGCAGAAGCGCTTAATGCTATGCATCTACCTGAATCGCAGGTGCAAATTGAAGAACTAAGAAATAGATTTGACGCAGCCATGATGCGCGGCGATACCGTACATCAGCGTGAACAGTCACGCTTTGAATTGCGGTTGATGCACAACCCAGTGCGTGCTTTGGAGATTGCCAAACTCAATTGGGCAATTCAAAAAGAACCAGCCGATGCTCGGGTTTATTTGGAGGCTGCGTTAGCCTCAAGTGATAAATATGCAGCAGTGCCACTAATTGGTTGGCTAGAAGCGCATCATTTGGAAGATGCGATACTAAAAAAAATGATTGATCACCATAAGGGCGCGATATGAGTAAGTATCGAAGTGTGTTGCGTTCGGGTATTCTATTATTTTTTCTGTGGCACGTGTGCGCTTTTGCTCACAAGCCAAGCGATAGCTATTTGACACTCTCAGTTGCAAATGTAGATAGCGAGCCAACGGTTCTCCATCAAGCTACTATCAAGGGTCAGTGGGATATTGCACTGCGTGATTTAGACTATGCTATTGGGCTTGATGAAGATGCTAATAGTGAAATTAATTGGCAGGAAGTTTTGATTAAACAGAAGGATATAAATGCCTATGCTTTTGCCAGGCTTAGTATTCGGGGCAACCACGTGCTTTGCCCTATTACACCTACGCAAACGCTTATCGACCACCATACCGATGGTGCTTATGCAGTACTTAAATTTACTGCTAGTTGCCAAACAACGGTTTCCAACCTTAGTCTACGTTATACCTTGTTCTCAGAGCTAGACCCATCGCATCGTGGCTTATTGCGACTTGAGTATGAAAGCTTCAATAAAACCGCCATTTTTGGACCAGAGAACCGTTTGCAATCGTTCGTTTTGGGCAACGTCAGTCATTTTGGCGAATTCAAAGAATATCTAGTGGATGGTATTTGGCATATCTGGAAAGGGTATGACCATATCTTATTCTTACTTTCTCTATTGTTACCTGCCGTTTTGGTGCGAACAAGCAAAGGCTGGCAGCCAGCAGAAAACTTTAAGCCCACCATCATTGAGGTACTTAAAGTGGTTACCGCTTTTACAGTGGCGCACTCCATCACGTTAACACTTGCCACGCTGCAGCTTGTGGCACTGCCCAGCCGTTGGGTAGAGGCGGCTATCGCGTTCTCTGTGGTATTGGCAGCGCTCAATAATGTATTTCCTGTAGTTGTAAAGTATCGCTGGCTAGTGGCCTTTTCTTTCGGCTTAATCCATGGTTTTGGATTCTCCGCAGTACTTGCTGACCTGGGCTTGCGAGGGGGCTCTTTGGCATTAGCACTCATCGGATTTAACTTAGGTGTGGAAATCGGACAAATTGGCATATTGAGTCTATATGTGCCAATCAGTTACGCGATGCGTAGAACAAAAATTTATAAATATGTCGTTTTCTATGTTGGCTCGATGCTAATTGTTTGTGTTGCAGGTGCTTGGCTGGTCGAACGCGTTTTCAATATTGAACTATTTTCTAGTACAAAGGGAGACGAACGGGTAGACCAATTGCAGGTGATCTAACAGAAACCGTCCCCTTTAGGGGACACAAGCAACTGAAGGCTCCGTAATGCGCGCACACCGCAAGTGCACGGTACGGTGCTTGCCAGAGCTACTCAATCGTTCTGGCAGAGCAGTTGTGGCTCCGCGACAATGGCTTTTCCACCTCTACTCATTGATATTGGCGACCGCGCTGTCGCCGCTAGCTCCACCGGAGTCGTGGATCGGGCTGGGGCTTATTGCCAGCGCTACGCGGGATGCGGCAGAGGCCGTTGCCGGTCTGTTCAGAAATACTGTACAAACATACACCCTTTGAAATAATATTACTGCCTCAACATCCGGCGTGGGGATTGGTATTTATCGATACTCACGTCTCCAATTGCAGTGATAGATACAACTCCAGTTGGGAGATTCAAGCGATGGGCAGCAGTGATACCTTCAGAACCATAGCTGCGGATGCGGCTCTTCAACCATCTGCTGCTTCGGTAGAAGCGCCGTATTACTATCTCCATAATTTTGAGACTGTGGTGCGCTGGATACTCAGCCGCCAACGGGATTTACTGCTCGCCACCGAAATAGACATTCTTGATGTATTTCCGACACTGCCGCTCCAGACGCGGGCGCTGCTGGTACGCATGATTATGCGTAAAGGAATCCTATTTCGCGCAAGCAAGCTGAACTATGACGAAATCGGTCCGGTGGGGAAGGCTGTGCTTCCGTTGTTCGAACTGGGATGGTTGGAACCGGACAGTCTTCTGGATTTGACTCAGCTGTTTGCCCTGCTTACCAAGGAAGAGTTAGTCGTGGTTTTTCAGGAACATCTACCTATCAAGGGTCGAAAACTGGACTGGCTTGCGGCTCTGACGCCACTATTTCCAGCAACGCAACGGTTCAGTGAATGGTATGGCGATTCCGTTGACAGTGTTTATACGTTGTTCCTGATGCCTCTGTGTGACCGATTGCGACTGATATTTTTTGGAAACCTCCATCAGGACTGGTCCGAGTTCATTTTGGCCGACCTCGGTGTTTATCGCTATGAAAAAGTCGAATTCTCTGAAGCATCGCGAGCGTTTCGAACGCGCGGCGATATTGCTAACTATTTGCAGCTACATCGCTGCCACGAACGGCTCTACGTCAAGGAGCCAGTTGCAGGCATCATCGAGGAAGTGATTTCTATTGAAACCGTTAATCTCTGGATCGAACGGCGTCGAGCTAAATTGTTGTTTAGGATCGGTCAGCACTGCGAACGTAGCGATGACCTCGAACTGGCACTGACAATTTATTCACAAACCCATTATTCAGGAGCGCGTGCGCGAATGATTCGGGTTCTTGAGCGACTGTGTCGTTTTGACCAGGCCATGTCGCTCTGCGAAACCGCTATACACTGCCCGGAAAGTGAAGAAGAAACGCAGCAACTGCAGCGGATGTTCCCCAGGCTGCAGCGCCACCTGGGCACAAGGGTAGCGCATCGCAGGATCGGTAATTCGCACCCCAGACTCGACCTGGTACTGCCTCGCCCTGCTGATCCATTTAGTGTGGAAGGTGTCGTTCAGGTCCTGCTGCATCAGGACAAAGCCCCCGTCCACTATGTGGAAAACACGCTCATCAACTCGCTCTTCGGCCTGTTATGCTGGGAGGCCATCTTTGCACCGGTACCTGGAGCTTTCTTCCATCCCTTCCAGCATGGCCCGGCCGACCTGCTGAGTCCAGAATTTTATCGCGCACGGGCCGACCTACTCGACGGACTGCTGACACAGCTCGAAACAGGCGAATATCTCAACACCATCCGCGGCAACTACCAGGCCAAACAAGGCTTGCAGTCGCCTTTCGTTTATTGGTCCGCACTCGACGAAATTCTGCTCGGACAGGTACTGGCCTGCCTGCCGGCAGCGCATCTGCGCAAACTGTTTGAACGATTGCTTGCCAATATTGATTCGAACCGTTCTGGGCTGCCGGATCTGGTTCAATTCTGGCCGGATGAACGTCGCTACCGGATGATAGAAGTCAAAGGGCCCGGCGACCGGCTGCAGGATAATCAGGTTCGTTGGCTGGACTATTGTGTCAAGCACGATATACCCGTAACGGTCTGCTACGTACAGTGGCAGGACATAAAGTAATGAGCTATGTCATTGCAGTGCGAGCACTGTGTGAATTCACGGCCAAAACCGGAGATCTGGATCTCCGCTTCACACCTTCGCCCAGCGGACAGGAAGGCATCACTGGCCACGGTATTGTGACCTCAAAGCGCGGTGGACATTATCAAGCCGAGGTGGCGCTGAGTGGTGCATATCAGGAATTGATCGTGCGCGGTCGTGCCGATGGTTTCGATCCTGCGGCCAAACAGCTGGAGGAGATCAAAACCTACCGCGGCTGCCTCGAAGCAATCCCCAACCATCATCGCCAGTTGCATTGGGCGCAGGCAAAAATTTATGGCTGGCTGCTGTGTGACCAATCGGGTCTGCCGGGCCTGAACGTTGCAGTAACTTATTTCAATGTCGACTCTGCAAAAGAGACCTCCTTTCCCGGGTATTTTTCTGCTGAGCAGCTTTGGGATTTCTTTAAATGCCAATGTACTTCATTTCTTGCATGGGCTCGCCAAGAGCTCGCCCATCGATCGGCGCGTGATGCCGCGCTGAACACACTGCGTTTTCCACATGCCGAATTTCGGGCTGGGCAACGCGACCTGGCAGTGGCCGTCTACAAATCTATATGCAAGGAACGAAAATTGCTGGCACAGGCGCCTACAGGGATTGGTAAGACATTGGCAACGTTATTTCCGGCATTGAAAGCAGCTGCAACTAAACAGCTGGACAATATCTACTTTCTTACCGCTAAAACAACCGGCAGGGCGCTGGCTATACAGGCGTTGGCAACTATTCAATCGAGCACAGCGCCGCAACCCCTGCGGGTGCTGGAGCTCACGGCTCGAGACAAAATCTGCGAACATCCGGACAAAGTCTGCCATGGCGATTCGTGCCCGCTTGCGGCAGGATTTTATGACCGGCTGCCAGCCGCGCGAACTGCGGCGGTAGAGCTTAGGCAGTTGGATAAACCCGGACTGAAGTTGGTAGCAGCAGAACATGCTATTTGTCCCTATTATCTCGGTCAGGAAATGGCACGTTGGAGCGATGTCATTATCAGCGATTACAATTATTTTTTTGATACTAGCGCGTTGCTGTTCGGACTTATGCAGGCCGGTGAGTGGCGCACTGCCATACTGGTCGACGAAGCACACAGCCTGGTTGAGCGGGCTCGCTCGATGTACTCCGCGGAGCTTGACCAGCGCGATTTTCTCGCGCTGCGTACTACTGCCCCCTGTGAACTTAAGAATGCTCTGGACCGATTGCACCGTCAATGGCGAACTCTTGCAGCAAAACAGGACTGCGATTACCGGGTTCATAATGAACTGCCTCATGCCCTGCTCGCCGCGCTGCAAAATGCCGTGGCCACGATTACGGACTACCTGGTCGACAATCCCACCTGGATAGACCCTGCTTTGCAATCCTTCTATTTCGATGCGCTGCATTTTTGCCGACTCGTCGAATCATTTGAAAGCCATTCGCTCTTTGACAGCACCCGCGTCACTCTAAAAGGACGACACCGATTGCGACTGTGCTTGCGCAATGTGGTGCCAGCAAGCTTTCTGAAGCCGCGTTTTGACGCCGCGCACGCCGGTATTTTATTCTCGGCGACTCTAGGCCCTTGGTCTTATTACCAAAAACTGCTAGGACTGCCTGGAGAGACGGCGTGGGTCGATATTGTCACACCCTTCTCCTCCGATCAGCTGGCGATACAGATCGCCGACATATCGACACGCTTTCAGCATCGAAGCGATTCCATCGCACCCATTACTGAGTTGATTGCAGAACAATTTCGACGCTGTCCCGGTAATTACCTGGCTTTCTTCAACAGCTTCGATTATCTCGAACGGGTTGCAAGGCTGCTACAAGAGCGATTTGGCGATATCGAACTCTGGATACAGGAACGACGCATGGACGAAAAGGCACGGACGTCCTTCATAGATCAGTTTACACCGACCAGCCAAGGCATCGGTTTCGCCGTACTTGGCGGGGCCTTTGGCGAGGGTATTGATCTGCCGGGCAAAAGATTGATCGGTGCCTTCGTTGCCACTCTGGGATTGCCCCCGGTTAACCCGGTAAACGAGCAGATAATGCGGCGCACGAGTGAGATATTCGGCGCCCAACTAGCCTACGCCTACACCTATTTGATTCCCGGTATTCGAAAGGTTGCTCAGGCCGGCGGACGGATAGTACGCACTAACCTTGATGAGGGGACACTGTACCTGATCGATGATCGTTTTCGGGAACACAGAATTAGACAATTGCTGCCAACATGGTGGGAAATCCCTCAAAACATTCTCCCTGGCTGATTGGATCCGTATTAGTGGAAATCCTCGGATTCGAGGCGCATGTCACGCAGGTAATTGCTGCAATTGATCATGTCGCTATTGAACAGCTTGCGCCTCAGGGCTTTCCATCGGATTTATATTCAAGAGACAAAAAAAGAGCTACATTGCTGTATCCCTTTGATTTATTTGGTGGAGCTAAGCAGGATCGAACCGCGAACCTCAACACTGCCAGTATCTTGATCCAAGAGGGGGTGTATCGCATGAATGGGACTCTTCGCGTAGATGGAGCTGACTTCTTATTACTGCGTCCCCCGAACTTTATGGCAGGCTTTTCATGCGAAGATCATTGGCTTCACAGTCTGGCTGAGCATTGGTTCAATGGCAGCCACCAAGATATCGAAGATCTACCCTTTGAAAGAGGCATTACCGTCAGCCACGAGCGCATCAGACTCTGGCGCATCAAGTTTGGGGCCATTTACGCGAAGCGCTTAGGGAAGACACCAGAGATTTTGCGGGAGTCAGGCGTTCCTTTTCGCGTCCTGCTTGACGTCCGCAATCTTTGCCCTTGCCTTGTCGAGGTTCATTTGAGCCTTGCCTTTTGCCCTGAGTTTTGCATCCTTCACGTCTTGTTTGACGTCACCTAATTTTGCCTTTGCCTTGCCGAGGGTCTTTTGAGACCTACCTTTTGCCTTAAGTTTCTTGTTGCCCACGAGGTCGCCAGCCACTTCCTTTATCTTGCCTTTTACTTCATTGGCTCGGCCCTTGACTTGATCCTTGTTCATGCTCATGTTTCGACTCCTGACGGTGTATGTCGGCGAACAGCCGACGCTCAAGGTGCACTCTGGTGTCTATTGCTTGGTACGTCTGTGCGCTGTCGCACAGAGGACGCTGAGAGCGGTCTTTCTATAATAGGGTGCGAGTTGCATGCATGCCAATCGCGACTTCGCATGCACCGACACCATCTACTACTGAAATAGCCATATCGTATACTCCGCTTCAGTGAAGGGGCCAAAACTGCCGCCCATTCAAAGAGTCGATCTCCGTAGAGGAGTCCATCCCTTCGCCAAGTACACCCTGTATAACCGACTGAAGAAATATGAGAAAGTGGTGTCGTCAGAGGGAGGTACGGACACGCCTGCCCAACCGTGGGTTTATATCCGAGGAAGTGCTTATGCTAGTCACCTTTTCCAGCCCGGCCCATGGGGATGTAACGATGTTCGGCGATGTGGCAATACGGCTGCTCAACATGATGGGCCGTAGCGATACGGTGCCGAGTGCCCTCTATGCTGAAGACGTCCAGGCGGCACTGGAGCGGCTAAAGACGGCAGTCGCCCTCGTCCCCTCAACCCCGAAGCCGAACATGACAGCAGAGGACGAGGACGACGAGACAATCGTGAGCATTTCGCTTCGGGCCCTGCCGCTGATTGAGATGCTCGAGGCTGCAGCGAACGAAAAGCGCGCTGTTATGTGGGAGAGCAATGAATAACGAGCTATGCGCAGTCAATTTCGTCAGCTATCGGTACTACCGAATGGATCGGCATACCAGCGAGTAAGTACAGAAATCTGCTGCGACTTCTCGCACTGAAAGAGATTTAAGGTTGAACTAATTCGCGTCGTCCTATGGCGTCTAATAGAGGGATTTGTTAGTTTTTTTTAGAGCAATTATCCTGATATATATCACGCCCAAAAATGCAGAAAGAACCGAGGCGACCAAGATCGATGTTTTTGCGTTATGGAGATGATCGGGTTGCCCGTCAAAACCCAGTGTGGCAATAAATGTGGACATGGTGAAGCCGATCCCTGCTATGAGTGAAGCTCCAATGACGTGTTGAAGATTAACGCCATCGGGTAAGCTACCTATTTTGTAGCGCAGGCCCAGCCAGCACGCGCCGGAAATGCCGAAAAATTTACCGAGTACAAGTCCAGTAATAATTCCTAGTCCAACTGGATGTTGTAGGCTGTCAACAAATGAACTAAAGCCAAATACGACGCCAGCATTGATCAAGGCAAACAGCGGTAAGATGAATAATGTTACTGGCAGTTCCAGTGCATCTTCCCACCGACGAAGGGGAGCGCTGGCACGTTCTGCAAAATCGCGTACTGCCAGTACCTGCTCATGATCCTGCCTGCTACCAAGTACATCCATCTCGCTTGTTTTTTCCTGTATAGAGCTGATTGTTGATTTCGCGTTCTTAAGCAACTTTCCTGACACTAGCTTAGGCCGCGCTGGAACCGTCAAGGCAATTGCGACACCGGCTACCGTGGGGTGAACGCCGGATTTTAGCGTCATCCACCAGGTTGCCGCACCAACGACAATATAGAATAGCGGTTGTCTTACGCCTGCGTAGTTAGCTACTCCCAAAAAAGCAAGGAGTGCAAATGCGCTTGAGAGATACATTATAGATATTTCCTGCGTGTAAAATATTGCAATGACGAGTATCGCTCCAACATCGTCAACGATAGCGAGGCCAACAATGAAAGCCAAAAGACTGGCAGGAATTTGTTTTCTCACAATTGTAAGCACACCCAGCGCAAATGCTGTATCGGTTGCCATTGGGATGCCCCAACCGATCTGTGAATCAAGTGACCAATTGAACAACGAATAAATCACAGCTGGACATATCATCCCACCTAGGGCACAAAGAATCAGCATGCGTCGATTTTCTGGTCGAGCGAGATCTCCGGCGAGCACTTCCCGTTTGATTTCGAGTCCGAGCAACAAGAAAAATATCACCATTAAACCATCATTAATAATGTGTTTTAGTGAGGCGCGCAGCTCAGAATCGCCCAAAAATAGTCCAATCGGTGTGTGCACCAGATTCAGGTAGGTAGAAGAATAAACTGAGTTTGCCCACCATAGTGCTACGATCGTAGTCAACAGAAGAAACAGGCTGGAGGTTGTCTGGGCGCGAATAAAACGAGAAAACGGATCGTGCATGTTTTCCAGGCCACGCTGCAATGTATTTTTACCGCCGTCTGTCATATTAATCATCTTAATTGGCTATATCAATCGTGAGAGTTGGCGTTATGACGAGTTGACGCCAGCAGCCGTGAAAACCCTGGGGGACCAGGCCTTGATACATGTACCCTTGGAATTCGCGGCCAGATATCTTTCCAGGTTGTAAAATAGTAGCCCTTAGGGCGGAAGCAATCTCAATTGCACCTGTCGAACCTGTCGGACTCGACGGTGGTGTGAACTAATGTTTGAGTCGGAAGCCCACTTTCAGGTTGACCTGGGAATGATCTACTACGCCATTTTTGATATCACCGGTAACTGTCTGTACCTCGAACCATTCCAGATGCTCCGGCGACTTTGAAGCTTTGGGAATTGCATTCTGAATGGCATCCTCCACACCCTTTTTTGAGGAACCAACGAGCTCGATTTTTTTGTATGCATGATCAGACATGGAAATTGCTCTTTTCGCGATTCATGGTTGAAGTGTAACTGTAACTGGACAAGTGAGCCGCCCATCACCGTGGCCATTAGCAACGCTTCCCACCATCGCGCTACTGACGGGTATCCAAGGTACCGGCGCGATTGCAGGCATCATGGAGAGCGTCTTTTCCCTTGGTGAGTTCATACACATGCTGCCTTCAACCCAATAGAAGAGTCTAAGCTGAAGCCTCCTAGGGGAGGACGGCCAGCAAAATGTGAAGTCAGTGTGACTGGTCAGTCCGGTAACCGTATGGGCAAAGTCCAGCAGTGTCCGTTCGTTACCGAACATAGACTCACCTTGCATGCAGCAACTTGACCTCATGACCCAGTCATTGGGCTGTTTTTACACAGTTATGGGAGGTCCCACAGGCTTCCATGACCAGGCGAACAGGACAGGTTTGAGCCAGAAAACGATGGAACTGGGCGCGGCTGAGTCGTTTACGATCAACAATGTGATTCTTGACATCAGCCAGAGATAATTGAAAAATGGATTTAGATAGATTGACACCTACTACTGAAATATCCATATCGTATGCTCCTCTCCAGTGAACGGGCTAAAACTGCTGCCCATTCAAAGAATAGATCACCGTAGAGGAGTCCATCCTAGCGCCATGCACAGGTTAGGGTCGTCAGATCTACAGAAGTTGATTTGTCGGTATCTTCAGTAGACTAAACAGCTCAATCGGAGATAAGTAGTGACTTTTGTCGTTGGCGAAAATTGTATTAAATGCAAGTACACTGACTGTGTAGAAGTATGCCCGGTAGACTGCTTCTACGAGGGCCCCAATATGTTAGTCATTCATCCCGACGAGTGCATTGACTGTGCGCTGTGTGAACCGGAATGTCCGGTGGATGCAATATACTCTGAAGACGAATTGCCAGATGTGCAATCTGAATTTCTTGATCTGAATGCAGAGCTATGTCAATCCTGGCCAAATATTACGGAAGTCAAACTACCGCCGAAGGACGCCGACGAGTGGAAAGACAAGCCAGGTAAACGCAAACTTCTCAAAATAAACTGGTAAGCCGCCGCTTCTGGTAAATTTATGCGCCTTGCCCTTCCCATGGGTACCCTCATATTCGTGGAGATACTGTAAGCGCGATATCACCACCGACCCTGATTAGGAAACATTCGACATTTCGCAAACCAAATATTGCTTCCCTGAAATAATTGCGACGGGCCAATTGTCTGGACCCGTCGCGAGGGCGCAGAAATAGTCTTCCTCTTTCAACGCCTGAACGTACCTAGTTTGCACAAGCAGTTGCCGATTTTTTGCTTGCCGTATCGCAGCAACTCATTGCGCTCTCGGAACTGGCCTTAGCGTCTTCCAGTTTGCCCTTATCGTGACAATCTGCGGCTTTGGTATGGTGTTCGGCGCATGCTTTGTGCTCGCTGGCGGCTTGCTTATGGGCGGTGACCGCTGCTGTGCCATTCGGGACGCATTTATTTTATTCTGACGCCAATCGCAATCGTATACAGGAGACCAGAAAAAAATAGTTCTGTCCCGGTTATTCTACCTCTGCCTCAGCGCCGTCCACGCAGCGCGTCTATCGCAGTCTGAATCCATTTTTTCGGGGTTTCCAGCGTATCGCTTTTTTCGATCAAGCTGCGCAGAGCGCTCAGTTCCTGTTCGAACATACCAGGCTTGTGTAGATCTTCAGGTTTCTCATCGGGGCCGAGAGGAAGAATATGTTCGAAATAGGTCCCACTCAGGAGGCGGCGCAGGATGCCTTCACCCAAAAACGCCTCGTCGTTGTTCAGAGTCCGCGTGGCACGAAGCAATCGACGAATATCGTACTGACCAGGAAAGATATCGGGTACCTGCTTCTTAATCCCCAGCAGGCTGTACACCGCAATGCGGGCCGTCCTGACTGAACTTTCCAGAGTGAATACCACGTCGTTATGGGTTTCCACAAACTGACCAAGGCAGGCCAGGTTGGTGCTGCCATCAGGCACTACCCAAGGGCGATCGCCTTTGGCGCGCGGCATGAATTGTCCTGTGATGTAAGGCATCAGTGCGGTGCGCACTTTGGTGGCAGCAATCACTTCTTCGACTTGATCAATCAATCCAAGGTGAAAACACATTTCAGTGAGTATTTCATTCCCGGTGCACTCGACTATCGGCTTTTTGATGTAATCCCCGAGCATGTCCATCAATAGCGCATAAACCCACATCACAATCACATCATCGGGCTGGTCTGGGAAATGCGGCTGGCGATTGACGGTAAAACTCATCAACCAGCTTGAATCAGTGAAGGTAATGATGCCGCCGGATACCGTCTTACCTGAATAAGGGTCATTGACCGACAAAGCTTTGAGTTTGTCCATCAGTGGCGAGCGCTTGCAGGTCAGCGTTGCCGATTCCCACATTGAGGCGGCAACATTGCCGCAGAATTTCTCAGGTCGCCCAAAGGCCGGGGACCTCTGCGCCAAGTTCTTCCACAACTGCCATCCCGAGCCGGCATCCGGACTATGGTCGCCCATTGTTAGTTTCGGCACCGTATCGCCGTCACCATAGGCGGTGTCCTCGACTATCGAGCCGGTGGTGACGAAGACCAGATCGCGCGTCCCTATCTTTATTGTCTCGTCCTGATTATTGCGACGGCATTTGATCGCCGTGGTAGTCAGCGCCTTGCCGCTGGCATCAATTTCCAGGTCCGAAATGATGGTATTGTACTGTGTTTTTACGCCCCGTTCGTTGAGCCAATCCATTAAGGGGCGGACGAAACTGTCATATTGATTGTATTTTGGAAAGACGAGCGAAGTCATATCATTTAGCCCGTCGATGAGGTGCAGAAACCGGTGCATATACAGCTTCATCTCCAGCACCGAGTGCCAGTTCTGGAATGCAAACATAGTGCGCCAGAACATATAAAAATTAGTATTGAGGAAATCCTTACTGAACCACTCTTCCACCGTAATGTCGTCCAGATCCTCCTTGCGTGCCAGTAGCAGCCTTATCAGCTCTATCTGCTGCAGCTTGCTCAGCTCCATGGTGGAGAAATCCTTGATCTCACCCTGTTTTTCAAGAAGCCGCGCCTTAGAGAAGTTCTTGTCGGCGTCATTGACGATCCGGTATTCGTCAAGCACGGTAAATGGCGCGGGCAGTTCTAGCGCCGGTATTTCCGAGAAAACATCCCAGAAATTCTGATAGGTCATATCCATCTCGCGACCACCGCGGACCATATACCCCTCCTCGGCATTGAATTGGGGGGACAGTTTACCTAATTCGCTGCAAGCGCTGACTGGCAGGATTTTGATCAGGAGAAAGCCGGCGCCCCAAAACGTGCATTGAGTAAACTGTCCCCTTAGTCCGCTTCAAAGCTTCGGCACCAAGGCGGCTCGCGCCGGAGCGGTGCAATGCTCGGAAGACGTCAAGGCCTGATCACTCGCGCTTGCTTTCTCCCTTGCCGGGCTGCAAATCATCGACCAGGAGAGGTTGAGGCTTGTCGACCAGCCTCATCAACAACGGCACCAGGGCCAGGATCACCATGGCCAGAAAGGTGGCCAACACGGCCGTCAGTTCCTGCCCAAGCCCCGCAGCAACACCGACGGCCGCCGTCAGCCAAAGTCCGGCAGCCGTCGTCAGGCCTTTGACATCGTTGACGTGGTCGCTTTTGAGAATGGTGCCCGCGCAAAGAATACCCACGCCCGCCGTGACCCCTTGGATCACACGGCTGAGATCTTCGTTGTCCATGCCGATCTGCTGCGAGATCAACACAAACAGCGCCGTGCCCATGGCCACCAGCATGTGGGTACGCACGCCGGCCGCCTTGCCGGCGTGCTCTCGCTCCCAACCGAGCAGGCCGCCGAGCAG
>Ga0163150_10007005_pt1 | contig 13496 bp, 9 predicted proteins | sample OliLakLV19P2IB_FD_148628 | JGI IMG/M metagenome (GOLD analysis project Ga0163150, IMG submission 148628) | Freshwater microbial mat bacterial communities from Lake Vanda, McMurdo Dry Valleys, Antarctica - Oligotrophic Lake LV.19.P2.IB | ecosystem: Environmental > Aquatic > Freshwater > Lake >...
GTCGTCAATGAATCCGCCGAACAGAAAGTCCGGGAGTGCGTCGAACGGCATGATAAAATACAGAAGCGCGGCGGTGACGAGCGCGATGGTTTTCCAGGGCACCTTTGTGTACTGGCGGCGTGCGTATGACCGTAGCATGCGCGCGAACGTCTGGACGTGTCCCCAGGTATCGCCCAGGGCTTTGCGGTATTTTCGCGCGCGTTCCTGCGCGGAGGTGGCCAGCGCTTCCGCCTTGCCGCTGTCTCGGGCGATACGCTCGGCTTTGCGCACGGGAAGGTCCGGAAGTATCTCCGGCTTAATGGACGATGTAGCGTCTTTGTGGTTCATGCCAAGGCTCCTTGTTGCAGCGTGTTCCATCATACTCGATAACGTTTTCCGGCGTAGCCCTCGCCAGAATCTGTCGAATGGCGGGGCACAAACTGTTTGGCATGCGGCAAACGTGCTATGTTGTGTAGCGCACAAGTCGCCGTACACACTCGCTTTACGCCAAAGGTCATATTGGGCACAAGCATTGCTCAACGATTATCCCATGCAATTGTTCGCCATCATAATGTTTCTGGGGCAATCAAATCTGGCGCCGCCCGAATTCTTCGCGCCAAACGAAGAAGTGCGCGGCTATATTCTTGAAACAATCGGCGGGACGATAAACCATCCCGCGCTTGATGAACTCGCCGCCACCTACGATGCGGATCTCGCGCGAGTGCCACAGGAAACCGCACTGGAAGACCCGATGCTGTCGTTGGGGTATTTTCTCCGGTCGTCGGGTGGCGAGGGACGCTACTCGGTGATGCTGTCGCAGGATGTGCCGTGGTTTGGAACCCTGAAAACGCGCGGCAAAAAGGCGGAGGCGGAGGCGGAACTAACGTTCAACGCGTATCAGCTTGCACGGCTAGAACGCGTCGCGGAAATCAAAAAGGCGTATGCCGAGTATAGCTTTCTTGCCGAACGCACGCGGATCGCGATGGAGCAGGTGGATGTGCTGACGTCGCTGAGTGATGTTGCACGATCGCGGTATTCGCTGGGCATCGGTGGGCAGGAAGACCTGTTGCGCATCGAGATGGAGGAGGCAAAGCTCCAGGCGTCCTACGATTCTTATGCGCTTGAGAAGAACGCGATGGGCGGAAAACTCAACGAAGCTCTCGGACGCGAGGCCTCTCCGAATTTACCCTTCCCTCAACCAATGGAGTTGCCACCCCCACCGCCACCGGCGCCCGTCGTGTTGGCGCGTATTCGCATTGCGAATCCGGCGTTGAGCGGGATGGACGCGGGCATATCGGGTCGCGCGGAAGCAGTCACCCTCGCGCGAAAGAAAGGTTGGCCGGACTTTACGTTTGGCATCAGTTACACCGACATGAAGGACGTGCGAAACGAACCGCGGACGAGCGCCGTGCTCGATGCGCTCGATTCATCGCTGCGGATTGCCAATCCGCGCGTGCCGATGTTACCGGCGATTCCGCCGGGTGGGACTGTCATAGCGCGCGCGCGCGCCGCCGCATCCGCTGTATCGGCGGCGCAACGGGACGGCGTAGAAACCGCCTTGCAAGGCGCGATGGATTTGAACAGCTTTGTCGAACTCGAAAACATGCTCGACAATGAGAAGATGAAAGATGAGGTGATGGTATCCGTCAGCATGAACCTTCCGATATGGCGCAGCAAAGTGAAGGCTGGTGTGCGGGAAGCGGAGCACCGGAAGAAAGCAGCGGAACACGAAAAGCGGAAAACCACGATCACATTGGAAGGCGCTGCCAAGCTGGCAATTTACGGAATCGAGGACGGCTATCGTCGGCTGCGGTTGTACGATGACAACTTGCTACCCAAGATAAAGCAGACGTATGAGACACTCGAAGGCGCGTATGCGTCGGGCGGCGCTGACGCGGGATTCTTGGACGTGCTTTCTACAGTGCAGACATTGTTGGAATTTGAGGAACAGCGCGCGCAGGCCTTTCGCGACATCCAGGTAGCAGCCGCCGAGCTCGAATACATCATGGGCGGTCCGTGGACGGCGGAGGAGTCGGCGCCGGTTCTGACGCCGCCGACGGCCGTTTCTGAATCATCGAAAAAAACTGCACCGGAGTAGTGATAATTCACCAAAACGCATCATTGATCGCCAGTGATATATGAATCAATGAATTCTTGTGGATTAAGTACGGGTAGTGAAGAAACCTCAAAACCTCTTGAGTCACGAGTAACAATCGTTTCACATTTCGCGGCTTCGGCAGTCGCAATGATTACTGCATCCTCGAAATCTTGCGTGGCAAGGCTACGCGCGCGCTTCAGAAGTCAACCCAGCCTGGTGCGGCCTTGAAGGGCGTGGGACAAGGTAAGACCGTCGGCGAGTTCGAGACCGCTGCCCATGGGCACGCCGTGGGCAATGCGTGTGACATTGACGCCGGCGCCTTCCAGACGTTTTGCGAGGTAGAGCGCGGTGGACTCGCCTTCCGCCGTCGAATTGGTGGCAACGATCACTTCGGTCACGCCGCCTTCGGCTACGCGGCGCGCGAGCCTTTCGAAAGTGAGTTCGTCAGGGCCAATGCCGTCGAGCGGATTAATCGCGCCGTTCAATACGTGATAAAGCCCGCGAAACGTGCCGCCTCTTTCGATTGCGAATGTGCCAGCGGGACGTTCTACAACGCAGATAATGGAATGGTCGCGCGAGGGGTTTGCGCAGATCGGGCAGGGATCGCTTTCGGTGAGCGTGCAACAAACGGAGCAGGTGGTGATGCGTTCGCGCGCATTGCGTAGCGCGTCGCTCAATTCCCGTGCTTCATCCGCGGGCGCGCTGAGAATGTGCAACGCATAGCGTTCCGCGGTGCGTTTGCCGACACCGGGCAATCTGCGAAAGGCTTCAACAAGCCGCTCAACTGACGGCGACTCGAATAACACCGTCTAACCTCGCGTGCCCGTTGCCAGGAGGCGGCCCCGGATATCTTCCCATTCCTGCATTTTGGCGTGCCGCGTCAAGACATCGACACGGTCCAGAATCAGGGCGCCATTGAGGTGATCAAATTCGTGCTGAATAATGCGCGCGAGAAAATCAGTGGCTTCAAAATCGACCGGCTCGCCTTTTTCATTCAAGGCGCGCACGTGAATCCGCGTCGCGCGCGGAACCTGCACATAAATTTCCGGCAGGCTCAAGCACCCTTCCTGACCCACGTCGCGGCCCTCGAGTTCGGTGATCTCGGGATTAATGAGGCACATTTTTTCGCCGTCGGGTTCGTGCAAGACGAAGAGCCGTTTTGCCACGCCGACCTGCGGCCCGGCTAGTCCGACGCCTTCACTCGCGTACATCGTCTCGAACATGTCTTCCACGAGCCGTTGTATCGCTGGGCCGACGCGGTCTATCGGGGCGGCGACCTGGGTCAACGGATCGTCGGGGTAAAACACGATGTTCAAGACGCTCATTCAACCTGCTCCACTGCGAGCGCGAATACGCTCAAAAAACCTTTTCAAGATTAGCACACGGCGCAATGGCCTACAACAGCGGTTTCCCTTCTAAATCCGTGGGCACTGCCGCGCCAAGATAATGCAGCGCGGTGACACCCAAATCGATGATACCGGGCTTTTCAGTATTGATTTTTTTATTCGAGAAAAATATGCCTGGTGTGTTTGCCACGTCGGAACTGCCGTGTTCGCCGCTCCATTTGTCGTCGTTGATTTCCAACAAGGCTTCGGGCGCGGAGCCACTGACGGTTGCCTTGCTCGATTGGAATCCATCGGCATAGCCCAGTTGCAGGTCAGGCGCGTCCGCGGAGGCGGCCCCGGTGAAAACTTCTTTCGTATAGATAGCGTCGAACAATTTCTCGCCTGTTTCGGGATCGGTGAACGCAAGGAGTTTTTGCCGGATTTCGCCGGCCAACGCATCGGCGTCTTCGGCGCTGACGATTCCTTGGCCTTCGCGTCCCTTCATGTTTATAAAGATGCTTCCAAGCCCAAGGCTATAGGCCCTCGATTTCGTCCAATCGAAACCGGACAAAAACGATTGATCCTTCGTCGTGTACGCGGTTGCCGGATCGGTCTGACCGACAACGTTCAAAAATCCGTTGCGCACGAGCCACGTATTAACATTGAGGCCCTTGCGAAAACTCTTGAACCCGTGATCAGAGAGGATCATCAATAAATCATCGGGGGCAAGCTTGGCCATGACCTTGCCGACCGTACCGTCCATTGCCTTATAGGTGTTCTCGACGGCACGACCGTATTGTTTTGCGCCTGCTTCCGTGTAGAGAGGATGTTTTTGATCGCGGAACCGCCAGAACATATGCGATACGCGGTCGGGACCCGTCCACGCGGCGATGACCATGTCATGCACATTGCGATCCATCTCGTCCACGGTAAGACGCTCGTTCCATGTCATCGAATTCGCTACGTCCTCGAGGAAAGCGTCGTCGGACAGCGCGTCCTTGCGCACCGCGTGCGTGTCGAACGACCATCCGATGGTTTTGAACAGGCCGTACTTATCCATCAGTTCGGAGGAATACGTTTCCGGAGTGGATAACCGGATATAGGGCGCTTTCGGATGGAATTGCAGACATGCCATATAGACGTTGACCTGATCGCCGGCCTCCATAGCGTAGAACCGGCTGATGGCCTTCACCGTAAATTTGGGCGACACCTCAAAAGACCATTCAATCCATTTTGACCATTCGTTCTCGGCCAGCTCCAAGGTCTCTGCTGGCGTTTTTATGGACACCTTCTTTGCGCCGCGGTCCACGGTGAATTCGAGCGGGACTTGAACAAATCCTTCGGGCGACCCATAAGGTTTTAGTGGGTTGCGCGCACCCGGAATGGTTACCGACGCGACATTGTCCGTAAATGAGAGCGGAAGCAATATGCCGCCCGCGACATTTTCCGGCGCGGCATGAGACTCGGAAAACGAAAAATACGTGCTGTCCGTGCCACGAATATCCGTTACGCCCAGCCCGCAGAGCATGCACCCTTGGGCGAGGTCTTCCGCGGGAAACGCGAACGGCACCAACAACGCGGCGCATTTTAGTCCCTGTTGATCGGCGATTTTCCAGAAGGAATCGCCTTTGCGCAATGAAACGAATTTTGCGGGCTCTGTCACTGCGCCATCCGGGCCAAGCTTTGCATGTTCGGACGACCCGAAGCCCTTCCTCGGGCCATACCTCGACGGGTCGCGCGTTATAAAATCATATATTCCGTGCGCGCCGGTGTTCTTGCACGTCGCAAACGACGACCACGCGGATGGAGATTGAGGCGGAATCGCCGAAGTCAGACGCGCATACGATCCTGTATCACGCAGCTTCGCGAGGTTTGGCAACTCTCCCGCATCGAGCATCGTGTCGACGATCGTGGGTTCGACGCCGTCAAAACCGAGGATGACGACCCTGCCTTTCTTCACTCCGGCAGGCGCGATAGGCGCAGCCTGCTTCGGTGCATTGGCCGCGACTTGCGCAGCCGGGGATTCAGTGGGCGCGCCAATCGCGTTGGCCGATTGCGCGCCGCCACTTCCAAAGAAAACTACCGCTAGGCCTAGCGCAAGTAATAGCATCAGGACCAGGGTGAGTAATAGCATTTTAGGGTTGGGCTGCATGAATAATTCATCCTTCAATCAGTATTTGCCTTCGGAATGGCCCCGAGTATATCAGTCAAACAGCCGGGTTGCACGCAACAAGGGCGTGTGATTACCATAGTGCCGTGTCTTAATAAGGTGTGGCATATCAATCGATTTTTTTGGGGAGGAATCGTATCGTGCAAAGCAAGGCTTTTCTAAATCTGTGCATTTGTTTGTTTGCGATGGCAGTCGCTGTGGGCTGTGCCACGACGGGCGGTGGCGACGCCGCTGCCCAGAAACCTGCTGACGACAAGGCGGCCATCACGAAAGTCCTCAACGACTGGGGTGCGGCGCTCGCGACGAAAAACATCGACACCATCGTTACCTTCTACTCCGACAGCTTTTCAGATTCCGACGGCCGCGGCAAGCCGGAGATGAAAGGCTTCCTTCAGGAGGTCATCGACGCGGGTTATCTCGACGGCGCCAAGGTGGACCTTACGACAACGGTAATCACGGTCAACGGCGATCAAGCGACGGCGACTCCCGTGAATCTTTCCGGTGACATGGGCGCAATTCCGCTGTCGTTAACCTTGAAAAAAGAAGCGGCTGGCTGGCGCATCGCCAGCAGCAGCCAGGGTTAGCACGCAGACGATTATTTTTGGAGCACCCCCGCGTTTGCCGCGCGGGGGTGTTCGTATTCAGGCGCAACATTTTCACGGCGGAAGGAATGGAATCATGCGGTTGAAGGATAAAGTGGCGATCATCACCGGCGCGGGTCTCGGCATGGGCCGCGAGGCCTCGCTGTTGTTCACCACGGAAGGCGCCAGCGTCGTTGTATTCGACATGAACGCGGAATCGGGCAATGAAACCGTCGCGCTCATTAAAAAGGCGGGTGGCGCCGCCGTTTTTGTTCAAGGCGACGCGAGCAAGGAAAGCGATGTTAGGACCGGAATTGATGAGGCGGTGAAGAACTTCGGCAAGCTGGATATCCTGTATGCAAATGCCGGCGTGCTCTGGAAGGACCGAGACAAGTCCGTGATCGATACGACGGAGGAAAATTGGGACAAGGTCCAGGCTATCAATCTGAAGGGCCCGTTTTTCCTTACCAAGCACGGTATACCCGCGTTGCGCAATGCTGGCGGCGGCTCGATTATTCTGGTTGGATCAATTTCCGCATTGGCAGGGTTTACGCTCGCGCAGGATTCGTACACCTGTGCAAAAGGCGCGCTCATCTCTCTTTGTAAATCACTCGCCATACAATTCGCGCCGGAACAGATTCGCTGCAACATCATCCACCCCGGTTTCATCGATACACCGTTGCAGGCGCCTTATCTAAATGAACAAAAGCGCACCGCGATTGCGAGCGAGATTCCGATGCGCAGGCTAGGCAACGCGCGGGACATCGCCAACGCCGCCCTCTTCCTCGCATCCGATGAATCGGCGTGGATGACCGGTGCGGAAATGGTGGTGGATGGCGGGTTCCTGGCTATGTAAGGGAGGGCGCGTGGGGACACGCGCCCACCCGGTATCAGCGCGCGGGGAGGCGCGTTGTACCTATACTTTTTTTATGTGGCCGCGGCATTGAATCATGGGTAATCGCGGGTATTTTGGAAATGATTTGTCTTCATCCGATTTGCCGCAACGCCAATAGGAGTGGCCTCCATGTGGATGGGGCAGCACCCGGGCATGAACACATGTGGCGCACAGGCCGACCCTGGCCTTCTCGATTTCCGAATCGTCTGATTCTCCGGGTTCCATGTACATTCACCCGTCCGCTGCAGTTATTGAGGCCATTCGACCAGCCTACGTGTTAAACTCCCGGAATCCAATCCCGTAGTACCTGGAGTCTAATGCTTGCCTGGTAATTGGCGTGAGCCTGGTTCGACGCAAGGATGTACTTTGTGAAAAGAGCAGTTCTGAGTTTCCTGGTGGCTGCCGCTCTGGTGGGCGTTGGCATCGGCGCGTATTGGGCGACAACGCGCCGGCCAGCCGAATCGCCTCGGGCGCAGACACCTGTCACGAATGTACCGGACACGCCAGCAAGCACACCGGATGTAAAGGCAACTTCCACTCCGGACAACCTCGTCCGCGTTTTCGGTGCGGTGACTGATGCCGCGACTGGCGCGGTGATTGAAGGAGCACAGGTGCGCGCGCGGCGGGAGGGTCCGCAAGAGGATGGCGATGCGCCGGAGCCCGCGGAATCACTGAGCGACGTGAGCGGTGTGTTCGAGGTGCGCGTCGAGCCAGGCGTTTATAACGCGATTCTTTGCAGCGCACCGGGCTATACCCGGCAGCGAAACACGTTGCGCACGGAGAATCGCAGCGAGTTGCGGATCGACTTCCAACTCATGCGCGGCGGCACTATCTCCGGGATGATTTCAGACAAAGGCACCCAAAAACCGATTGAAGGGATTGGCGTCGAATTGGTCGGCGCACAGGAAAACGTCATGGAACGGTTGCAGTCGCGCGGGCAGGACCCAAGCCGGCGAGCACAATCGCAACCAGACGGAAGCTACGCGCTTGATGGAGTCCCACCGGGGTCGTACCGGTTGGCCCTAAGCATGCGGGACAGCGGCTACCTCTATAAGCCAGAGGACACAGTCCCAATTGAAGTTTCTGCGGGAAGCATCATTTCGGACGTAAATTTTACTCTGGAACGCGGGGCGGAGGTGTCGGGCACTGTCATAGACACGAATGGAACACCCGTGGCAAACGCGCTGGTGACGGCCATGCCGGCACAGATGATTCAACGCACGATGCGGCGCATGAACGCCGGTCTACTCATGGATATTGAGCCGGGAAATGCGCGCACGGACGAAACTGGCGCGTTCACCGTGCGCGGATTGGAAATCGAGCCGGAATATCGCATGCTCGGACATGCGGACGGATACGCGGACGCGACAAGCGAGCCATTCACAATCGGACGCAATGTTTCCGCGCCTCATCTCACCATTACCTTGGGCCGCGGGAGCGCGATGTCTGGGACCGCGAAAAAGGTTGATGGTGCGCCTGCCGCGAACGCGGAACTCATGCTCGTCCCTGACTCCGGGGAAGGTTGGACAGGTTTCAATGGTCCGAGGACGGTCCGCGCGGCTGATGATGGCACGTTTACGCTGGAGCATATTCCCGCGGGGGCGTATTGGCTGAGGCCTCAAGCCGACTTTGGCGGCGGCATGATTGCCAGCCGTTCGGCGCGGACACGAAGCAAGGCTTTGCGCGTGGAAGTGGATGGAAAGACGGACATCACGGGCCTTGAAGTCATCGTTGCCGATGAAGAAACGAAAGATGAACCGGCGCAGGGTACTATTCGCGGAACCGTCGTGCGGGACAATGATACGCCTGCCGCGGACGTGCGAGTCGAAGCACGCGCGGTCGGAAATCCAGGGCGAAGTTATGGCGCAACAACTGCCGCGGACGGCACGTTTGAACTAACAGATCTGCGTGGGCCTGCTTTCGATTTAAGCGTATCGTCGGATGAGGGCATTGCGAATCAACCGGCGGTGGCCGTTGGCGCGACGGTGACCTTGCAATTGACGCCGCCGGCGTCGATTAGCGGTCATGTCACCGACCTCGCCGGCGATCCCGTGCCGAATGCCCGCGTGAGTTTGTCGAACGAGGGTGAGACCGGAAAAATATCGTCGTTCATTTCGATCATGCAAGGGATGTTTGGGGGCGAACCCGGCGGACAGCGCACGGACGGCAATGGTCATTTCGAGTTCACGAAACTTGCCCCGGGAGCGTATGTCGTTAAGGCAGAGAGCGCTTCTAAAGGCAGTGCGGAATCGGCCATGACGCAAGTTGCGGCAGGCCAGGACGTGATGAACCTGCAGATACTCCTGAATCCCGGTGTGAGTGTCGGCGGGACAGTTGCCGGGCCAGGTGGCGAACCCGTGCAGGGCGCAACGATACAACTTGCGCCGATGACGCAGGATCTGGCGGCGAATCTCGTGTCTGAATTCATTCCGGCCGGTGTATTGAAGACGGCTGGAACAACTTCATCTGCCGCGGACGGTGGCTTCAGCATTCCGCAAGTTGCGCCGGGGACGTACAGGCTGGTGGTATCGCATGGCAATTATGCGAAGACCGTTGTGCAAGGGTTCAGCGTTTCGCCCGGACAGGACATTACCGGATATCGCGTGACGCTGGGCAAGGGCGGTGAAGCGCGCGGCACGTTCACGCTGGATGGAAAGCCGCGGCCTGGCGCGATGATCGTGATGCTCAGTGAGTCTGGCGTCGAACTTGTGCAGACCGACAGCCAGGGCCGGTTTCAGGTATCGGGTCTCACGTCGGGACCGCACATGATCGCTGCGTTTGATCCTTCTCGCATTGGCTCGATGGGCGAGGGCATGCAGTTTAATCCTGAAGTTGTCGATATTGCGGAGGGACAGACCGAAGATATCTCGCTCGGCGGAGTTGGCGGCGTCGAGGTGTCCGGCATGATCAATGGCGATCTTGGCACGCTCACACTGGTCGCTCTGCGCAAGCCCGATGGCACACCGCTCGAAGGACTCGACCTTACGAATTTCGCGAACCTGCTCGAATCGTTTAGATCGCTCGGTGGGCAGACGATGGTGGGACCCGACGGCAGTTTCGCGCTCGACAATGTCCCGCCCGGCAGTTACACACTTGAGGTGTATTCGATGGACTTTGACGAGTCTAATCCCGATATCACTGCCTTGCTCAATCTTCCCCGCACGCCTGTCCATCGCCAACCTATCGAGATTGGAGTGGATTCACAACCTGTTCAAATCGATCTGCCGGCGCCGTGACAGGTTGCATTTCATGGTAGTGCATCCAGAACGATGAAGCAGATCGCATCCATCATTCTATGCGCGGGCAGAGGACGCCGCATGCAGGCCCGGCGCATGCCGAAGGTGTGTTTTCCGATTGCGGGGAAACCGGCAGTGCTGCATCTTTTGGAACACCTGCGCGGTCTCGAGGTGACGCCCAATATCCTCGTCGTGGGACATTTAGCGGGCAAAGTGATCGACGAGGTCGGGCCAAAATTTCCAGAGGCGGCATTTGTCTATCAGGCCGAACTTCTTGGCACCGGCCACGCAGCGAAACAGGGCGCGGCAATGTTACAGGGTCTCGGATTCGACGGCGCGGTGCTAATCGTCGCGGGCGACAAAGTGATCGAGCGGCGGGCGCTCGACAAATTGCTGACGTCATTTGATCGGGAGCAACCGGACATTGCGCTGCTTACCGCGCCGAAGTCACGCTGGCCCAACGCGGGACGCATCATCACGGATACGGCGGGAAAGGTGCTTCGCGTCATTGAACGCGCGGACCTTGCCAATGCCGAATCCCGCGATATCACCTTCCATCTGGGTAACGAGACGATAAGCGCCGCGGAACTCGAAGCAAACACTACCTGCGTGAATCAAGCGGTCTATTTATTCAAAGCATCTGTGCTGTTTGAATCGCTTGACGCATTGTCTCGCGGCAATGTTCAAAAAGAAGAATATCTCACCGATACAATTGCGTACGTCGTTGAACGGGGTGGACACGTGTTGCCTGTCCCCGTCGATGCGCCTGACGATGTGCTGGCATTCAACAATCCCGAAGAACTGCTGGAAATCGAGGACTTTTTCCGGACCAAGGGCATTTCGACACTTCAACGAGAGGCGACACCAAACCCGATAATTTTCAAACCCCCAGCGGAATGGGCCGCGCGCCTACGGAATCCCGATGAATCAATGAAGTCCCTGTTCCGCGACATCTATGGGTCAAATGACGCGCTACGGGAACAAAAGCGGCTTCGGCTGCTCGCAGCGGTTGAGCTTTTCATCGAACATTTTGGGACCAGCGGCGCGGTAACCGTGGTTCGCGCGCCTGGCCGAATTAATCTTATGGGCCGACACGTCGATCATCGCGGGGGCTGCGTGAACCTTATGGCGATCGACCGCGAGCATATTCTTGTGGCGCGGCCGCGTTCCGATGGGGTCGTGCGCGCGCGAAATGCCGAGGTCTCCCAGTTCCCGGACATCGAGTTCAGTGTTGGAGATCTGCTCGAAAAGGTTGGGCTCGACGACTGGCGGGAATTCGTGAACAGCGGCATCGTGATGTCGATGGTACGTGACCTCGCGGGCGACTGGGGCAATTACCTGAAGGCGCCCATGCTGCGCCTCCAACAACAGTTCAAGGACCGCCTCATTCACGGGGTTGATTGCATCGTCACCGGTGACATACCGATGGCCGCGGGGTTGAGTTCTTCTTCCGCGTTGGTGGTGGCCATGGCAGAAGCCCTTGTGCTTTCAAACGCGCTTGATGTGTCTTCACACGATCTTGTTGACGTGTGCGGCGAAGGAGAATGGTTTGTTGGCACGCGAGGGGGAAGCGCCGATCACGCCGCAGTGAAACTGAGCCAGTCACGCCGCGTCGCCCACGTGTGCTTCTTCCCATTTGCCATCAAGGACTACCTGCCGTTCCCCGAAGACTGTTCACTTGTGATCTGCAATTCGCGCGTGCAGGCGCGAAAAGCGGCAGGCGCGCGAGAAACCTTTAACGAGCGCATTGCATCGTACGAATTTGCGGTGCGCTGGGTGAAAAAGCGGTTCCCGCACTACGCGCCATTGATTCAACATCTTCGCGATGTGGCGCCGGACACGCTCGGCATTCGCCCCGCGGATATTTATCGCATCCTGCTTGAAGTGCCGGAACGCATTACACCAGCCAAACTTCGCGACGAACTTGGCGACGAGCAGTTAGATGTCTTGCACGTCCCGCCGCGGGAGTATGAATTGCGCGGCCGCCTCTTGTTTGGCATTGCGGAATGCGAACGGAGCAGGAGGGCGCACGATGCGCTAAAACGCGGCGACATGCCTCGCCTCGGCACGTTGATGAACATCTCTCATGACGGAGATCGCGTGCGCCGCTCAAACAATTCGCCCGGCATTGCCGATCTTTCGGACGCCGCTTTGCAAACATTCATCGGTGGCCTGGCCAGCGAAGATGGGCGCCGCGTCGAGTCCGCGCAGATTTACGCGCAACCCGGGGTTTACGCGTGCAGCATCCCTGAAATTGACCGGATGGTCGATATCGCCAAAGATTGCCCAGGCGTTTTTGGGGCTCAGTTGTCGGGCGCGGGCCTTGGCGGATGCATGATGGTACTCGTGTCCCGCGACGCTGGAGACGCAGTCATCGAGCGCTTGAACGAACAGTACTACGGATTGAGTGGTCTAGAACCGGGCGCGTTCAATTTTAGCCCAATTGCGGGGTCTGGCCCATTGGCGATTTAGGTTGGCGGAGAAATACGAATTGTGAACAAACTGCACTTAGTAGACAAATTGGAAAGGTTGTGATATTCTTTCCACGGCATTAGGAGTGCCGGGCATGTCACGATACAATACCAACGTCGCTTGGTCTGATCCGTTCGAACCGAAAAAGAGCAACCAGCGCGACTCGGAACGCTTCAAGTTCCGGATCAAAATCTCGATCACCGCGCAAAACGGAAATCCTCCCCAACGCCTTGTGGGACCGGGCATTGTACGGAATATTTCTGTATGCGGCGCGTGGTTTGTGACCAAGCATCACCTGGAAATCGGTCAAAAAGTGGTCATTGGAATCCCGACGCAACGCTTCGCGGTAACCGACTATTTGCCGGCAATGTTCATCGGGCCTGCCGTGGTTTCACGTCTCTTGCCAGACACTGACGGGCGGGTCTGGGCAGGAATCCGGTTTGGAGACCTTTTGGCACAGAATATGGAATTCGCATCGTTTATTCAGGGACTGTACTCGTTGCGGCAGGCGCTTACACGAAAAGAAGAGTAACCGGCGCGCGCCCGCGCGTCTTTGCGTTTCCGACATCCCCTCCCCTACACTTCCCCGCGTTTGGCCGTTGGAGATTATTCCCCGTGATCCTTCCTGACCGGAAAATAAAAGAATTGTTGGCAAGTGGTGAACTGCGGATCGATTCGCTCGACCCGCGGCAGATAGGCCCGGCGTCGGTTGACCTGCGGTTGGGGAGATCGTTTTTGAC
>Ga0163150_10007006_pt1 | contig 13495 bp, 10 predicted proteins | sample OliLakLV19P2IB_FD_148628 | JGI IMG/M metagenome (GOLD analysis project Ga0163150, IMG submission 148628) | Freshwater microbial mat bacterial communities from Lake Vanda, McMurdo Dry Valleys, Antarctica - Oligotrophic Lake LV.19.P2.IB | ecosystem: Environmental > Aquatic > Freshwater > Lake >...
ATCCTGGACCACACCGGGGGACGTCGCCGCTCGCAGCATCAACCCGAGGATACCCCCGACACGCCTGTGCCGTTTCCACTACGGGCCCTTTGGGCCCGCCTCGCCGTCGGCGCGTCAGCGACCCGCTGGCTGGGGTGCGGAAGGGCCATGAGGAGGACGTCGCGTAGTTCCTCTACGCGAGGACGACGAAGGGCCCTGAGCGCCCCCAGGCCAGCGGGTCGCCGACCTACGGGAACGTACCGCGCAACGCACGCCGTGCGTTGACGATCTTGCGCCCATCGCGCGTCTTCATGCGTGCACGGAAGCCCTGCCAGCGCTTCTTCACCTTGGTGTTGCGGATGTGCAGGTGCATGCGGATCCTCAGACGTTCGCCGGTCCGCGGGGGCCGGGACGGGCAGGGTGAACCGGGCCCGGTGCGGACCCAAGCGTGGAGGGGCGAATGTCACCTGCCGCGGCCTGGGGTCAAGCCCACGCCGACCCGTGGCCCCCCGCGCCCCCCCTGAAACGCGCCTGCCGCGCCTAGAATCAAGGTGCATGGAGCTCGGCCGCTGCCCCGCCTGCGCAACGCCTTACACAGCTGGCGACGTGGTCGGGCTCGGGATTCTACGGGCACGCCCGGCGCTGGAGGGGGGACCGCGCATGGAGTACCGCTGCGCGGCGTGCCGGCGCGTGCTCACGCTGGTGCCCCACGGCGAGGGCCGCTATGCGCCGCCGGGCGACCCGCCGCCTCCGCCTGTGCCGGCCGAGGAGCGCCGCCCCCCGTGGGTGCGCACGTCCGCCGAAGGCACGGCGGGAGCGGGCGCGGCACGGGAGCGACCCCCGAGGCCGCCGGACGCTGCGCCCCCGCCGCTGAGCGTCCTCGAAGCCTACGCGCTGCTGGGCGTAGATGTGACGACAGGGCGTGACGAGCTCGAGCGCGCGTTCCGCAACCGCTCGCTCACCTGCCACCCCGACAAGGTCGCGCACCTCGACGTGGAGTTCCAAGCACTCGCCGAGCACAAGTTCAAGCGTCTGCTGGAGGCCTTCCGGCTGCTGGCCGAGCTGCACCCTTCGTAGGCCGGCCGCCGGCTGCCCCTTTGACGTCGAGCGGCGTCCCACAGGAATGGTGGCCCCCTCCCACGCGCCCGTGGTGGAATACCGGGCCATGTACTCCCGTGCGCCCCAAGCCCCCGAGGCTGCCCCGCGCCGCGGCTCGACCGCGCTCGTGATCGCCGGCAGCCTGATGCTGCTGGCGGCCCTGCTACGCGCCAACCCGTGGTTTGGCGCCAACACGGCTTGGCCCTGGGCGATCCTGTGGGAGAACCGCAGCCCGCTCTTGACCGCCAACTGGAGCCTGTGGCTTGGCTCGGGGGTGCTGGCGATCGTGCTCGGCATCTGGGGCAGCCGACGCTGGCGCGGCGCGCTCCTGGGAGCCACCGCGCTGGTGATGTTGTTCACCTGCTACTCGGGCCTGGCAGGCTTGATGATCGAGGGGAGCAGCGTGCCGCTGCTGGCGGGCACCAGCCTCTTGATGGCCGGATTCCTGCTGCAGACCACGGAGCGCGCGCACGGCGCGGCCAGCGCGCTGAGCGCTACGGGCGCGCTGCTCGCTGTGTGGGCCTTGGCCTGCGCCTTCGACTACGGCGCCGGTGTGGCGCCGCGCTCCCAGCTCGTCGTGCTGGGCGGCGACATGCTGGCGCGCCTCACTGGCGGCGACGTCTTGATGGACCGCCTCAACTACGACGACGACCTGGCCGCGTACGGGGCGCTGCTGCTGGGCTGCTTGATCGGCCTGCTGGGCTTGCTGCGCGTCCGCGGCAGTCTGGCGGGAGGCATCGGACTGGCGCTGCTGCTGCTGTTCTTCCTGATCCCCCCTGTCGCCGGCTACGTCCGCGCGTTTGGCGCGGAGGGCTTCGACGCCACCACGCTGGCGAAGCACGCCAGCGAGGTGCTGATCCCCGCCGGATTGGCCCTGGCGCTGCTGGGCGCCGCGGTGCTGGCCGACCTCGCGTGCGCCGCCGAGGAGCGTTCATGAGTCGCAGCTGGAACCTCGACGCCCCGGCCCCGCGGCCTGGGTTGGGCGGCTCGGCCTGGGACGCGCCGTCGGCGGACGATCTGGAGCCGGCACGGCCGGGCTGGCCCACGCGCCTGGGCTACGCGCTCGCAGGTCTGCTGGTGCTGTGCGTGATGCTGGCCAACTTCAACCCCTCCTTCGGGTTCTTCCAGCAGCAGCGAGGCTTCGACGCGCGGCGCTGGCCGTGGGAGCTGTTCTACGGGCCCGACGGACCCGTATTGCGCTGGTTGCCGCCGCACGCCTTCCTGATCGCCATGACGCTTTCGGGCTTGGCGCTCGTGCTATGCGCCTTCTTGCAGCCCAGCCGCGCACGTGCGGGTCTCGCGTTGACGGCCTTCGTGCTCGTCGCAGGGATGCTCATCGCCGCGCCGGGTGACTATCTCATCGTGACCGGCGGCAACGTCGCCTTCGCGTTGCTGACCGCGGGGGTGCTCTGCGCCGCGGCACGAACGCGCCCCGCGGGCGCCCTGCGACTCCTGGGCGCTGCGGCCCTCGCGGTGTTGGCTTTCGCCTTCTTGCCCGCCCACGATGCGCCGTCCTCCGAGCAGGACCCGCTCGCCCCGCGTCCCTACCAGAGCCTCGCCACGCAGACGCTGGGAGGGATGGTGGATGTGCTCAGCGAGAACCCGCCCCAGATCATGGACCCAGACGGCCACGGGCGCGATGCGACTCTGGTCGACTGGGCGCGCGGCAACCTGATCACGCTGCCCATGCTCCTGGGTCTGCTGGTGGCCGTGCTCGTGCTGTTGGGCGTGGGCCGGCCCTGGGCTCCGCTGGTGATGGGCCTGTTGCTCTTGACGGCCATCCTGGGCCCGGCCTGGGACCACGCGACGCGCCAGCTCGACGAGGCTCGGCTCGCCGCCGCCCACACGCCCGAGGCTGCGCTCTCCAGCGCCGACGCCCTGGCGACCTTCGCCCGCAACTTCGCCGAGGCGTTGCTGACGTTGCTGCGCGTGGCCCTGCTGCCGCTGGCCCTGGGCTTGGCGGAGCTCGTTCGCATGCGCCGGCGCCCGCTCGCCTAGCGTCTCGAACGAGGAGTTCGTGGCTCGGGACCCTGGCTTCTGTTTGGAGAAGCCCCTTGGCAGCCGTTCCTGGCTGCCGGCCCGTGTGCGGGCCTGTCCAACCGGGCCTGCCGGCCGACGCGCTCACGACCGGCCGCGTCAGCGGTCGAGGACGGCGAGCGCCTCGGCGGGCGTGCAGAAGCGGAAATCGGGTGCGGCCGGATGCGCGAGGAGGGTGCGCACGCACGCATCCACCGCATCCATGATCCTCGGGCTCACTCCGAAGTCGGTGCGGATGGCAAACGCCAGATACGGACGGCTCTGGGCACCAAGAGCGCGGTCCAGCATGCGGTCGAAGGTGTTGGGCGCCGGCCACGACCGCCACATGGAGAGTGGCGTGTCCTGCCGCCAGTGACGGATGCCGTTGGCCACGAGCCGCCGCAGCTGCCTGCGCGGATGCGGGCCCAGGCGCAGATGGCCCGAGGTGAGGGGAATCATGCGAATCCCACGTGCGCGCGCGGGCCGCCGGAAGTCGGACGCCGAGGGCGCCCATGGCCGGCGCGGAACGCGGTAGTAGTCGGGCAGCAGACCCGACCCGCGCTCCCCCGGCATGGGCGTGGGCAGGGCCGGGGCGCCGGGTTCCACGGTCAGGTCGTAGCGGATGCCCAGCTGCTCGGCGAGGTTCACGGTGGGCGTGCTCAGCCAGCGGTCGCCGTAGCGCATGGATCGGCACGGCCGTCGGAGGGCGACCGCGAAGGCATCCAGCGAGACCCGCAGGCAGTGGTCCACCCAGGCCTGGTTGCCGAAGTCGTGGAGCCACGTGCCCTCGTCGTCGAGCCAGCGGTAGGGATGCGGGTGCACCCCGAGCTCATCGCCCTGCTGCTGGATCTCCTCGATATGCGCCCGGTAGCGATCCACCACCCACGTGGCGCTTCCATACGCCTGCACCACCTGCGGGTCCAGCCGGAGGAACCACGAGTAGTGCGCGGCAGCCCCCGTGAGCGCCTCGATCCGGGGCCGGAGGTCACCGAAGTAGCGCTGGCTATGCTCGTAGCCGCCCCAGGGCTCGGGAGCGCGAAGATTCACCAGGCGCGCATCGGGCTCCACGTCGATGGCCAGGATGACCGGGATGATCATGGGAGTACACCCCGGCACCTGGCCTCTACGCGCAGGCCCCGGCTGGAGATGGAACCCCAAGGAGAGTTCGCGGACAAGGGGCGACAGGGAGAATGGCGTTCCGAGGGCGGCTCCAGGGCCCGTCCGACCCGGGTCGGTGGTGAAAGTCCGATACCCGCGTAGCCTGGAATGCGTTTCCAAGCTTGGCGGCCCGTGTCCGCCTGGAGGTCCTCGACTCGTGATCGTGCTGCGCCTCCGCATCGACGGCCAGACGCAGGACCACGTCTTCGAGCAGCGCCACGTGGTGCTGGGCTCGGCGCGGGGTGCCGCGCTTCGCCACACGCGGGCAGGCTGGCCGGCGCGGGCCGGGACGCTGGAGCGCCGCGGAGCACAGGTCGTGCTGGTGGTGCCGGGCCGCGTGGGCACGATCCCCCTCACCAACGGTCAGCCCATCATGCTGGGGCGCGCCGAGCTGACTCTGCTGGCCGAGAAGCCCTCGCCGCCCGCCGAGTTCGGCGACTACGACCTTCCGTCCGATCGCGAGGCCTCGAGCGCAGCGTACGCGCTCGCGCGGCCGGCCTCTCCCACCGCACCGGCCTCCCTCAGCGCAGCGGGTCTGACGCTCGCGGAGAGCCCGAACGCAGCGCCTCCCACGGCCGACTCGACGCCCGCCCCGGCGGTCGCGCGGCAGGCGAGGCCGACGACGCGCGATCTCTTCGCCCGCCGGCTGAACTTCGACGCCGAGCTCTACCAGCAGCTCAAGCGAACGCCCTGGTTCCTGGCCTCGATCGCGCTGCACGTCTTCCTGTTCCTTGCCTTCTGGCTGGTGAGCTCCCCCGCGGAGCACACCCTGCCCGGCGGCGGGGGCCGGGTGGCCAGCGCCGTCATGTCCGAGGAGCTGCGCGAAGCGCGCGGCCCCGAGGAGCAGCTCGACGAGCCGACCACCGAGGCCGAGCCCGTGGTCCCGGAGACGGCCGAGGACTCCCCACTGCTCGAGCGCGAGCCCGCACCGATCGAGGCCCCCGAGATCGAGCTCGGCCCCATGCTGCTGGAGGAGGAGCCGCCGACGGATCTCGGCACGGCCCCCACGCTCTCCGACGTCGGCCGCCGCACCGCGCCCAAGCCCGCGCGCCCGCGGCCCGCGCCAGGCATCGATCTGGAGCGCACGATCGCAAAGGACAACGTGCACGACGCACGTCGCCAGGCCGCCGAGCACGTGCGCGCTCAGCTGGGCACGGGCCGGGGCGGCGCCGGCGAGGCGCTCGACTCGTTGACGGCGGACGACCTCGTGGTGGTGCAGGGCGAGTACGACCACCAGGAGCGCGTGCTGCGCGAGCTGCACATCCCCTACCGCAGCGTGGCCCCGACCGATCCCCGCCTCGAGTCGGGCGACGTGCTGCGCAAGGCCCGCTTCCTGTTCTGGAACTGCGGCATGCCGCCCTCCGAGCGCCTGCTCAAGCGGCTGGTGCCCGTGGTGCGCGACTTCGTCAACCGCGGAGGCCACCTCTTCACCTCCGACTGGGTCATCGGCCACGTGCTCAGCCAGGCCTTCCCCGACCGCATCACGACGCACGGCTCGGCCTCGGCCATCCCCCACACGGTGATCGGCATCCGACCGGTGGCCGCCCACGCAGCCCACCCGCTGCTCGAGGGCGTGTTCCACAGCAGCGTCGCGGGCCGCTGGTGGCTCGAGTCGCGGTCGCTCGACATCGTCCTGCCCAAGCCCGAGGCCGTCACCGTGCTGATCGAGAGCCCGGAGCTCAAAGAACGCTACGGCGCCTCGACGGCGGTGGCCGTCACCTTCGAGCAGGGCAAGGGCCGCGTGCTGCACATCCTGGGGCACTACGACCAGGAGGAAGGCAACGTCGCCGGCACCGTGGCGGTGCAGCGCCTGGCACTCAACTTCGTGCTGCTGTCGCTGCGCGAGACGCCGTTGCGCAGCGCCCGGTAGGTACGGCGCTCGCTGAGCGCGCCGCGCCCTACCACCACGACGGCTCGAGCACCTCGCGCCACGCGGCCCGCGCCGCCGCGTCAGGCGCGCCGCCCAGCGTGGCGCGCGCGGTCACCGGCGGCTCAGTGAGCTCAGCCAGCCGCAGATGCGCGAGGGCGGCGATCTCGACGTCGCGATCCTCGAGCAGGGCCAGGCGCCGCGGCGTTAGCGCGCGACCAGCACCAGATCGAGGGTCTGCCCGCCTTCGGCCTCGGCTCGAGCGCTCGCGTAGGCCCCCTCCACGACGCCCAGGGCGTTCACCTCCCAGCGGCCTGGGGGAACACCCCGGATCTCGTAGCCGCCCTGGCCGTCCAGCTTGCCGTGGAGCGTCAGGCCGTTGGAACGGGCGGAGACCATCAGGTCCTTGGCCCCCTCGGGCGCGCTCAGCCGCCCCTGGATCGTCTTGCCCTGCTGCAGGCGGACGGAGACCACGCTCCCGTCTGCCCTCACGTCGCGCACGAGTCCGTAGCGCCCCGCATCGTCGGGGGGCACCCACACGGTGTAGAGCACGGCGCGCGGCAGGCCCCGATAGTGGAGCAGCGCGCCCTCGCGCTGCGGCGCGCCGGAGAAGGCCGGCTCCAGCCCGAACGACCGGCCCTCACGCAGGATCTGCACCTGCCGCTGGCCGCCGGTTGCGCCAACGTCATCGATGGAGAGCGTCAGCGTCGCTCCGGGGTCCACGGTCAGCACGATGCCCTTGGCGCCGGCGGCCATGGTGGCCTGGGGCTCGGCGTGCGGATCGAGGGGCACGCCGCGCGAGCCCACGACCGAAAGCCTCACCACCTGGCCTGCGCGCAGCCCCCGGATGCGGAACGAGCCGTCCGGCGCGACCAGATGCCCCTGCCAGCCGTGGGCTTCGATGCCGTGGTAGACGAGCGTTTCGGGCACCGGTGCCCCGGACGCGTCGCGCACGAAGCCTTCGATGGTGAGCGCGGCCTCGAGCCGCGCCTCAGTGTCGGCGGGCGACCAGGGCGTGACGGTCCAGGGGAGCAGGTCGTGGCGTTCGTGGGGTGGCGTGACCGTCACGCTCCACACGAGCGCCGGGTCCAGGCCCCGCAGCTGCGTGTTGCCGTCGGGGCCAGAGCGTGCGCTGCGGGCCGCGTGGCGTGCGTCGTGGTGCGCACGCATGAGCTCTTCGGGATCGCGCGTGCGCGTCGGCGCCGCCGGAGTGGCCAGGACCTGCGCGCCGGCGACCACAGCCCCGTGCGCGTCGAGGACCCGCACGCGGGCCGATACGCCGCGTGTCAGCCGAATCTCGAGCGCGGGGCCGCCCGGCTCCGAATCAAGCGGCTCCGGCGTGAGGAACCCGGGAGGGACGTCGAGCGACAGGCGCCGGCCTCCGGGGCCCAGCCGGCCGATGCGGAAGCGCCCCTCGGCGTCGGTGCGCGCCTCGGGCGAGCCGAAGCCGGAGCCCATCCGCAGCACTTGGCGCTCGGCGCTCACGCCAACCCCCGCGACAGGTCTGCCCTCCGAGTCCACGACGCGGCCTTCGATGCGGAGCTCGGGCGGCAGGCGAACCTCGATCTCCCGCTGGCCGCGCCCCAGGGGCCCCGCTTGGGCCGATCCCCAGGGCAAGGGCTGGCCGTCGGTCGTCTCGGCCTGCGAGACCTCGAGCACCAGCGTGCCGTCCTCGAGCGCCTTCGCGAGCGCGCTCGCGGGATCGGTCCGCCAGAGGGCCGTTCCGCTTCTCACCTCCACGCTGTCGCCGCCCTGATCGCCCACCAGCATCTGCACACGCGCGCGTGGCACCGGCTGGCCCTGACCGTCCAGCACCCGCACGCGCAACGTAAGCAGGTCCTTCGCCGCATCCTCGAGCCGCAGCACGACGTCCGTGCGCCCCGCAGCGGCCCGGACCGTGCCGCGGCAGAGCCGCTCCCCGATCTCGAGCTGGCCCCTGAGCTCGTGCTCGCCGGCCGGCAGTCCGCGCAGGCTGAACACGCCGTCGCTACCGGCGCGGACGCTCAGCGGCCGATGGTGGTCGTCGTTCGAAATTTCGATGCGCACGCCGGCGCGCGGCGCGGCCGAGCCATCGGGCAACAGCACGCGTCCGCGGATCTCGCTGCCACGCACGGCGCGCACCGTGACGCGCAGCTCGCTGGCCTCGCCGTCCGAGCCCTCCACGGGCGTGTCGGCCTGCCCGCGGGCCAGCTCGTCCGAACGCGCCCCGACGCTCAACGTGCCCTGGCCGGCAGGACCCGCGCGAGCGCGCCCCTGCGCGTCGGTCATGAAGCCCCCGGTCCCGTGGCTTCCCGAGGCGCTGCGCGCGCTCAGCATCACCTCGGCCCCGATGACGGGCGTGCCGTCGTCGGCGTACAGCACGGTCACGTCCTCCCAGCGCCCGCTTGCGAGGCGGATCTCGACGGGCGGGCCCCCAACGAGATGCGGCCCCGAGCGCGCCGTATCGCCTCCCGTCGAGCGCGCCTGCAGCTGAATCTCGACGCCGGGCGGGAGGTCAGCGACGCGGAAGCTGCCATCAACCGCGGTCACGGAGCCCCACCCATCCGTGCCCAGATCTCCCAGGCCCTGCACCTCGACGCGGGCACCGGAAACGGCCCCACCGGCCCCATCCAGCACGCGCCCCTCGAGCGCGGCCGACGGAACGGCCAAGAGCTCCACCTCGAGCGGTTGGCCCGGCTTCAGGGGGTGCTCCAGCGGGCCAAGCGGATGGCGGTGCCAGGCGTCGCGATCCCCAAGCTCTGCGCTCACCCACCCACCGCCGCGCACGAAGAGCCGGACGCTGCGATCCTCGATGCCCGAGATCTCGAAGCGTCCATCGGCGCCGGTCATTGCCGTTCGGGCACCCGGCCCGAACTCGGCCACCACGCCCGCGCCCGCGATGGGCTTCTTGTCGGCCGCGGTGACGACGCGACCCGTCACGCGACCGTGAGGCCGCAGGCGTACGACGAGGTCCTCGGCCTTCTCGACGCGCAGCTCCTGGTGCATGAACCCGCTGGCGGTCGCCGCGAGCTTCACGGGCAGCGCGCCGGTGAGAAGCGTGAACGTGCCGTCCGCGCCGGCCGTCGTGCGCGTCATGGAGAAGTGCGCGTCACCAACCCCTTCCGGCAGTGCGATCACCGCCGCGCCCGGCACGGCAGTTTCCCCGACGACGGAGATGACGCGGCCGCGGACTGCTTGCGTGCGCGCCTCGATCGTTAGCAAGTAGGACTCCTTGCGCGGCACCACGATCCGTCCTTCGCGAGCCAGCACGCCTTCGACCGTCACGACCCGTAGCGCGACCACCCCTGGGCGGACTGCCTCCACCCGGAACTTCCCCTCGGCGTCCAGCTCCACAGGGCCCCTGGCTTCGCCGAGGTGCGGAAGCGCCAAGCCCCCCTCGTCCCGCTCCACCACGAGCCGACCGCGTGCCGGCGTGCCATCCGACCAGACCACCCGCCCTTCCAGCACCTCGTCTGCGCGCGCAAGCGCCAACGTCACCTCGGCGCGGGGATGCTCGTCCATCAGGGCGGCTAGCTCTTCCGCCACGAAGCCCGCGGCGTCAAGTGCGCTCACTCGGTAGATTCCCGGCGCCAGATCGCGGAGCTCAAAGGAGCCCCCTTGCGTGCGCGCCGTGGCGACTGGCGCCCGGAGCGGCGTGTTCTCGAGGCGGAACATGCCCTCCAGCATCTGCCCTGGATCCTCACGCATGGCCCGGAGTGCGTTCGCATCGGCCACGCGCTGCAGCGTGATCGCGGCCTCGGCGGCCGCGCCCTCGCGCGTGACGCGCCCCGCGATCGTGCACGCGCCGCGCAAGTTCGCCGCGCCTGCCGAGGGAGCAGCCTCCAGCGGCAGCCCCTGGCGTTCCTGAGCGGGCGGCCGCTCGGAAACCCCCTCCACACCGGGGCCGTTGCTCTCGTCGCCGACATCGCGGCCCCAGAGCCACCAACTCAGCACAGCGACCACCGCGACGACCCCGAGGGACCTGCCCAGACGCATTGGCTACACCTCCGCTTCGCACTCTAGCAGGTGCGCGTGGCTCAGAGCACGTAGACGAGCATCACGCCCACATGCGCGCCCTGGAGCAGGAGGTACATGCCACGCCAAGCGGGGTGGTTGCGCTCGGAGGCGAGCGAGGCAGGGTCCTTCAAGAGCTTGGCCGCGGTCGCGAGGCCGAAGGAGGAGAGCGCAAGTGCGAGCAGCGCAAAGCGCCAGACGGGCGGCGAGAGCAGGCCGAGGGTGGCGAGCAGCGGGTAGAGCACGAAGGGCGCCCACAGGAAGGGGGCGATGAAGAGCGCCGCCTTGCGCACACCCCAGACCACCGGCAGCGTGGCGCAGCCGTGGGCGCGATCGCCGGCGATGTCGGCGAAGTCCTTCGTGGCGGCGGCGCCGAGCACGAAGAGCCCCATGACGCTGCCCAGGGCCCAGGGCTCGGCCAAGAGCGGGTCCCCCACCACGGCCCAGCCGGCCACGGGCACCAGCAGTCCACGCGGGATGGCGATGGTCAGGAGCGCGCCCCAGGTGAGGCGCTTCGTACGCAGCGGCGGGGCGCTGTAGATCCAGGTGCCCAGCACGCCTGCGCCCACGCACGCCAGAAAGCCCACGCTCACGAACGCAGCCAGAGCCAGCGCGAGCAGCGCCAGCAGATCGCCCAGGCGCATGGCGCCGCGGAACGTGGCGTGGCCGGCAGGGATGGGCCGAAAGGGCTTGTTGACCCGGTCGATGTCGGCGTCGAAGGCCTGGTTCCAGGCGTTGCTGGCGCCCGTGGCACAGCAGGCGCTCGCCAGCGCCAGCCCCACGCCGCCCCAGGGCACGGGCACGTGCAGCGCGGCCGCCGCGGTGAGCGCGCCCGCGCCTGCACCCACGACGGGTGCGATCAAGGTGAACGGGCGTACCAGAGCAAGCAGCGTGTTCGGCGTCACGCTCTCGCTCCACGCGAGGGCCTCAACGCCGCTCCCGGTGCCGCCCTTCTCGGGATCGGCACGCACGGCGGCTCTGGTGGCCTTCTCGAATGCACACCGGCACGCTGGCTGGGGTGCGGAGGGCCCATGATGACGACGACACGTTTGCTGCCTCCGGTAGGAGGAGGAAGTGGCCCGAGCGCCCCCAGCCCAGCGCGCCGCACATTCGTACGCGCCGTGCTCCTACCCGCGTTGCCGTTCAAGCCTGCTTCACGAGACGGAACCCGATCGTCTCGTGCTTGTCCTTCGGTGCGGCCTCGAGGCGCATGTCGGCACGCAGCAGGTCGGCGGGGTCGTTGTAACACCCGCCCTTGATAACGTGCAGCGTCTCACCGTCCTCGAGCGCGGTGCCGGTCCACTCCCAGACGTTTCCGGAGAGATCGCGCACACCGTAGGGCGAGACCCCTTGTGCGCTGGCCGTCACGGGCTGCGTGCCGCCCTTGGCGGGATCACGACCGTGGCAGGCCCGCAGCTCGTCCACCGGGGCCTCGCCCCAGGGATGCAGACGCCCGTCCACGCCGCGCGTGGCCTTCTCCCACTGCTCCTCGCTGGGCAGCGACTTGCCGACCCAGCGCGCGTACTTCTGCACGTCGGCGATGCTCACGCCCACGACCGGCGCGTCGGGATGTGCGAAGCGCTCCTCACGCGAGTACTTCGAGAAGCGGTAGCCGGTGGCGCGACAGAAGGCCTCGTACTGGCGGTTCGTGACGGGGAACTTGTCGATCCAGAAGGCCGGCAGCGAGACGGGGCGGCGTTCCGGCCCGAACAGGAACGCGCCCGCGGGCACGAACATCATCGGGCCGTGATCCTCGGTCTCCTGGACCACGTAGTTCGCAACCACCGGCACGTGCACCACCGGCGCCGGAACGGGGGCCGGGGCCTCGACCACCTCGGAGGCGGGCGGCGCAGGGGCCGGCGCCTCGGACTCCTCGGTGACGCCGCGCTGCTCGAAGTAGCCGTGGATGTCGGAGAGGCGGTCGTCCACCACGTCCCAGGACTCGCCGCTGAGGCCGCGGTAGCGCTCGAGCCAGAACTTCGCGCGGCGGAACCAATGCTCACGCTGCTCCTCGACCTCGACCTCGAAGGCCTGCTCGAAGGCCAGCACGCCGGGCGTGAAGCAGTCGGGGTCCTCCAAGCGCTCCGGGGCGATGAACCAGACCTCGAGGCGCTCGAAGGCAGCCACCTCGTCGATGGGCCCCGGCGACTTGCCGTCCACGTATTTGGCATAGACGTACTCTTGCAGACGGCGGATCGACTCGTCCAAGGGTGGGAGCGCTCCTTCGGCGCGCCGGGGGCCGGCGCAGGCGAACCGAGGAGCATAGGAGCCTCTCTGCAGCCCCACAAGCCGGTGTCAGGTGCTGTCCCAGGTTGCCCCCCCACGGCTGGGTCGGCGCGCTTGCCTGGGGGTACCCGTAACGCGGCGCCACGTTCGCGTGGCGCCCAGCAGCGCGTGTCGTCGGCAGCCAGACAAGCTGCGTGGCGCTTGTCTTCAGCGGCCCGCCACGCCAGGCAGCTCCCGGGTGTGCCCCCGTTCGATCTCTACTCCGGCGCACGGACTGCGACAGCGCTGGAGTTCTTGCGAGCAGCCAAGCCTGGCTGCGACGCGCTTGGGCCCCAGGGGAGCCCGAACGAGCTGCTGGAGGCTAGTTTGTGCCTTGTTCTGGATACCAATGTGTGCGGATGAGCGCGCAGAGGACACCCGGGCAAGCTCGCCGGGAAGCTGGCCGTTTCGCGAAGGTGGCGGGCTAGCAGCGGAATCGGCACACGGGCCCGCCGCGATTCCATCCTCTGGCGGCCGATTTGCGTATCCAAGGGGGCCTGGAGCGCGTCAGAAGGATAGGCGCAAGCTCGACCTGGCTTGAGCGACCATCCGACCCGCCCCGCGGCCGCCGTGGGGACCCGAGATGGACGCGAAAGACTGGCGCGGCGCTTGCGTCATGCCGATAGGCCCTCAGGGTCGGTTCCGCCCGACCCAAGGGCCCTTGGAGGTCCACCCATGAAGGGCAAGATCTTCACTACCGACGAGGCCGACCGCATGCTGCCCCTCGTCTCTCGGATCGCCGACGATATCGTCGTGGCGTACGCCGAGGTGAACGAGGCGTTGCATGCCTACCAGAGCGAAGAGACGCGCGCCAAGGCCGCGCCCCACGCTCAGGCCGCGACGCGCGAGCCGCTGCTCGAGCAGCGCAACAGGGCCGTGGAAGGGGCGCTGGACCGCTTCCAGAAGCTGATCGAGGAGATCGAGGCCCTGGGCGGCACGCTGCGCGACTACGAGCACGGCTGGATCGACTTCTACGGCGAAGTGGACGGCGAGATCGTCTACCTCTGCTGGCAGCGCGGCGAAGACCACGTGGGCCACTTCCACAAGCTCGACGAGGGCTTCACGAAGCGCCGGCCCCTGAGCGTCTCCGCCGCAGCCTGATCCCGCAGCCTGATCCGC
>Ga0163150_10007007_pt1 | contig 13493 bp, 10 predicted proteins | sample OliLakLV19P2IB_FD_148628 | JGI IMG/M metagenome (GOLD analysis project Ga0163150, IMG submission 148628) | Freshwater microbial mat bacterial communities from Lake Vanda, McMurdo Dry Valleys, Antarctica - Oligotrophic Lake LV.19.P2.IB | ecosystem: Environmental > Aquatic > Freshwater > Lake >...
CGCTCCGATTCAGACGCAGATTTCGCAGTGGACACCGGCCCGCATCGCAGCTTCGCCCGCCTTTCTGTCGCGACTCGCGCCGCGTCGTGGGTCAGCGCAGTCATTGCCCGGCTTCCGCACGATCTACACCGGTGGCGGACCGGTCTTCCCCGCTGATGTCGATGGGTTCCGTCGCGCGATGCCCGAAGCGCGCATCATCGCAGTCTATGGATCGACAGAAGCCGAACCGATCGCGCATTTCGACATGGCGTATCTGGATGACGCCCTGCGCGAGCGGATCGCGAACGGCGCCGGACTCCCTGCCGGCGAGGCGGTTCCACAGATCAAGCTGCGAGTGCTCCGCGATCAATGGGGCACTCCGATCAGCAACCTCACCGCCACCGTTTTTGATTCACTCACCGCCGCCTCGATGGAGTACGGCGAAATCGTAGTCAGTGGCGCGCATGTGCTGTCGGGCTACCTGGGTGGAGTAGGGGATGCGGAGAATAAGTTTCGGGTTGATGGGGTCCCCTGGCATCGGACCGGCGATGCGGGGTACGTCGATGAAGCGGGACACCTGTGGTTGCTGGGTCGCTGTTCTGCGAAATTGATTGACGGCCTGGGCATCACCTATCCAATGGCGGTCGAGGCGGCTGCACGCCATGATGCCGCGATCGATCGCGCGGCCTTTGTCGCACTCGATGAGCAGCGGATTCTCGTGATCGAAGCTGCCAGCGCAATCAATGAAGCGCAACTCAAAGCGCGGCTCGCTTGGGCGCGCATCGACCGCATCCTGCGCGTGAAATCAATTCCGATGGATGCCCGTCACAACGCCAAGGTCGATTACCCGCGACTGCGACGCTTGCTCAGTCGACGATCCTGAAAATTGCCCGGTCGATCAAATCGAGATGAGTTGATGCTCTCTCGTTTCCACTCCCATCTGCTGCGCGATGTCTTCGAGCCCTTCCAAAAAGGGCCCCCGCTCAGCGAGCGGCAGGTGAGGGATCAGCTCGTAGTACGCCACCAGTCCCTCGTGCATCGCTTTCCACGCCGGATGTTCCTGCAGAGTCGACACCGAAGCTTTCGTGGTGCTCGCCAGATGATCAAGTGACAACTGGAACTCCCGTATGAACAACGACGGGCGATCCGCCGGTAGCGGCAATGGTGCGCGCCCGTAGATGTGGTCGACCATCTGTTCGAGCGTGAGGGGTCCTGAAAAATTGACGATGTTTGGACCCGGACAGACCAGCGGAGTCGCGCGCGAATCGAACCCGTATTTGATCGCTGCGCCACCCCCCAGATCGTGGCACAGGCAGCCTTTGCTGAGGACCGCCTCACGTGCTTCTATTTTTTCCAGAGGAGTCATGGCCGAGGCATCGATTTGCGCGAGTTTGGAACTCTGGAAATCTTCGGAGGCGACACACAACGGGCCGACGCTGAATTCGCAGTTGTCCGCCAGATGCCCTTTCGGACACGGCGCTCCCGGATGCCCTGCAGCGATCCGCGCCTGATGGATCCGCTCACTGGCGGAGGTGCGCAGTGTCCAGAACGGCAGTCCCAACGGCGAGTTCGGCAACAGCGCGACATCATCGGAACCCGCCGATGACAGCGCCGCAATGGTTGTCGCATCGATCGCGACAACTTCAGGTACCAGTAAAAAGGGCGTACCCCAACCGACACTGTCGAGTCCGTACTCGCGCATCAGGAATGTATGCTCACTCGCGGTGCCGACGCCTCCCTGCGCGGTCAGACGTTGTTCCGGCAGTGGTGGCACCACCAGGCCTTTGTGCTGGAGTGCAGCGGACCAGATCGCGCCCATTTCATCGCGCAAGGATTCGCGCTGATCGCGGAAGGTCGCGAGGATCGGTCCGAAAAGCTGACCGGATCCTCCAAACGCATGACCGCCACAATTCAGTCCCGATTCCACGCGGAATTCCGAAACCCACAATCCGGCCTTCGCGAGGAATTTCCCCTGCACTGCGGCGGAGCGAAAATCGCTGACCTTGAGGATGATCCGTTTGCGCAGGCGGCCATCGGCATCGGGGAAGAAATCCGCGAAGGTCGCCATGTATTCATAGAGCTTGCGATTGATCCCGGCCGACAATACGACCGACGACTCAAGCGAACTCTGCGCGAATCCACGCAGTGCTGCAAGCGCATCGGAGTGCGCCGCTGCTCGCGGTGTCCCCCCGCGATCCTGCGCACGGTCAAGCTTGGTCATGATGTTCACATCGATCGAACCGACCGCATCATTCGCTACGGCGCCCGGTGGCAGGAGCCGCCAGTAGCGCAGACGATCTTCGGCGGTGCGATGCGCTACCTGATCGGCAATCAGTTCCCGGAGCAGCTCCAGGTATTGCGTAATCCGATGCGCCCGCGGGTCGGGGTCCGTGCTCTTGACCAGATGCGCGGACAGGCCATGCTCCCGCGCATGGTGTACGCGCACCTGGTCGATGAGGATGTCATCCACCAGCGAGATGACCGATGAGATGCCGTAGCGGGCGACCCTCAATGGTGTGTCGATCGTGAAGCCGGTCCCCATGACCGGGATGTGAAACGTGTGTGGCGAAGTCCCCGAGCAGCCCACGAGCCACCTGCTTTTTCCTTGTCCTCACCCGCCCCGTGCGGGATTTACGTTGTCCTTTAGAGTAGTCGCGCTGGCTCGTGGCGACGGTGATCGAAATCACGCTTCAGCGGACCTTCCCTGATATCCGCTACTTGCGACTGGCCCGTTTAACGTGTATCGTCGATCAACGATGAAGAAGGCACCCACAAGTGAACCCCTCACGCCTCTCTGCCCTCCTGAAAGAGTGGAGCCGGATACCCGTCCGCTGGAAGGCGAGGCCGCGATCGAAGAGCTGGCCATCCTGGCCAAAGCGCTGGGACATCCGGCGCGGATTCAGATCCTGAAGCTGCTGTTGGAAAAGAATACCTGCATCTGCGGCGACATCGTCGATGAACTGCCGCTCGCGCAGTCGACCGTCTCCGAGCATCTGCGGATCCTGAAAGCCGCCGGGCTCCTGCGCGGAGCGGTCGATGGCCTCCGGGTGAACTACTGCATTGCACCTCGCACCCTCCAGCGTTTCAGGGCGCTGGTAGGGACACTTTCCATTAGGCCGCTCGCTCCCACAGGGGATCAGCGGGCCAACTTCAAGGACGGCAACCCCATGACCTCCATTCGTATCTTCGACCCCGTGATGTGCTGCTCGACCGGTGTCTGCGGACCCACAGTCGAGCCCCATCTCGCGCAGTTCGCCGCCGACCTCGACTGGCTCGCCACCCAAGGGGTTTCTGTCACTCGCTTCAATCTGGCGCAGGAGCCGGAAGCCTTCGTCGATGGAGCGATCAAGCAGGTCCTCGAACTCCAGGGGATCGATGGCCTCCCGATGATCGAAGTCGATGGCAAGGTGAAGAGCACCGGCCTCTACCCATCGCGCGCCGATCTCGCGAAGTGGACCGTGCAAGAGAACTGTTGCATGCCGGTGGCGGTCACAGTACCGGCCAGCCAGGAATGCTGCCCCCCCGGAAGCGCAGTGACATCGTGTTAGTCACCGCTCCGACCCGCATCCTGTTTTTCACCGGCAAGGGCGGCGTTGGCAAGACCTCCTCGGCCTGCGCGACCGCCATCGCATTGGCCGATGCCGGCCAGCGCGTGCTGCTGGTGAGCACCGATCCCGCATCGAATCTCGATGAAGTGCTGGGGGTGGAGCTGACCGCGACCCCGACACAGGTTCCTGAAGTTCCCGGCCTGATGGCGCTGAACATCGATCCGGAAGCGGCGGCACACGCGTACCGCGAGCGGATCCTCGCGCCCTATCGCGGCAAGTTGCCCGCAGTCGCCATCGCCAGCATTGAGGAGCAGCTTTCCGGCGCCTGCACCGTCGAAATCGCGGCCTTCGATGAGTTCACTCTGTTGCTGGGCGATCCCGCAGCGACCGCCGCCTACGATCACGTGATCTTCGATACCGCGCCGACCGGGCACACACTGCGACTCCTGGAATTGCCCGCCGCATGGACTAACTTCATCGATGACAATGCCGGCGGCGCCTCCTGCCTCGGTCCACTGTCGGGACTGAAAGCGCAGCAGGGACTTTATGCGTCCTCCAAAGCGGCGCTCGCCGATCCCGCGCAGACGACCCTCATTTTGGTGGCGCGCGCCGATGTCGCATCGCTGAAAGAAGCGGAGCGGACTCGCCAGGAACTGGCCACGATCGGCATGCAGAACATCCGGCTCTTACTGAATGGGCTGTTTACCGCGACTGATCGCACGGATCCGATTGCCCTCGCGCTCGAGGCCCGTGGCACAGCGGCGATTGCATCGATGCCGACGGACCTCGCCCATGTGCCGCGTGAGGAACTACGCCTGTTGCCCTTCGAGTTGCTCGGGATCGATGCGCTACGTCGACTGGGTCACCCCGATCAGCCTTACGCGCTTCCGCTGGAAATCGATCGGTCCCCCATAGCGACGGAGCATCTCGACTCATTGGTGGAGGAACTCGCCCGCAGGGGACATGGCGTCATCCTCACGATGGGCAAGGGCGGGGTCGGGAAGACCACGATCGCGGCTCGCATCGCGATGGCGCTCGCCGATCGCGGTTATGCGACCACGCTCACGACCACCGATCCTGCGGCGCATGTCGCAGCGGCGATTGAGCACGATCATGCACATCTCACGGTCACCCGGGTGGATCCAGAAGCAGAAACGAAGCGCTATTCCGATGCGGTCCTGGCGACCGCGGGGGCATCCCTCGATGAGGGAGGTCGCGCGCTGCTGGCAGAAGAACTGCGCTCACCCTGCACGACCGAGATCGCGGTCTTCACCGCGTTGGCCGCGACCGTGGCGGAAGGCGAACATCGCTTCGTCGTCATCGACACCGCCCCGACCGGTCACACGCTGCTCCTGCTCGATGCCGCGGAGTCGTATCACCGCGAAGTCCTGCGCAAACCCAGCGGCGCCACCGCTGATGTCCGGCAGTTGCTCCCGCGCTTGCGAGATCCTGCATTCACGTCAGTCATCCTGGTGACCTTGCCCGAAGCGACTCCCATTCACGAAGCGATGCAACTGGAGCGCGATCTGATGCGCGCGGAGATCCACCCATTCGCATGGCTCATCAATCAGAGCCTGACTCCGCTGAGTGTGACCGATCCGCTGCTGCGTTCGCGCAAATCGGCCGAGGCCCAGCGTATTCGCGAAGTCGTCAGCGGGGATCGGCGGGTCGTTCTCGAAGCCTGGACCGACGGGTCCCCAGGCACCGCTACTAGACCGGCTGCAATGCTTCATACGGTGGGTCCGGCAAGCTGATCCCAATCTCATCGCCAGGACGGACAATCCCGCCAACGATTACGATCGCCATGACGCCCGCCCGTCGCTGCAGATTTCCATGCTGGTCCGTCGCGAGGGTCGCCGCCATGAGGCCGGGCCGCAGTACATCAAGCTGATGACACGGATTGCGCAGGCCTGTGATGCCGATGATCACCTGCTCGCCCACATGCAGGCACGCGCGAGTCGGCAATCCGAGCAGATCGATCCCGAGGGTGAGCAGGTTTTCTCCCATGAGTCCGGGCGTGAGTTTGAATCCAAGCGCGTTCAACTCATCGTGGAGTTCCCGATGCAGCAGATGGACCTGCCGCAAATTCGGGGCGGTCGGATCCCGCTTCACTCTCGACAAATGCTGGACTGTCTCGCCTTCATGCGCATCGCCATCGACTCCGCGGCCGGCAACCAGACGGATCGCATCGCACGGCGCTTTGCTGAACCGATGCGTATCTGCCCGGCAGACCGCGACCACGGTCCCGCTCGTTTCTTCTCGTATCATGTATGCATTGTCGCATGAAATTACTGAGTACCCGATATTTCTCGCAGAGAACGCGCTATTGGTAGGCGAAGACGCCATGCACGGCCTGGAGGTACTGGAAGTTGGGACGGTCATCCTTCGACCACGCCGCGAAGAAATCGGGCGTTTCACGATCGACAAACGTTTCCGGCCAGTAGCTGTTGTCGCGTTCCGACAGGAGCTGGTCGTACCAGGTGAGCCCATCGGAGTCGGTGAAGGCCACGCGCGTCTCCCCTGGATCATCAATGGTTGCGCCAGTGCTGTATCCGATGGCAATGACGCGGGTGCTCTCGACTTCGAAGGCATTGAGGGAGAGTTCCTGGATGAATTCGTGATCGAGATCGGCGAGCACGCCGGGATTCCAGGTGAGGCCGCGATCATCGCTGATGTAGAGCCAGATTTCGGGCGTTCGTGAGCCGAACTTCACCACCGCGATGTACGCGCCCGTGCCCGCTTCATCGAGATCGAATGTCGGGTCGCCAAAGTCGCCGGTGTCCAGATCGGTAATGGTCCAGTTCGCTCCCGTGCCATCGCCATTGCGCGCGTAGCTCAGCGACGAGTAATCCTCGGCGGTGTATGCGATGTGCAGGTCGCCCGCCGCGCCAGCATCGACCGACTTCGCGTGCGATACCCGTGAAGGACGCGTATCGATTTCCACTCCGGTATAGAGAATGCGCCAATCGGCCTGCGGCGTGCCGGCCAGGTCGGGTCCGCCTTTGGTACAGCGCAAGATCGTGTCATGGGTGAATGGTGCGGTGAACGAGTAGATCGACCCATCGACGCGCGAGGAGGCGATGTCGAAGCAGTGGCCGAAATCCATGTCGATCGTCGCATCGAGATCGGCGAGCAGCGCGAGGGTACCCAGCTTCACGTTGTGCGCGAGGAGCACCTCCGATGCCGAATGGTCATCGCGATTGGAGAAGCCCCACATCACGATTCCTTCGCCGCTAGGTCCCCAGTTCGTGCAGTTCTTCAGCCAGAAGCCGTACTCGAGGAAGCCGTCGCCGCCGGAGGAGCCCAGATCAGACCCCGACATGGACCATGTCCCCGGCGACCCAGGCGTGTAGTACGAGGTCATTTGGTATGCGGTGTATCCCGGCAAGCCGGTCGGCGGCGAGGGCTCTTCGGCGGAGTAGTTGAGTTCGACCTGTCCATTCGTCAGTTCGGCAAAACACGCGCCGGATTCCCGTTGATCGTTGGAGAGCCAGGGCGGCAACTGGATGTCCGCAATGGGATCCAGCGTTAGCGTGAGCAATCGATCGACCACGTGTACCGGAACATCGAGAATAGGGGAGACGCGCCCGACCCCATCGGTGACGCGCAGGCCCAGATGCGTATCGCCCGCGATGAGGTAGGTTTTATCGAGCAGGGCGGTGCCGGTGCCGCCGGTCTCATCGACAAAATTCGCCGCGATGCCATCCCAATCGGTGTCCCATTCCCACGCGACGATGGTCCCCTCAGGAGTCCCGGTCGGATCTGCATCGCTGGAGCAGCTCGCATCCCAGTTAACCGGCGTGTTGATCGCAACCGTGAGCGAGCCGCCGCTCATTGGAGGCGTGCTCGTGACACACGCCACCGGATCCACACCGGGTACGCCGGGAGTCAGGGGGAGCAGGATCACCTGGAACGTACGGAAGTCATCGATATTGCGCGTCGTGACGAAATCATCTTCGAGCACATCGACGCCCGGATATCCGACTCCGCCGCCGGGATTCTGACCGGACAAGGCATCTTCGACCTCGACCAGCGCCCAGGTCGAGGTTCCGGCGATGGTCCCCAGATCATTCGTAATGGTCCCGCTGCTGATCGCCGGATCGGTGCCGCGTCCGGAGCCGCCAGTGACCGGTGCGATGACCGGGGTGGAGGAGAGCTCGGGCGCGTAGAGGGTCATGCCTACGATGTCGCTCTGTAGCGGCAGTCCATGCTGCCAGTCCCAGATCGCCAGATCGAGATCGGCGCTGGATCCGATCGCGCCCGTGAGATTGTTCGATGCGATAGTCGCTTCCACACGCCACGGCGCTCGAGAATTGCCACGGGGAGGCGTGTATTCCGGCGACATACGAGTGGCCTTCGTCGCGGACACCTGAAAGCCGACGGTGAAAAAGACATCCATGTCGATGATGGTCGCCGGGGGCAGATCAAGCACGAGATCGCCGGTGACTGTCTGGCCGGGCGGGAAGCAGTTGTAGCCAGCGGGATCCTGGAAATCGAACGGATCCGGGCTGGTGCGGTCCTCGCCCAGGATGATGAACGGGAAGCAATTGGACGTCAGTGACGGCAACGCCGCGTTGATTTCGGGGCTCCACTCAGTGGTATATCCCGCCGCGTTGGACAGCACGCCTGCGGGCAAGGTCATCGACGCATCATCAAAGCGAGTCGCGTTGAGATCGGTCGCGAGGATCGCTTTGAGGTCCCAGCCCATCAGATCGGGACGAGTCGCAGCACTGAACGGATGCGCAAACTCCGTTGCGAGCGTGAGCCGGACCGTCTCCGGAAGGACCTCGCGCTTGATACTCGTGACTTTGAACTGCCGCTTGAGGTCGTTGAGTCCCACCAGGTACGCATCGCCCACCGCCGCATTCAGTCGCATATCGGCGACATCCACCTCGCCGGTCGCCGTATCCAGCGTCAGATGCACCGATCCCAGCTCAAGCGCATCCTCACGCGGGAGAAGCGACTGCGGCGCGATGTCCGGCGCAGGCACGGTCGCTGTGCCCGACTGGCAACTCATGAGCAGCCCCGCCATCGCAGCGGCGAGCAGGTGTGGATAGCGGAACCCAGTCATGGGCGACCTCACGAACCGAACGTGTACAGCGCGGTAGAGCGCCATTGTACGGCGGAAGCGGGCAATCAGACGCAACCCCCAACTAATCAAAAGCCCTCAGAGAAAAACCAGACGCCCCCAGGAAGTCCTGAGGGCGTGTCTGCCTTTTCCCCTGTTGCCTTTTCCCCAAACGGAGGGCGTTGCCCTCAGGTTACCTTTTCCCCAATACATGGACGTGCTCGAGCCGAGAGCGCTCGTTAAGGCACATTGATCTGGAACGCGGCGATCTGACTGATGTCCTCTGCGGGCAACGCGCGACGGAATCGCACCGCCAACGTGTTGGACCCCTGTGCGAGCAGTGCCTTGCCGACAAAGCTGCCCTGGGGCGACAGATCGCGCAACGTCGGGCTGTCGAGCGATGGGAAGTCGCCCTGGACCAGCTCGGCGGTGACATCGGTGCGGCCGGCATTACCCTGGCCATAGTTCTTTTGGTCGACTACCCAAATCCGGAACTCGTACAGACCCGCCGAAGTCGGCTTCTTGGGCATGTAAAAGTAGATCTGGGAGTCATCGATGAAGGTCGCGATCGCCTGTCCCTCCGAGTCGACCTCGTAGTTCAGGGTCTGGTTGACCGGTTCTGGTGGGGGTTTGGGGGGGGCAGCGCCTGAGCACGAGCCGGCAGGGACCAGCGCGCGACCGGGGCGAGTTGCGCCGGGTTGATTCACCCAACGCCACCCATCTTTCACTTCGACGACATCTTCCGGTGTCGTGGCCGCTTGCGGAATGATCCGGGAGACATTGGCGGAGGCGGAGCGTACGAACGTCCGTCCCACGCCAAAGACCAGTAACCCGGCCCACGCCAGCACCATCACAGTCTGCGTCGATATACGCCCGCTCAGTGGGTGCATGATGGCAACCTCGGTTTTCGGAATAAGGCAGTTCGGTGATTATACCGGCTCAAACCGTCTACCGCTGGGCTAACCGCCGTGCTCCTCATCGTGACGGTCGAGGCAGGCGGCAATGGCTTGGGCAATCGGCAAGTCCGTGCGATCGGCAACAAACAGATACTCGCCCGCCGGATTGACCTCGAAGAATACATGCTCTCCCTCTGGCGTGACTCTCATATCAATCGCCCCGTAGCTGATGGTCAACTGGTCCATCAGAGCGAGCAACTGCTCCGCGACCTTATCGGGGAGGTCGTACTTTGAGAAAGTGGCCTGTCCCAAGCCCACCCGATAATCCGCCTCGAACTCCGCCGGGGTCTTAATTGCAGCGGCGAAGAGCTCCCCGTCGACAGCGGTAATGCGTAAGTCCAACTGGCAGGGAATGAATTTCTGAAAAATGACTGGGGCTAGTCGCACCGACTCGATTTGCGCCAGGTGCTCCTGCTGGATGATCGTTGTGAGACTCGGTGCCTGCGGCAGGATCCGAAAGGCTTTTCGAATGACGCGGCCGAGCCCATGATGCTCGATAAAATTCAGCGCTTCGGCAGGTTGATTGGTGATGAGCGTGTCGGGAATCGTCAGACCTACGCGGCGCGCTAGTTGCAGTTGACGGAGCTTACGCTGGGACGCCTCATCCGCGACCGGGTGATTCATCCAGAAGCACTCGAAGCCGAGCCAGGCGCCTTGCAGCGCTTCATGAGTTTCCGACCAGGCGAAAGCGTGCGCGGCCTCGTCGCGTAAATCTGGCGCGAGTTCATAAGTACGGAGGCGGCGATACCAGATCGCACCAACTTGCTCCTGTCGGATTTCCTCGCCAGCCATGGTCTGGAACCGAACTGATTCGCAGTTGGATCCCGAGCAGAGGTGTGCGAACAATCCAAGTGACATCGGAAAGTCAGCGGTATCGATCTGTCGCACCGGTCGCTTCAGGTGTTGTAGGACCCGCAGGACATGTTCGTTTCGCGGGAAGGTGACGATGAGGATCATGGAGACTCCAAGAAATCGCCATGCCTGGGGACAGAGCCTCAGGCATGGCGGTTAGTCAGCAGAGCGCGGAGTGAGACTGCGGGGATTAAGCCCCAGGGCGGTTGGTCAGCGACTGATAGAGCGTCGCGAGTTCCTGCCAGGCAGCCATCCCTTGAGCGTCGAGCAAGCCCGACTGGCCCAGATAGGCGTAGTGCTTGAGCAGATTCACCATGATCCCAAGCAGGAGCGCCTGCTGACCTGCTGCTCCAGAGTCTTGTGGCCTTTGCGGGGCGTTGGTCGCGAGCACAAACGGCTGCAACCCTCCGCCAATCGCACCACTCACTCCTGGATTGACCTGTGGACCCCACGGAATGGAATCAATGGTGTCCAGAGCGCCGAACTTCACCTGGTCCTTCACAGACTTGAACGGATCGGGATCCAGGAAAGACTTGGGTCCGGGATCGAAGATGGGTTTCGGACCGGGATCGCCGAAAGACTTAGGTCCGGGATCGAAGATTGATTTCGGACCCGGATCCCCAAAACTCTTAGGGCCCGGATCGAAGAACGGCTTCGGACCCGGATCGAAAACCGTTTCCTTCGTGAAGTCCTTCGGCCGGTCCTTGATGATGTCTTTGAAATTGTCCTTGATTAGATCCTTCAGCGAGTCCTTGGGAGCATCCTTCGGACTTTCCTTGATGGGCTTGACGATATCCGGGCCGGGTCCACAAGAGACCGATACACCCAGCAAGCTGCGGGCGCCATCGAGCGCCGCATGCATGCGGGTGACCTGTCCCACGGAGAACATGAACATGGCGGCATCGTCCACATAGTCCATGTAGTTCATGAACATGTCGCCGTTCGGCCCATTCATGCACGAAACACTTGGGAAGGCCGGCGTTCCTGTATTCGGACCAACCTGATCGGGGGTATCCGCCACCGCATCGGTGCCGGTGCATCCGGAGCCGTCATCTCCCCAGATATGAATGAGGTTGAGCCAGTGCCCGATTTCATGCGTGGCGGTCCGGCCCAAATTGAAAGGTGCACTGGCCGTTCCGGTGGTTCCGAAAGCCGTGTTGAGTACCACGACCCCGTCCACAGCAGCCGGCGCGCCGGGATAGGGAGCGAAGCCGAGTAAGCCACCGCTGAGGGTGCAGACCCAGATGTTGAGATATCGATCACGGTCCCAGGCATCGCTGCCGCCACGCGCTGTGTAGTAAACATCGTCGTTCTCGTCCGAAAAACTGGTTTTCGCCGTCGCGACCCGCACGATGCCATCCGTCGCGGTGCCATCTGGCGCAAGAGATGCCAAGGCGAAACTCAACCGAGCATCCCCGACTAGCGGCTGAAACGCTGCCGGTACGCTTCCGACGTCGGTGTTCCGAGCACGGAAGTCGGCATTCAGTACTGTGATCTGGCTGCGGATCTGCTCATCCGAGATGTTTTCCGAATCGTCGTTGTAAAGCACATGCACCACGACGGCGATTTGGGTACATCCGGTGCGAAGCGCTTCCGGCATACGACTCATGCGGAAGGCCTGGTTCTCCACCATGTCGCGAGCTTCGCGATAACCAGGGGCATTACGCAACAGGCGCTCATGCACGGTTTTCGTGCCACAGGTACGACGCTGTGGAACGGGTTGGTCCACCATGTCAGTCTCCTTTAGGTTAAATACGCCGCAATACTAGTTGCGTCGCGTCGACACTTTCGATCTCAAACTCGCCTTGGAGCCATGAACTCTCAATCACGAGCCGGTTGCCTTCCAAGTGCCAATTGGCGAGATGCCGTTCTGTCCGGTCAGTAGGGCCAGGATTTCTGGATTCCGCCTGACCTTCAGCGACCATCGTTAAGCCATTTCGCCCACGAGCGCGGGGAAAGTCATAGCTATCCGGACGCAGGACGACACGGGTGGGAGTGCTCTCTTCGTGAGAGTGCCTCCAGCTGCCAAGGAGCGATTCGGGGGCAACAGGTACGGACATGGCTGCCTGTCAAGTTGGAGGTAGAGCGAGTTGGGGCACAGTAGCGCGTTAGTTTGCCCATGTCAAATCATATTGCTCCACCATATGATCGAGGAGGAACGTGGAGACCTGGCAGTCCATAAATCATAAGCTTTGGCTGATCGCTTTGAGAAGGCGCTATGGTTCTGGTCCGTCACCCTCGGTAGGGTGCTTTGGACTCCGGCCCAGCGCGATGCTCACATTCCGACGCAGTCCTTCCAGTTTTGCGCGTTTCATTGCGCTCTTACGGGTCCACTCGACATAGGTCGCCTCATCGATCCCGGCGACAGCTTCCAACTTCGGGGCGATCCAGTGATGCCGGGGCTGAAAAGCAGGATCGAGCGTCGCTGGCGCTTTCCGATTCCAGGGGCAGACCATCTGACAGATGTCGCACCCGTAGATCCAGTCGCCGAGCGCGGGATGAAACTCGTCGGGGATGTCGCCCCGATGTTCGATCGTGAGATAGGAGATGCACTTCGACGCATCCAGTACGCCCGCTTCGGGAAACGCTGCGGTCGGACAGGCATCGAGGCACGCCGTGCAGGTCCCGCAGTGATCGGTGACCGGGGCATCGGGGGCGAGGTCGAGATCGGTGAGGATCTCGGCGAGAAAGACATAGCTCCCCAGCTTCTTATTGATCAGCAGCGTGTGCTTGCCGATCCAGCCGATGCCGGCCCGGGCGGCCCATTCGCGCTCCAGGATCGGACCCGTGTCGACGAATCCCCGGGCGACCGCTCCTGGAAATTCGCCCTGGATCGCCTTGAGCAGCGTATCGAGTCGATCGCGCAGCACGACGTGGTAGTCCTCGCCCCACGCGTAATTCGAGACGCGCCCAGTCCCCGACGGCATCGCTCCCGGCTGATCATGCGTCTTGTATGGCACCCCCAGCGCGATCAACGACCGCGCTCCTGGGACGACCAGCGATGGATCCCGTCGCAAATCCCCGTGCCGGTGCAAATATTCCATCGATCCCGCGTAGCCCCGGTCCAGCCAGTCGCCCAGTCGATCCCCC
>Ga0163150_10007008_pt1 | contig 13492 bp, 10 predicted proteins | sample OliLakLV19P2IB_FD_148628 | JGI IMG/M metagenome (GOLD analysis project Ga0163150, IMG submission 148628) | Freshwater microbial mat bacterial communities from Lake Vanda, McMurdo Dry Valleys, Antarctica - Oligotrophic Lake LV.19.P2.IB | ecosystem: Environmental > Aquatic > Freshwater > Lake >...
CCTGAGAACTCCCAGATCCACCACATCATCTCCCACATAACAGACATCGGCCCAGGTAAACGATTGGTCCGCGAGAATGGTTTCCACCGCCAGAACTTTGCCATCCTTTTTTTGGGAGAGAAAATCAATCTTCAATTCGGCAGCCCGTTTTTCCGTGGCGGTGGAAAACCGCGCGGACACCCAGCCGACCTTGATTCCGCACGATTGCAACAGTCTCAACCCCAGTCCGTCCCGGATGTTGAATTTTTTCGATTCAGACTCCTGGCTGACATAAACGGTGGCATCGGTCAGCACACCGTCCACATCGGTCAGGAAAAGCCGGACGTTCCTGATTCTTTCCAAAACTTCCGCAGGCAGATGGTCCATGAATCTATTTTAATTTGGAGGTGATGGCGTGAATCTTGATCAAGGAAACAATCACGTTTTCCATCTCTTTCAAGGGTATCATGTTCGGGCCGTCACTCATGGCCTTGTCTGGATCGGGATGTGTCTCGATAAAAACACCGTCCGCTCCGGCCGCAACTGCGGACCGGGCCAGCACCGGAGCAAACTCCCGTTGACCGCCGGATTTGTCCCCACCCGCCCCCGGCAGTTGAACCGAATGGGTGGCATCAAACACAACCGGAAAACCAAAGGTTTTCAGGATCGGAATGGACCGCATGTCAGCCACCAGGTTGTTGTATCCAAAAGTTGTCCCACGCTCCGTCAATATCAGTTTTTTTCCGCCCGCTTCGACGACTTTTTTAACCACCTGGGACATCTCTTGCGGCGAAAGAAACTGGCCCTTTTTGACATTAACGATTTTTCCGGTCCGCGCGGCCGCCACCAGCAGGTCGGTCTGACGGCATAAAAAAGCCGGAATCTGAAGTATATCCACATACGACGCGGCTTTGACCGCCTGCTCTTCGGAATGAACATCCGTAAGCACCGGAACTTGGAACTCCGAACGGATCGCAGCCAGAATCTCTAGCCCCTCCAGACCTGGCCCCCTGAAAGAAACTCCGGAAGAGCGATTCGCCTTGTCGAAGCTGGCCTTGAAGACGTAATTAAAACCGTGTTTGAGGGAAAGCTTCAGCAAATGAGCGGCCACAGTCCGGCAGAGGCTCCGGTTTTCGATGACACAAGGCCCGGCGATGACGGTCAGGCGACGCCGGTTGCCGAGGTTTTTCCAGATGGCAGAAAGATTAAGCACTCGCAGGTTCTAACAGTCAAAAAAACGAATGTAAATCTCGCGCTCTGTCGTCCATTTTCACCCGGTGTGATTAATTGCGGGCGAGGTTCGGAGTTCCGGAGTTAACTGGCTACCCTGTCGCTCCTGAGGAACGTGTTGAATAAAACATCAGGTTTGCAATGCCCTGACCGCCTGAAGGCGGCTTCAGGCGGAACTCCAAACAAGCTGAGGCCATTTTTTCTCGCCTGGTTCACCGTTTTTAATCACGTCCATTTTCACCCGGGATCAGAACCGGATCAGAACCTTCTTTTTGAACCACGTTCTTCAGCTCCTTTTTTTGCTCTTCGCGTGCCTTCATACGGATGACCAGCAGGTCAAGCAGGGCGGTCATGGCCGCCAGCAGTGTGAATCCCAGGCAACCCATCCAATACAACAAAAAACCCAGATTCGCCAGGCGGTCCCTGAGCAGGGTAAATCCGAGCAGGAGCATCACGCCGGAAGCCAGCAGGAAAAAAACGCCCAGACGCCGGCGCAATTGATCATTCTTTTTCAACATCTGCCACATCTCAACAGAAACAGCTTGTCACCGTACCCAGGCCCGCAGCTTTTTTGGCGGTGCTGTTTTCCTGGTCCGCATCAGAATTTCACACCCAGTGACGACCGTATTTGCAGATCATTCTTGCTGACCGACTGAGCCGGCTGGCTGTCGTAAATATCAAGAACAGTCAGGTTGATGGAGAGGTTTTGGAAAAGCCAGTAACGAAGGTTCGCCTCGAACCTGGCTCGAAAATTCCCCAGGTCTTCACGTGGAAAGAGCTCGAATTTCTGGTCGAAGGAAACTTTGTTGGAAATCCGCCATGTGGCATCCTCGGCCAGCCGGTAAAAAAACCTTTCATCGGTTGTGCCGTCAGCCAGCTCCCGCACCTGATAATTCATACCAATTTCCGTGTTGAGCACGATGTTCGAACGGTTGATGAGGTGATAGCCGAGACCGGGGCCGACTTCGTAACGAAGATCGATTTTCCGGATTTCGTCGTAGCCTGCGGAACCAAGGTTGTAAGCATAAATCTTTTTTCCAAGATCGATGTCGCTTTTCATGCTCCCCTCCAGGCGGTGATCCGAAACTATTCCTTCGGTGCGCCCGTAGGTGGAGTTAAAATCGAGAACGTTTTTGAAAATACGTTTGGACTTTAATTCCCTGGAATAAATCAGCTTCGCCCTGCCGTAGTACAACTGGCGGTTTTTTTCCCCAAAATTGAGATCAGTCCCAATCTGAACCTCCCCATGCCATTGTTGCAGCGGAGATTTGGGTTTCGGTTTTGGTCCGGGCGGGGTGGCTACCGGAGGCGTGGCCGGAACTGCTGTCGTGGGCGGTGTCGCCTTCGCCTGGGCGACCGGGGTTTGGGAAGGAACCGTTACGGATTGCCGCGACTGAATCTGGTCCAATGGTATGAGAATCTCCGCCTTCCAGGGGGTGAAAATGACCAGTTCCTGCTTCTCTTCTCGTATGATCTTACCGCTGATCCTGTCGCCATTCTTCAACTGCAAAACCTCCTGCTGGCCCTGGCAGACATTCAACACCAGGCAGAAAAAGAACAATACTGCGACCCGCGATCTGATTTTCGATTTATGGCTTGTCGGCTTTACCATCGGTTGGAATTGAATTTGTGGTTTGAACTGGAGGATGCGCATTCGTCGATGCCGCTGCCACAGGTGGAAGGTCGGAAACAGCCGGACGCCGCACTCCGCCGTGAACAATAATTCTCCCTTCACGATCCACCCTCAAAGAAGGGCGGCGGGAGGTGTAATCATGTGTCTGGCGCAGCAACAGGCCGCCTTCCGGCGTGACGACCGTGTAGTTGAAACTGCGGGCACCGGTCTGACTCATGATGTGAAGATTGCTTTCGGAATCAAGCTGGGCCTCCGGCAGGCTGAAGCTCACCATCGGTCCGATTGGCACCAGGGTGTGGGTCCTGCCACCTGCGGAGTCGGTGATCCGGGCGTAAAGCCGGAGATGTTTCATGTTAGCCGCCTGGGTCAGGATGTACTTCCGCATCTCGGGCAGCTGTCCGGGGCTGTTGGTTTTAGGGGGAACTCCAAACTCAATTTCCCGGAGGGTTGTCCCGGAATTGATTTCGATTTTTTTCGGCTTGCTTGAGATCTCCTTCCCCCACTGGGGGATCTTGACCAGGGCGGTGATCTGAAAACGGCCCGACTCAAAAAATTCAAAATACGGTCCTAGGCTGGCCCTCTTGGTCCCGATGGTCCCTGACTCCAGGCTGAATTCACCCACCAGATCGGGATCGCCCCGCTTCTCGACCCGGGCCCGCTCCCTGCCCTCAATGACAAATGTGATCCAACCCGGCTCCGAGCCGAGCTTCAACGGCTGCCCGGAAAGGTTCGTGATGCGGACCCGGACCGCCAAGTCCTCGCCGATGATGAACTGGTCCTGGTCGGTCGCCACCTCCACGCTCACGCCGGTTTCCTGGGCACCTGCCGGAACCAATCCCGCGAGCAACAAAATAATGATGGAAAGCCATTTGTGCATGAGCGCATTCTAAGCCGTGTCCATGCAGAAGGAAAAGAAGGAAACCGCCAATGGACGTGAATTAACGCGAATAGAAAGCCAGAAAATAGTAATTGGGGTGCGGCCACCATGATCACCGTTTCGTGACCGATTTCCAGGTGTCAGAAAACCGTGATATAACCCTTCTTTATTGGCGTCCATTGGCGTCCATTGGCGGTTAAACTGAATTGTTGGCTAAGGCGGGTAAAAAGCCGATCAAGCTGCAAAACCTGTGCCCATCCGGTCGTCCTTCAAGGCTTGAGCCCGCGCCAGTTTCGGACGAGGATTTTCATTTTTTATTCAGATCGGTCCAGAAGACGCGCCATGATCGCACAAATGCTTTCAGGCGTAATCTTTCGAAGGCACTCGATCTCAACCGGATTGTGACAGACATCTTTCATGCATGGAGCGCATGGAACAGGCATCCGCTGCACCAGGGTGTTTTGACCGTAAGGCCCCGTTCGGGCGGGATGGGTCGGGCCAAAGAGTGAAACTGTCGGTTTCCTCAGAGCCGCCGCCACGTGCATCGGCCCCGTGTCGTTGGTGATCACCAGCTTCGAGAAACGGATCACCTCGATCATCTCCGGCAGATCGGTGCATCCGGCAAGGTTGTCCACGCGTCCGGGTGCCGCCCTTTTTATTTCCTCTCCTATCGACACATCATCACCTGAGCCAACCACCACAAAACGAAGTGCGGGTGAAGATTTCTCCGACAACTGCACCAGCCGTGCGAAATATTCCACCGGCCAGCGTTTATTTTTCCAACGCGCCGATGGAACAAGCACGGCGTATTGATCCGTCAGAAACTGCGGCCACCGTTCCAAAACCCTTTGTATTGCTGTTTCGCGAGGCGGAAGCCAGACAAAGTCCTTTGAGGTATCAACCTCCAAACTCCGGATCACGGAGAGATACCAGTCCACGGCGTGAGTTTCGAACGAGGGCCGTGGAACCGAATGATCATAGAACCCGAAGGCAAACTCCCGTAAATCTTGAACCCCGACAAGACGGCTCCCGGCTGACAGCCAGCTCAAAATTCCTGTTCGAAAAAGCCCCTGCAAATCGAGGATGAGATCATATTTCTCCGCGCGCACTTTTCTCAAAACCCCGAAAAGATCCCGCCACCCGCCCGGTCCGGCCCAGCTTTTCCGCTTAAATGGAATCAGGCCGTTTAGGTCGGGGTCATGCTCCAGCAGGGAGTAAAAGGAGGTGTCCAGCCACCATGAAATATATGCTTCCGGCCAGCGATGGCGCAGATGCCTGAGCACCGGAAGTGCATGGATCACGTCGCCGAGCGAACTCGGTTTCACGATGAGGATTTTCAAACCAGAAACGGTTACTTGCCAAAGCTCAATCGCTCGGCGAGGCGTTCGGGCAATCCCGCCGCGCGGACTTTTTCCTGAGCTTTTGCAATGTCATAATCCAAACGTCGCAACTCAATGGTTGCTTCATCCAGATCATATACCACGTATGCAGCCTTGGGATTGCCATCGCGAGGCTGGCCGACACTTCCAACGTTGACAAAATACTTGCGACCCGCCTCAACCTTAAACTTGGAATAACTGCCTCCACGAACAACGGTGTCGCGGATAAATGCCATAGGCACGTGGGTGTGACCGAAAAAGCAAACAGCAGTGTTTTGATAGGTAAAACTCGCGGCGGCGGCTAGTTTATCAAACACATAACCCCAGCGTTGCGGACCGTCCAGTGTTGCATGAACGATGGAAAAATTGTTGACGAGCCTCATGTATTTGAGTTCCCGGAGCCACTTCCGATCATCCTCGATCAGCTGTTGCCGGGTCCAGGCCACGGCCTCGGCTGCGTGCGGGTTAAAACCTTCAAGATGTTCGTCGATGGAGCAATATTCGTCATGGTTGCCCTTGACGCACGGGATGTTCATTCCTCGGACGATGTCCAGGCATTCCTTGGGATTGGCGTTGTAACCAACAACATCACCCAGACATGCCACATGGGTGCATTGCTGTTCCTTGATATCATTCAAAACCACCTCGAACGCTTCCAGATTAGCATGAATATCTGCAATAATGGCGTACTTCATCGTCGTTCCAACCCAATTAAACCAATCATTTAACCCCGTCCGTTCCATCCCGGTTCAACAATTTTCCAAACAAAAAAATTAGCGGCTTATTTCAAAACCGCGAAACAGGTTTGTTGCTTCACCCCAGGTCGTATTTTCGCTCCGGATGAACGACCGCACTTCAGACTCGCGGATGGCTTCAAGAAACGCTACCAATTCAGCTTTATCGCCTTCCGCAACAAGCTCCACCCTTCCGTCGGATACATTTCTGACCACTCCCACAACGTCAAATCCAGAAGCAACCGACTTGACGCTCATGCGAAAGCCGACTCCCTGAACCCGACCGGAATAAAAATTATGAAGCCCCACCCGGTTCATCTGCGACAAAATTCAGTAAATTGACCCGGCAAAGACCGCAAAATAAAGCCACACGCCTTACTCAATAGCAATGATTTAATGCCTTCGGTTCCGGGCCTGATTAAAAGTAGGTGAGATGTAAGTAAACCTCCCCGGAGCGCAGCTCTGTGAGCTCTGTGAGCCGCAGCACAAGTCATTCCTTTCGGTGCCGCTTGTTTCAAAGCATTCTTCATGGCACAGCGCTGCCGGTCACAGACGTCACAGACCCGCGCTCCGGGGAGGCCTCACCCAGTTTTAATCACATCCTCCGGTTATTGGAATTGTAGGTCAGCATTCCAGACAGCGCAACCGGGGATAAAAACCCCTGAACATGACGCCATCAAACCGGCGCGGTTTGGAAATCCAGCAACATACGCCGCCACCCATCCGGGCGGCTTCATTCATCCATTTTTTTCTTGGCCCGCCTCTTGGCATCCAGCAACCGGCTGGTGGTGTTGATCTTTTCCGGGCCTGGATCTTCCTTTTTATCCGGCTCTTCCGCCGCCGGTTTGATGGTGCCAGCGGGCCGGGAAGAGGTGGTGGAAATCTGAGGCGTCACAGGCTGTTTTTCCGGCTTAAACAAGTCCGGTATTGCCTCGACCGCTTTCGATCTCTGCGACCTCACCTCATCCCTTCGGCTCAACAAGGCGGCCAATGACTCCTCTTGTGATGAAGGTGGAACCACCGGCTTTCCGAGATGAAGCAGCCGTCGCAAACTGGCCGTGGCCTTCAACCACTCCTCACGATCGAGTTGAATGCGGCGTACGGCCACATCCAGCGGGAAAAGCAGAATGGCGATCTGGATCAACCATTCCCACACAGGTCTCGGCTGGTAGGTCCTTTTGCGATCCAGATCAAAAGGGTTGTCCACTTGGTGGTCGAGGATTTTTCCCCCGCCAAGTTCGGCCAGTTTCTTGAGAAGATGCGAGTTTGGTTCGCGTGCCTGGAATTCCGGCGAATAGTTGACACTTGCGCCCAGAGCCTGGGAGGCGCGGACATTTCCCCCCTCCAGATCCACCAGGTTCAGCATATACGCCCCGACCTCGGCAGTCGGAAATTTTGCCTCGTAATGTCCGGGACCGGTTTGTTCCAGCCGGATGGTCTGACGTTCTCCTCCCGGTGTGACCACCAGGGTTTGCAGGTTCAGAAAGTTTCGGAACGACCCGTCAGGATTGACCGCATCCACGGCAATATGCCCTTCACCACGATCCACCGAGACTTCCGAAGCAAAGTCGGCGGTGTCAATTTTTCGCAGGCTCCATTGCGCCACCTGGCTCCAGAATTGTTGATATTTTTCCCAGCCCATCCATTGGGCGGCCCACTTTGGTTTCGCGTCCGAGGTGAAAGCCACGGCCCGCCCAAGGCCGTACTGCCAGTGGGCCAGAAGCGGATCGCCTTTGTCGGTGAGCAGCGGTACTTCTGCCCGGCCTTTTGCCGTGGTGCAAACATAACCCTGCAATTGCGGATAATCCCTACCTCCGATGCCCCGGACGATTTCGGAAGAAGCGACAAATTGAGGCATGAAAGGTTCTTCATAAATCGCACTCTTCAAAACAACCGCGGTTTCCTTGATGAATATGCGCGGCAAATCCGCCGGTGACCGGACGTCATAAAACCGGCCCCGTCCCAGATCAGCCATCTTGATCATAGTTTCCGGTCCGGCGTGGCCGGCGATCAAGACCGTGCTTACAGTGATCCTGTCCCCCGCCAGATCGTTCATGGTGGAATTGTAGGGAGGCGCTGGATCGCCATCGCTAAAAACAATGATATGCCGGAGGTTGGCCGTGGTTGATTTCAAACCTTCATGGGCCATCTTGATCACAGGATCGAAATACATCATATCACCCTGGTTCATCCCGTTGATCATCCTGCCGAGGAGCTTTTTGTCGCTGGCTTTGGTCATCGGAAAAAGCCATTTCGAGGAACCGTCCCAGAGCAGAACTCCGATCTGATCCTGCGGCCCCAGCGCGTCTAAAACCCCTATGGCGCAATCCCTGGCGACCTGGTTGCCGTTCATGAACTCCATTCCGTGCATCACCAGCGCTACCGCACCACTCGGCATGACTTTTTTGCTGTTTAATTCCATGTCCACCGGCAAGAGGGATTCAAGCGGGGTATTTCGATAGCTGCCTGCAGCGAAAGCCTGGTCGCCACCGATGCAGACCAGGCCGATTCCGAAATCTCGGACGGCGCTTTCCAGGAGTTTCATCATTTGATCCCCCAGATCTCCAGCGGAAACGTTGCTCAGGAAGATTGCATCGTAACTCTGGATTTCCGGGAGGGTGGAAGGAAAATCCAATCCGGCTTGGCGTACATCGAATTTTCCGCTACGCAACGCCCTGACCAGGTTCTCGTCATCGGCCGCCTGGGAGGAAATCACCAGAATCCTGGGAATACCTCGCACGGTGGTGTAGCTGCTGGCCTTGTTATTCTGCGGCAGCATGTCGCCGGCGGCCTCCAGTTGAACGTTGTAGGAATAGAAATCAGGATTATCCAGCTGCTGCGGAAAGCTGAACAGATTTTTACCCGCCGCCAGTTCCACCTCCTGCTGCCCCAAAGGTTGATTGTTTCGATAAAGACGTAACGTGGCTTTTTGAGCGCGATCCGCTTCGACGAATATTTTTACTTCGAAGGTCTGGCCTTTTTTCACCCGTCCGGGCGTGGTGACCTTCTGAATTGATACGTCCGTTCCGCGGTCAACTCCGACGGGAAGCACATCCATCGTGACCCCCAGGGGACGGGCGGCGGTGACCGCTGCGGCCGCATCACCAATATTTTCATTGCCGTCCGAGATCAGCACAATTCGTTTCTGGCCGTTCTCTGGAAACCCGGCCGTTGCGAGCCGGATGGCTGCGGAGATGTCGGTCCGCCCGGTCGGCACCACCGCCAGAACTTTTTGCAGGTTGAGAGAAGAATTTGGGGCCGACTCGATGCTTGCCTGGGTTCCGAAAACCAGAACTCCGGATTTGTCGTTTTTCTGCTTCTGTGCGCTGACCCGGTTGACCCAGTCACGGGCCATTTCCTGCTGACCGGAAGGGATGCTTTCGGAACGGTCCAGCAGGAAATAAGCGTTCATCCCCTCCTGTGGGTTGAGGATCTCCAACCCACCGAGCGCAAGGGCGAGAAAACTGACGATGAGAACCCGGAGGACGGTGGAGCACCACCGCCGCCATCGCGAGATCTGGACATCACTTTTCCAGGCGAAATAAATCACCCAGGCCAGCCCAAGAGGGAGAAGGATCAGGAAGAGCGGGTTTGTGAGCTGCAATCTCATGGGGCTTCGTCCGGCGGCGCGACCTGGGCCGCTTGTCCGGCGGGCCTGGCCGCGTTCCTGGTGACACTTGGAAACGACTCCATCGACGCTTTCGACACCAGCTTTTGCACACGATGATTCATGGAATCGGCCACGTAAAGATTGCCCGATCGATCCAGCGCCACGCCAGTCGGATTGTTGAACTCTCCCGGATGGCGGCCCGGCCCGCCGATAACCTCCAGACTGCGACCGGAAGAATCAAAAATCTGGATACGGCTGTTGCCAAATTCGCAGACATAAATACGTCCGGCATGATCGACCTGAATGTCATAGGGATAACTCAATTCACCAGGACCATTGCCGGCGGTGCCAAACATCATTTCGAATCTGCCATCAGGTCCGAACACTTGAATGCGATGATTGCACGAATCACAGACCAACAATCGATCCTTGGAATCGACTGTCAAACCCTCGGGGCGGTTGAACTCTCCCGGTTTCGTGCCCGCCGATCCAAATCCTCCGAGGGCGGCCTTGGATTGCAGGTCGAAAAACTGGATTCTTTCAACCACTCCATATTCGCTGATGAAAACTTTTCCGACCGAATTCACGGCCACTGCACGGGGGAAAGAAAGCCACCCCCAGTTGGTTCCGTGCCGGCCCCATTGCGAAAGCAGTTTTCCACCGGGATCAAACTGGTTCACCCGGGAATAGTGCGGTTCCACCAGCAGGATGTTCCCGTCCAGATCCCGGCACATCCCTTTCGGGCGGCCCTGGTCTGTCTGCGGCATCTGCCAGCCCAGCAGAAATTTACCGTCCCGGTCAAATTTTTGCACCCTTCCGGTGATGTCCGCGACGAACAGATTGTCTTCATTATCCAGAGCGATGGAACGTGGTTTGTTAAACTGACCGACTCCGTTGCCGCGGTCGCCAAGAATTTTCACCGCCCGAAAATGAGTTCCCTCAATCCCCGTGAGACTCTCGTCCTGAGGTTTGCATCCTGAAAAAACGGACAGGAGAAGGATTCCTGTTCCCAGGGTAAAAACCGGAAAAAACCGGCGACAGGCAACGGCGAGCTGAAACAAGACGGGGGGCAGGAGGGCAATACCCAACAAAATCAGACAGAGTGCGTCCACCTCTACATTATGCCCGTAGTGGAGAAGGTTAAAAATGCGCAACGAAACAGTTTCCATCCCCGGTGGAACAATCATCAACATCGTCTCGACATCCCAGAGGACAAAGAGGTAAACCAGATATGCCAACGCCATTATGGCCTGCCCGTGTTGCGGAAAAACGACCCGGCGAAATTTGCACCAGCCGCAGATCCCCATTGATTGCATCATCTGTTCCAGATTTTTATCGACCCGGTCGAAAATGAAACGGAGACCGGTTTTTCCCAACGAGAGATATTTAAGGGTCAGAAGTCCAAAGATCAAAAGAGGACTTTGATAGAGCAGGTTGAGTCCGGGCCGGTTAAAAAGCCAGATGCAGCAGACGCCGAGCAAAACCCCTGGAATCACAAAAAGCACCCACAAGAACGAATCGATTTTCCACACCCGGACCAAGGCGGCCAGAAAAATGATCAGCACGGCGCAGGCCGCGCTCAAAAAGAGAGTAAACCCGATGGTTCCCATACCCGCGCGGGCGGTTTGAGGGAGTTGCGAAACCGCTCCAGAACCAAAAAATAATTGAAACACAGGTAAAAACAAACCGGCTAGGCTCAGAACCAGAAAGACGGACAATCCACCCCAAACCCAAAGGAAACCCAACCGGCCACCAATCCCGCCACCCAGGTCGGAAACCGAAATCCTCCGAAATCCTCCGCTCCTGAGAAAGCTCAGGAACACCAGGGTCAGCAGGATGAATGGAAGCGAGGTCAGAAACGCTCCCCGAAAACTGTAAAAGGTGTTGAACTGAACCCAAATTTCAGAGGCGTAAACCTTGGTCTGCAACAATGCGGGAACAGAAAAATTATTGAGCACCAGGACAAAACTGAGCAGCGCCGCGAATTGAACAGCACCTTTGATTTCAGGAAAGATCACCCAATAAAAAAGTTTAAATCCACGCAGCCCGGGTTCCTGCTCCAGATGACTCGCGGAGACCCCGTTCAAGCTGGCTGCCACCAGCAGCGTGGTGATCGGCCAATAAACCAGGATCATCATTACCAAGGTGCCCGGAAATGAATATATTTTCAGCGGGATATAGGCGGTCCAGAGCCCGTTCTGACCGAAATAATAAATCCAACAATTCAAGACGATAAAGGAGGGCATGACCATTACGAGGGCTGCCGAGAGCAGGACAGCTTTTCGGATTGTTTTCCCTGAGGCAGACCACGCAAGGGCCACCCAGACACCCAAAAACAGGCACCCGGCTGTCGCGAGCAATGCCAGGGCCAAACTGTTGAATAAAAGCGTCCAGTTCATGACCGGGTGAAAATTTGGTGTAGTTTTTTCAGGTCCGCCTCGCCTGTGGAAAGAATCAAATCCCAGCGGATCTGAACTTTGGGTTCAGGAATTACGGCCTCGATGGCTCCTGCCATAATGAGGCGGTTCCGAACCTCGGGGCTTTGCAGGAAGGCAACAAAATCCGCTGCCGCCTTCCGGTTGCGGGAACCCGTCACGATGGCGACTGTGTTTGGAATAAAATAACCGTCGTCCTTGAGCGACACCGAACTGAGAAGGGGTGAGCGATCAGCCAACGCCCGGATGTCGTCCGAATCGGTCAATCCGAGCGCCCTTTCGCCACGGTTCACCTGCTGAGCGCAAATCGAGTTTCCGTCCACCACCATCAGCTGATTCCGCGAAAGTTCACGGCACCAACGCTCCCATCCCTCCGCGCCCCAGAGCGATTTTAACACGAGCAGATGGGTGGCGGTCGTTCCAAACAACGGATAGGCCATCACGATTTTTCCTGCATACCGGGAATTGGTAAGCTCAAGCAGACTTGTCGGCGCCGCGATTCCATCCAGTTTTTCCCGGTGAACCAACAATTGTCGCGAGCGATATCCGAGCACGGAAAAATTCGATTCTAAAACACCGCGCGCCATCAGACGGCGTGTATGAAATTCTTCGTTATTCCAAAACAGATCGGCCTGCGGAAATGATTTTTCAGCGAGCAACCGATTGGCCAGCCCGGCAGTTTTCACCGCCTCACTGTCAAACACCGGTTTGATGCGAATCCCGTGTGATTTTTCAAAAAGCCTGAAAATCGGTTCGGCGTAGATCTTGTCTTGCGACGTGTAAATGACCAGCTCACTGGTGGGGCTTCGGGAACAGCCGGTGATGGACAGGAGGCAAAAAAGGAAAAACTGGCAGTGCAGAAATCCCGGCATCACACAGTCCTCCGATGGTAATACCACCATTCCACCATGAGAATCAGAAAAGCTCCCAGCGCAATCCAACGCCAGATTTCCATATTGGCCCGCTTCAAGGTCGTTGCTTCGGCAAAGGTGTATTTGCCGAACTTCAGGCTGTCGGCCGGAGTGATGTTGCTTTCCACCTGGTCCAGAAGGTTGACGGTAAAAAAACTCCCGGCGGCCCCGGCCTTCACCTGGTAAAGACCGGCCTTCATCGTCTCCCCGAACACCATCTCCTTTTTTCCCGGTTCAACTTTTTCCACCTTTTGTGAGCCATCCGGAAAAATCACAATGACCTCCTTCAGATCCTCCTCGAATTGCACACGGAACGGATCCCCCGCCCTCACCACCAGCTGGCTGTTTCGTTCCGCGAAGGGATTCAACCAATCGACCGCATTCGCAATAAAGATGGGAAAACTGAAGCGGAGCGGCCAGTTGCTGTCGGTCACATCAAAGGCGATCCAGATGATGCGGCGTTTGTTTAGTTCCCCCGCGATAATGAGCGGAGCCTGCGGTGAATCCACCAGAGAAAAGGCCCAGGCAGGGGCCGGGACTTTAAACGCCTCGCGGATCAGCACTGTGTCAAAATTCACATAACGCAAAATCGGGTGCGTATTTTTCCAATCCACAATCGGAGGCTGTTCGATGGTGGCCCAGGAGCTGAACAGGTTGGTATGCACGGCATGCACGGCCAGAACGTTCTGGTCCGGCCAATCAGC
>Ga0163150_10007009_pt1 | contig 13490 bp, 6 predicted proteins | sample OliLakLV19P2IB_FD_148628 | JGI IMG/M metagenome (GOLD analysis project Ga0163150, IMG submission 148628) | Freshwater microbial mat bacterial communities from Lake Vanda, McMurdo Dry Valleys, Antarctica - Oligotrophic Lake LV.19.P2.IB | ecosystem: Environmental > Aquatic > Freshwater > Lake >...
CGATGGAAGCGTGTCACGCGCGAATTCACGCTGCTGCGTTCGCCAAGCCAGCTATGTCCTGTATTTACCTCCAAATGGGTTGCGCGAATCGCGCATTCGCGACATGACCCCGTCTGAAAAGTCTTGGATCTCACGAATGCTCGGAATGGACTCGCCCATCGCCGTCGGTCGACTTGGTCACATGTAACTCTGAGAGTTCAACAGGCAGACCCCGTCGACCCGAAGGCAGATGGGGCGCACCTACCGCTTGAAAACCTCGGCCGCGCTCACCGTCAATCCGGGGAGCAGGGCGGACCCAAATGTCTCGTCATCCTCGACCAACTGTACCGCCTTTGCCGGGTCGCGCGCGAAATCGTAGAGGTGGATTTGCTGCAAGATCGGATCGACGAGCCACATTTCCTTCACTCCAGTGCGGGCATAAATCGCGCGCTTCGTTTTCTTGTCCAACTGGGAAGTCGAAACCGAGAGGACTTCGATCACGAGATCCGGCGCGCCGATCAATCCGTGGTCTTGCCGCAAATTTTTCCGGGCGTTGCTCAAAAAGAGCAGGTCGGGTTGCACGACGTCTCCCTCGGAAAGATATACATCGTAAGGGGCAAGGTAGACTCGGCCCATCGGGTGCTGGCGCAGGTAGCTGCCAAGAATCTGGCTCAAATTCCACACGATTTCCTGATGATATGAATTCGGGGCTGGAGTCATGTGAAGTTCTCCATCGATGAGTTGGTAACGCCGCCCGTCTTCGGGCATGGAACGGTATTCCTCGGCGGTCAGGCGCTCGGCTGCGTTCGGTGCGCTTTGCATCGCAACGACTTTATGCGGCCTCCCGTTGTAGTCAAAAACCGAATCGGCAGCGGATCGCAGGCGCGAAGTTGACCTCGGGCTGCGGCTTGCTGCACGCTGCACGGGGCGAGGCCAACGGGGTCAAGGCCGTGAGTTGCTAGTCGCAACACGGCCGATGGGGCGCTCGATCAGCGGTGTGCGTGCCCGGTTGGGGTGACTGAGCAGTTCATCGCGATGGCAAGCATCTCGGTCCACCCAAATCTGAGGTATCCCGGCGCCCGCGGCCCGGCGGAACGGGGGAGTCACCGCGGGCATGGCACGCCGGCTGCGCATTCAGTTTTCCGAAGCGAAATACCATGTCATCAATCGAGGCAATCTTCAGCCCAACGTGTTCGCCAGAGTCAGGTCGACGGGGTCGGGCTGAAACCTGCAACGCGCGCACCCCCTCACGTTCACGGCGATCGTTGTAGGTTTCAGCCTTGTATCTTTTCGAGCTCTGTCCGCTACCAGGTGCTCGCCACGTGAAAATCAGCGCTTGAGCCGCGGGATGTCCGGGGATCTGGATTGCGCCATGGCCCGTCGACTTCGACGACAGAGTTAGCCCGCTTCACTCCGCGTCCTCAATCTCCGTAATCATTACGAGCTTCGCCGGATGATCGATCCAATAAGTGAAAACTACTCCATCGACAAGAAGGTGCTCGACGGTCCTACCGCTGGCATCAACCAGGCGGTAAGCGCTCTCAAGAAATGGATCGCGAGCCAACTCGTAGGCTCGGTCCATCACTCTTCGCTATCGGCGCTTCGGCAACGACAAAATGAGCTCGGCTGCGAGGTCGGAAAAACTTGGGCGATACTTGGCGAGTTCAGCCACGAGCGATGCGCGATTCCAATTCCTCCGCTGACACGCGCTTCCCTGCCTGCATCGCACGAATCGTCTTCGCCGTCTTGCGCTTCCATTCGGGCGTATTGTGACGCAAACGAATCAAGTAGGCGTGAAGATCCTCGCGCTCACGCTTCGAAAGCCGGCTAGCAGCTTGCTTTAATTCGAGGATACTCACGCTTTGAATCTGACTCGATGGCGCGGCACGTCAAGGATCCGCCCTCTTGGGCTAACGCTAAGGTGAGCCACGCGGCAATTGAATCTGCGACCTACAACACATCTTCCGACTACTCAGGACGAGCGACATCTGTTTCGTGGCAAGGGTGCGGCGGCCGGCATCGAACGCTGCCTCGACCCGCCTTAGTTTCAGTTATCTCTGTTTCCTCCTGTAAAACCTGACTTCGGAAAAGAAGAAATGGGGAAAGCAGAAAGAAGAAACGCCTCAAAAAACGGGAAAGCATGGGCGCCGCGGTGCAGCAGGCACGCGCCCAGCTCGGCTTACGCCTTGCATGGGATGATGCCAGCAGCGTGAGTTCGCTCGTGACGCGCTTCCATCGCCAAGGCCTTGATCTCAACCCAAGATTTCAAGCGCTCTATTCGCAATTCGCGACATGACCCGTCTGACTCGGCTTGGTTTCCCTAATTATATACGCCGGTCAAGGTCGCGGCTGCGGCCTTCAGACAACCTCGATCAATCGACTGCCCTGCGCGAGCAGGCCGGCGATGCCGGGCAAACGAGGTTCGATCCAGGTCCACAAAGCTCGATTCGTCGTGTTGCCGAGGCGCAGCCACACGATCACCGGCGCTGTCGCTGCCTGCGCCGAGCGGGCGGCAAAATCCTCGTCCTTGGTGACGATGACTGCGCCGACCTGCAAGGCATGGACCCAGATTGCGCCGTCGTTCGCCTCACGCAACCCCACGTCATCGACGTGCTCGGCTTCGTGCCCCGCCTCCTGCAGCCAGCGCGCGAGCGAAGGGGGCAACTGGGCATCGACCAAAAACTTCACCGCGCCAGCGACAAGACCGCGTGATCGACCTGGCGCGCTGCGTATTCGAGGGACGCTTGGATGTCCTCGCGCTCAAGGTAGGGATAGCTTTCGAGGATTTCCGCCTCCGTCGCCCCGCTGGCGAGCATATCGAGTACGTCCTTGACCCGGATGCGCATGCCCCGGATGCACGGCCGGCCGCCACATTGGTCGGGATTGAACGTGATGCGGTGCAATTGACTCATGACGCAACGTTACGCGCCAGTTTTCCCCTCCGCAAGCTCGGCTTCCTCGTCGGCGGGACGAGTCAGGCGGGCGATTTCGAACGGGGCCAGGTCGCGAATCGCGAATGCGCGATTGCGCACCCCGTATTTGGGTAGCTCAGCTATTGCAGCTTGCCCCAGAGGGCAGCTCGGTTGGCGGCAGGGTGCGCAAACTGCGATTGGAGTACGCGGGCGCCTGCTATCGCGTCATCAATCGCGGCAACTACCGGCGGCATCTGTTCCGTGGCACAGGTGCGACGGCCGGCTTGAAGGAAGGTCAGGCTGAAACTTGCACCCATGTCCGAGTTCGTAGGCGTAGGGTTGCAGGTTTCAGCCTGACCCTTTTTCGGTCTAGCAATCGAAGCGGTTTCAGCGTGGTGAAATCACGACGTGAAACCGCGTCTTATTGTCGATCGTCGTTACTGCGAATCCGCGCGCAACCGCGGATTCGCCGGAGGTGCGACGACCTTAATTCTTGGCTTTTTGAATATCGATGCGGAAGGCAGTCGTGGTTCCGCTGACTTCGTTGGCTACGACTACAAGTGGCACCTTAATTGGACTGTCATTTGCCGCGATGAAGATCAGTCCTTCAGGTCCATAATCGCTGCCATTATTGAGTCCCGGAGTAGTGGTCGGATTGCGATGATTGATGTAGTCGATGAAGCGGGGCGAGGTGGGCTCGCTGACATCGAATACCATAAATCCGCCAATGCGTTCGAGACCGACAAACGCGTGCGGGCGCGCCGCGATTTCCCCGACCGCGATTGATTCGGGTTCGGGGCCCTTGTTGTCGCTGCGGTCATCCAAGGTGTTGGTCGTGTGGCTCGAATTGAAGATCGCGGCAAATTTTGGGTGATTTGCGATGAGGCGTTCGATGGTGTCGCCACTGTCGAAGATCATTTCGCCCTTCTCGTTCAAGATTGAAAACGAACGTCCGCCGAAGACGTAGAGCTCGTCATAATCTCCATCGCCGTCCGTGTCACCTCGCGTGGTGGTAATGGTGAGACGGCCGAGCTGCGCATTGTTCTTCAACGTATTGCCGTAAGGGAAAGCCGTGGGATCGAGCTTGACCGCGTTGACGCGTTTCTCCTCGTCGAAAGAACCCCATGCCCGCGCGTCGCCTTCGTTGGCGGTAATGAAGTAGTCATTGTTCTGCACGCGAAACGTTGCGATTCCATCGGGCTGATACATGCCCTTGACCGGCCATTGACGGATGTTGATCCGGCCTTGGCTGCTGGAAATCTCCCGGTCGCTCGCATCGAGACCATTCAGCTTCACATCAATAATGCCCAGCGTGGTCGGCTCAGGAGCATAACCGGGGAGAAGGGCGAAGGTCCCCGTGGTGTTGTTGATGGAGATTCCGGCGACCTGAAAATCGTTATCGTTGATTACCGCGATGGTCCATTGATCAACCACCGCAATACCTTCGACCTTCTGCACTTGATTGAAACCGGCGGTGGCCAGATCAACGTGCAGCATCTTTCCGATGGGCTGGATGCCGTTCCCCGTTAGTTCGGGTAGAGTCGCCTGGTCAGGCGTCTTGCCGGTGCTCGCCAGCAGGGTCGTTTCCAGACTCGGAGTCAGCGGGGTCGCGCCAGCGAGATTCAGACGGTAGACTTTCTTCGTGATCGTGGCCACGGGATCGGCTGGGATGGACGTGATGGAATCGTCGTCGCGTTCGAGGACAAGAAACTCTCCGCCTCCGAGACCGACGGCATCGCCGATCTTGTCGGCTCGGGTGTCATCGACACTAACTGGATTCGGGTTGTCCATCACGTAGATGAATTGGCGCACGGCCTTGGTTGCCGGGTTAAGTTCCATCACGCGCACGTTGCGAAGCGCGTTCAAAACCCCATTTGACGTCAATTCTGGATTGCGAAGCGGGCTTTGAACCCATGCGTAGATTTTGCCGTTGTCCCAGGCAATCGCTTCGAAGCCGCGGTTCTGGCGGCGATTTGCGAGGATCGCCGGAAGTACTTCGGTGCCGTAGGTGCCGGCAGGCATACCGGCTTTTGCGGCAGTACCTACAGGAACAAAACGCTCTATCAACATGCCAACCGGCGTAAAGTGGTAGATCGCGGGACGATACTCATCGCACATCCAGAATGAGCCGTCCACCGGATCGACCACGATCCCTTCGAGATCGGCGCCGAATGGATCGGCGCCGGTTGGGACGCCCAGAAGGTTGACGCCGATTTCATCATTATAGGGTAGGTTGGCATTCGTTCCGAGTGTCAGATTAGGGAGACCCGTTAGCGCCAGGCCGGGCGCCCGCTGGAGCTGAATCCGTTGGGTGAGTGCCAGGTTTCCTGACGTGCGATCGAGTTCAAAGCGCACGATTTCCGGCGCAAAATTCGGCAGCAGGAAAGGCCGGTTAATGCCGGTCGGTTCTCCGTTGGGGCCCCGATCGGTGTGGGTTATAAACTTGTAGCGCCCATTGACGGGATTAATGCCTTCAAATGCGAGGCCGGAGAACCCACCGAGTTTGATGGTCTGCCCCCCGATCGTCGTTCCAATGGCGGGCATTCCAGCCTGGTCGAAGGTGTAGGTTTCAGTCACGGGATCGATTGCCGCATGGTCCTTGAAACCGAGTCCCTTGATTCCAGTGACCCGGGCCTCTTTGATATCCAAAAAGGCCACGGCGTTATTTTCCTGGAGCGTGACGAGGGCACGCTTCGAGTCAGACGAAATCGTGATGTACTCGGGCTCAAGATCCTGCGCGATCGTAGCGCCGGGACCGAAGATTCGCACAGAGCTGTCGAGGGTGGTGCCATTGAATGCGCGGAAGTTCGCGGTGCGGACATCGGCCTGCGTCAGTTTTGCGACATTTCCCGGCATATTTATAACGCTGATGGATCCTTCAGGATCAATCGTATAGTCGGCACTTGGTTCGCCCTCGTTGGCGACCAGGACGTATTGCCCATTGGGCGTGAAGCAGATCATGTCGGGTAGAGCGCCAGCTTTTACCGAGGCCAAGTATACTCCATCGGCGTCGAAAAATGCCACGGTCCCTGGATCGGTTTTCACCGCCGCCTGGATTGCCACGGCGACCACCCCATTATGCACGGCTGCGCTGTTCGGTTGGCTACCAAAGGGCAGACAATCGATGAAGAACAATAAAGTTGGTGCGGCTGGATTGCTGAAATTCAGGACATCGATGCGATTTTGGGCGCCATTGACGACAAACAGGCGCTGCGATTTTCGATCATGGGCTACGATTTCCGCAGCGCTGACCTCGCTGCTGAAGATTCCGGCAGAGTACGTGCCGAGTTTGCTGAAGCTGATCGTATCGTTATTTTCCTTGGCGGAGACTGCAGCGGCCATCATGCCGGCGCAGGCGAGGGGGAGGAGTTGTCTGAATTTCATTATTAGTGCGGTGAACGCGCTATAGGAAATGTCGTCATGCGAGCCACCCCCAAGGCTATTGCGCTTGGTGCAGGTGAAGATTGGGTGACGGGCCTCCCTATTGTAACAATAGTATTTGATAAGAGCGAGGATCCAAACGGCACGCAGCGGGTTTCGCATCTAGCGGTAACTCGTCTTCTATCCCAAGGGAGAGCAGTGCAGGTGGATCCGCTCCGATGGCGGTGAGGTTACACTCGAAAAGATTGAATGACGGAACTGATTCTGGCTTGATTTCGCAGAAGCCCCGCGCTCCCTCCGTCTTGCTGACTATGAAACGCTCCCACCTCTCCGGCATCCGTGAACTCTTTCGCGCATCCGATCTCGCGGTTTTTTCCGCTTTCCTCATCGCTTCGCTGGCGCCGTCCGGCCTCTCCGCGCAGAGCGCTCAGGCGCCTCTGGCCGCTACCAAGGAGGCGGCGGTGGAGCTGCAGCGCTTCGTCGTCACCGGTTCAAATATCAAGCGACTCGATATGGAGAAGATTGCGCCGGTCACGGTGCTCGATCAAACCGCGATGGAGTTGCGCAACGCCGTCGTGCCGGTGGACCTGCTCACTTCGTTGCCGTCGGTCGTGAACTTGCCGGAGAACGAGACCCGCCTCGGTTCCTCGGGCGCGCGGGGCGACAACGCCAACATCAACCTTCGCAACATGGGTGCCACCGCGACGCTCATCCTGGTCAACGGGCGCCGCATGGCGATCAACCCGATGACTGCGGGCCTCTCGCAGGCGGTAAACGTGAATCAACTTCCCACCCGTGGCATCGAGCGCGTTGAGGTGCTCCGGGACGGCGCGTCGTCGATCTACGGTTCCGACGCCGTGGGCGGCGTCATCAACTACGTGCTCAAGCGCGAGTTCAATGGCGCTGAGGTATCGACGCGTTTCGGCTTCCCGGAAGCCGGCGGCGGCGAGAGCGTGCAGGGCACCGTGATGTTCGGCCAGAGCTTCGCCAACGGACGCGGCCGGTTCTTCGGCGTGATCGAGGCACTCTATCGCGACGCAATTTTCCTCACTGAAAGGGATTTCTCCTCCAGCGCGAACAACTCGGACCGCGTGGAGCCCCCGTTTAATACGCTGGGTGGACCGTTCGACGCCCGCTCGGCGCGCGGCTACTGGCCGACGTTCCGCGTGGGCACCGCGACCGCCAATAATTATTTTCGGCTCGTGAACGACGTCCCCGCGTTGACGACGGCCGCACCCGGGCGTGCGACCAGCCCGGAATTTTTTCTCGACCTGAATCAATTCGGCATGTCGTCGCCGCGGGTACGTCGCGGGAACACCTTTCTCTCCGGCGAATTCGACTTGACCAAGGAGATCACCGCCTTCGCGGATTTCGGCTACTACAAGTCGGAGTCGACGATGCGTCGTCAGCCGCTCGCGCTCAACGCCCCCACGTCGGATCAACTCGCCGTGATGGCGATCGACAATCCCTACAACCCCTACGGCTCGCGCTTCTATCATCCCACCGGCGCCCCCCATGCGGACGGCACGGCGCGACTGACGGGCCAGCCGCGCACGGTGAGTTTCACCGCGATGACGCTCGCGGGTTTGGCCGCGGAAACCGTTACGACCAAAGCCGACGTAGTGCGCGTCGCCGGAGGGCTCAAGGGCAGGTTGGGCGACACGTGGAGCTGGGAGACCTCTGGTTTCTACAACGAGGTGAAGGGCTCCGATGGAGCCTACCCCGATGTGCGCGAGAGCAAGTTGCAACAGGCGCTGCAGCGCAACGACGCGACGGCCTACAATCCGTTCGGCTATACCTTCCGCGTGCAAAACGGTGCGGTCGTCGCAGATCGGCCCTACACGAATCCGCAGTCGGTCGTGGACTCGTTCTCTGAAGTCTATGAGCGGAATGCGCGGAGTTATATAGCGAGCGGAGATCTGCGGGCCACCGGCAAATTATTCACGCTCTGGGGCCGCGACATCATGGCGGCGGCCGGCGGCGAATACCGGGTCGAGGACCTTCGTGATCTGCGCCCTCCCTTCAGCGGTGAGAATCCGGTCAGCTCGGGCTTGGACCCGTTGAACAATGATTTCCTGCTGCATCCGCCGCGGCCCGACGTGCTCGGCGACCGGCAGATCTCGAGCTTCTACACCGAACTCGTCGTGCCCATCGTGCCGGCGAACCGCCCTCTGCCGCTGGTGCATACCCTTGAAGTCTCTGCGTCAGCGCGGCACGAAAGCTATAGCGATTTTGGCACTACCACGAAACCGAAGTTCGGCGTCAACTGGCGCCCTGCCTCGTGGTTGATGCTGCGTGGCTCCTACAACGAAGGGTTTATGGCGCCAAGTCTCGCGGCGTTGTTCACCAGCCCGCGCTGGTCGATTACGGCCGGCGCTGGCGACATCGACACCTTCCGCAATCCCGTGACGGCTGAAGGGCCTTACGTGCAGCGCACCTATTTCGGCGGCAACCTGAACCTCAAGCCGCAGGAGTCCGAGGGCCGCACCTCGGGCGTCGTGCTCGATGTGCCCGGCATCAAGGGCCTGAGTCTGACCGCGGATTACTGGCGGATCAGCCGCGTAAATCTCCTGGGGCAACGCAGCGTTGCCCAGATTCGCGCGAGCGATACGGCGCTGTTGCAGTCCTCTACGCGCGCGCAGATTGCCGCGGGTGTGCCCGTCGGTTCGGTCGATCTTGGCAGCGCCACCGCGAACTATAAAGGCGACCCCGACGTGGTGCGCTTTGCGTTGACGCCCGAAGACCGCACCGCGTTCGCGAATTTCAACGCGGCCAATCCGGGCAACCCGCAGGGTGCGGCCGGAAAGATTTTCTCCGTCGACCGGCCCTTTGTGAACATCTCCTCGAGCGAACACGCCGGTTGGGATTTCGGACTGCGCTATGTGCTGCCGCGGCTGCCGTTCGGCAATGTCGTTGTGAACTCAGAGTGGGCCTATCTCTCGCGCTCGGATTCAACCCTCGCTCCCGCGAATCTCCCGCCGACGCTTAACGATGGTCTCTATTCCGGTGGCGCGGCGCGCTTGCGCGGCACGAGCAGCCTCGCGTGGCGCAAGGGCCCGTGGTCCGCAGCGCTCGGTGCTTACTACGTCGGCAAGACTCACGATGACGGCGCGACCACCACCGCGGCGATCTACGAATCGCTCGGCCGGCCCTCGTATATCGCTCCGTTCTTCACCGCGGGACGGACGGTTTATCGCCGGGTGATCGACCCGACGCTCAGCCTCAACCTCACGGTGGGTTTTCGCTTCGGTGACACCGCACCTGTGCTGGTCCGCCGCACTCAAGTCCGCCTGGGCATCGTCAATCTCAACGACGAGGAGCCCCCGCTCGCGGCGGAGAGCTTTGGTTACGATGCTTCGGTAAGTCAGAACCTGCTCGCCGGCCGCACGTGGACGATCGAGTTAACGCGCTCCTTCTGATGGTCGGCGAACGATGCCTGCGCTCCTACCGATGACTCCCCGCTTCGCCTGTCCTTTTTTCGCGATCGCGACTTTATTCGCGCTCGGGCTCGACGTTCACGCGGCGGAGGAAAGCGCCGAAGCTCGCGCCGCGCGGATTGCAGCGAATCGCGCCTGGTCACAAGCGCTGCCAACTTTGCCCGCGCCCGTGCTGACTCACCACGGGCTCACGGCGACCGAGTTGAAGCGGTGGCCGGTCCGCGGCGCAAACCAGGGCGTGGCGGTGGATCGCGAGCACATGTACGGCATCGGCAATTTCGTGATCGTAAAACACCGCAAAGACACCGGCGAACGCGTCGCGGAGCGAATCGGACTCAAGGGTGGCCCGCTCGTTCATCTCAACGGCGGCTACGTGAGCGAGGGTAAGCTGATCCTCGCTCACTCGAATTTCCCGCAGCTTCCGATGACGAGCTCGCTCGAGACGTTCGACACCGCGACGCTCGCACCAGTGGCGACGCTCAGCCTCGGGATCCGACTTGGCTCGCTCACGTGGGCAGAGCGGCGAGAGGGATTTTGGTGGGCTTGCTTTGCGAACTATAATGATCAGGGGTCCACTCCTGGTTTCGATAACCGCTGGACGTACTTCGGAAAATTTGACGACAAATGGCAGATGATTGAGTCGTGGGTGTTTCCGCCGCAGGTTGTCGCCGCCTGGGGCAAAAGTTCGAGCTCGGGCGGAAGCTGGGGTGACGACGGATTGCTGTACGTCACCGGACACGACGAGGCTGAGATGTATGTTCTGCGGCTGCCGCGCGCGGGGGTTGCGCTGGATTACATCACGACGATCAAGGTGCCGATCGAAGGACAGTCGTGGGCGTGGGACCGCACGGCGCCTGGCGAGCGGATCGTCTACGGAATCAGTCGCGCCCGGCACGAAATTATCGTGGCCAGAATCCCTGCGGTGCCGGCCGGGCTGCTCACGCGCTGATCACAGCTTGCTGCTTTGGCGCTGCCTCCGCCACGGAGAAAATTCCGGCAACGGCCAGGAGCAGCCGGACGGTCAAAAAGAACCTTGGGCGCATTTGACGAAATTGACCGGCAGCGCCCCCATAGCTCCAGTTCAAAATGAACGCTGGGCACGCGCCCGGGCACGAGAATCTTTCCCGTCACCTCCGCCAGTTTCGGCAGTCCCGTCGACGCGATATCCGCGAACCGCCCACCCTCGCGCGGCTTCGTTTTTCGGAGAACGGCCGATGCGTGCTGTGCGCCGATGCACTCAATCGGAACAAATCGCTGTGAGTTCCCGTGCGGCCAAAAATGACCTCCGTCGGAGTCGATTTGTAGATCAAGACCCAATCCGGTTCGATGTGGCAGTCTCTCCACCCCAAAAAATTTCCCCTGAGTGGAAACCCCCTCCCGTCCGGCTCACTGAAAATCCAGTTTTCTATCAGCTATCAGCCCCCGCCCCAAAACCGGGTTTTGGCCATGACAGAAAGAAACAGCTCGATCGTCGTCAGTCTACGAGCGCCTAACACGTGTAGTTTCTTAGTCACGTTGAGCGCCGGCAACTACACCGCCACCGTCAGGGGCGTCGGCGGCACTACCGGCACCGGCCGCTGTGGCCAACAGCAGCAGATTGGCGAGCAACCAAAGGGGAAACTTTGAACGAAAAGGGGAAGGAAACTTTCATGGGGCGGGCCGGGCTGGTCGGCCGCTTTCCTGAAACACCGGAGGAAATCCCGCCCGTTTACACTGGCTTAACAATAGACCTCCCGACCTTCATACGAACTTAACCGGGAAATGGTTTCATGGCAGAAACAACTCACTGCTTACTCCCATGAAATTCCGCCTAATTATTTTTCCTCTCGCCGCGACGATTTCCCTGCTCGGTTCCGCGCTCGCGGCCGATCCGCAGCTCGAGTCCTGGCAGACCTCCGACACCCGGCGCTACGCCCGCATCTACGAGACCGACGCCGCGCGCCTCGCGGGCATCACCGTCACGACATGGACGCGCGGCACGACGTCGCAGACGACGCCAAGCTACGCCGGCGTCATCCAAGTCTCGTCCTCCGCCAACTGGGTCTATTTGCGCACCACCGGACTCGCTACGCACGTCATGGGCCCGTGGTATCTGAACGCCGCGCACACCCAGAATTTCCCCAGCTACCCGGCTAACACGGGTGTGCTCGTCCGCTTCCCGCGCACGCCGACGATTCCGACGACCAAAACGCTCACGGGCGGCGGCCCGATCGGTTACTTCGTGGACGGGGTCGCCGCCTTCGATAACCGCGACACGTTTTCCTACAACACTGCGTCCGCCACCGACGCCTCGCCCGTCAACGGCCTCCGTGGCGACGGCGTGTGGAACCGCGAGGCCTACGCCAACGAAGGCGTGACGTTCGATCCGGCATTCGCGCATCAGGCCATGACGAATCACCACTACCACGCCAACGCTCCGGCCGTGCGCTATCAACTCGGCGACCACGTCGACTTCAATTCCACCACCAAAATCTACACCGAGAGCACTACGCCCGTCACCGCGCACTCGCCCATCGTCGCATGGCTGGCCGACGGACTGCCGGTTTACGGTCCCTACGGCTACGCTTCGGCCATGGATCCCGCGAGCGGCGTGCGCCGCATGCTCCCCGGCTACGTGAAACGCGACGGCACCAACGGCACGACCGCTCTCGCCGCCACCGGCCGCACCACGCTGCCCGCGTGGGCCGCCCGCGCCCAAAATCGCGCGGCCGCGCTCGCGGCCAATGTCACCGGCCCGGCCGTCGACAACCGCTACCCACTCGGCAACTATCTTGAGGATTACGACTACCTCGGCGACCTCGGCAAAACGCACGGCACCGACTTCGATCTCAACGAGCAAAACGTACGTTTCTGCGTGACGCCCGAATTTCCCAACGGCACGTGGGCCTACTTCATCACCATCGAGACCGACGGCACGCCGAAATTTCCCAACCTGGTCGGCCGCCATTTTTTCGGCAGTCCCACGGGAGGGAGCGTCAACGCGATCAGTGAAACCGTCACCGAGTTCGTGCGCGCCAGTCAGGCCTCGCCGATCAACGTGAGCGCCACCAACGCCAACGGCACGGTCGCGATTCAGTGGACGTCCGTCGAGGGCGCCACCTATAAGATCGAGACTTCGCCCGACGCGACGACGTGGTCTGCTCTCGGTAGCGCGAGCGCCATCACCAGCAACGGCGGGAACACCACGAGTTTTTCCACCACGACGGCGGCGACGAACTACCGCGTCACGCTCACGGCGCTCGCCACCTACGACACACGCGGCGCCGGTGGCCTTTCTGGCGTGGGCAACTCCGCCACAGCCGCGGCCGCAGTCGGTTCGTCGGGCACGGCCCGGCTGATCAACATTGCGACGCGCGCCCAGATCGGCGGCACCGCGGGCACGCCCATCGCGGGTTTCGTCCTCGCCGGCGCCGGCGGCACGAAGCGCATGCTCGTCCGCGCCGTCGGCCCCGGCCTCACGGGCTTCGGCGTCACCGGCGCACTTGCCGATCCGAACCTCACGCTCGTCTCAGGCGCAACGAACGCGAACATCGCGACCAACGAAAACTGGCTCGCCGCCGACGCCACGACGTTCACCGCGACGGGTGCGTTCGCGCTCCCGAGCGGCAGCCGCGACGCCGCGATTTTTTCCGCGCTCGCGCCCGGTGCCTATACTACGCCGGTCGGCGCGGGCGGTGGTAGCGGCGTGACGCTGCTCGAAGTTTACGACGCCGACACCGCCGCCGCGCCCACCGTCAAACTCATCAACGCCTCGACCCGCGCCTTCGTCGGCACCGGCGAG